>Ga0308171_1002650_pt1 | contig 18198 bp, 16 predicted proteins | sample PhyGR1_FD_202135 | JGI IMG/M metagenome (GOLD analysis project Ga0308171, IMG submission 202135) | Phyllosphere microbial communities from UC Gill Tract Community Farm, Albany, California, United States - DLSLSG.R1 | ecosystem: Host-associated > Plants > Phyllosphere > Unclassified | place: USA... | reverse complement strand
ACACGGATAATCGAGACCATTGCTGCAAGCGAAGCCCCGCCCGCCAGTGGAAAGGCATTCATTACACCATGTGCGCTTTTCGCAAAGGCGACGGTGACCGATGTCGATGAGATAATGCCGCCCGACAGTCCAGTGATAAGGGTACCCTTCGTCGGTCCAAGCATGCGGACAGCAATGTAGCCGAGATAGGACAGTGCGGCCGTCAGGACGGTGAACAGCCAAACCTCGTGAGGATTTAATCCACCCCACGGATCAATGGTCCGGTTCGGCAGCAGCGGCAGTACGATTGTGGTCATCCCAGCCAGGAGGACCGCCGACCTGACTTCGGGCCATGTCAACCGCTTCAGCAGAGAATGGAGGATTTCCCTGCTGGCCAGAAGCCCAGCCAAAGCTGCTCCACCAGCGGCTGCCACTTTGTAATCACCAACAACAGCAAGTGCTCCCAATGCGAAGACACACAGCGCCGCAATTACGACCGTGACGCTGAAATCTTCGTCCTGACTCGCCTTCCAAAACTGGAACCAGCCGACTAATGCACCCAACACTGCAAATCCAATCACAAGCATCCAGGGAGCCCCAGAGAGTTGTGAGAGAGCTGCGATCACAGCGCCGAGCAGTCCCGTGATTGAGAACGTTCTTATGCCGGCAACACGCTTGCCTTCCAGTTCGTCGCGTTCACGCCAGCCCCGTTCCAACCCGACCAGCAGCCCTATGGCGATAGCGACGCCAAACCTAAGCATCAGCTCTGTCATGTCATCACCTGTCCGGTCATCTGTGTTGCAGCCAACTGAAAGCCTCGCAGCTGCCCCAACCTTAAACACAGATGCCAGTTTCCTGCATGACTTTCTCGCGTTGTTCTTGCATCACGTTACAGCGATTGGGCACCCAAGAAACCTTGTCCCTCATGAACGCTGGTACCCGTCTTGATCGCAAGCGTGCCATCAGCGAAAAACCTGTCAATGTCGAGCGAAGCTTCCTCAGAAGTGCCGAATTAACATTCCCCACTTCACGAGTGGCCACCAATCTCGCCTTAGTTCGCTCGACGAGGTTTAGCGCCTTCATAGAAATCGAACCGTCGGGCTGCAGTCCCTTCACACACGCAGCGCATCAATGACGGCGCGCAGGCCGGCCGACAGGTATTTCCGCGTCGGGTAATAGAGATAGAGCCAGTCCTCGGGCGCACTCCAGGATGCCAGGCATTCGACCAGGCTGCCGCTCTGGACATAGGAACGCGCGCGCTCTTCCCAGACGTAAGCCAGACCCACGCCCGAAAGTGCCGCCTCGACCATCAGTTCATGGTCATCGAGCGACAGAGATCCGGTCGGCTCGAATTCGATGATCTTGCCAGCGCGGCTGAACTCCCAAGGGTAGGGTTTGCCGCTTGGATAAATATTGCGGATGCAGACATGGCCACGCAGATCATCCGGGGTTTTAGGAAGCGGATAACGTTCGAAATAGCTTGTTGACCCCACGACGGCAAACCGAAGCCGCGGTTTGATCTTCACAGCCGTCATGCCATCGCGCAGACTTTCTCCAAGACGGATGCCGGCATCGAACCCCTCCTCCACAATGTCGACAAGCCGGTCGGTAGCGACGATTTCCAGCTGAAGCCCGGGATTTTCTGCAATCAGAGGACCGATGACTGACCGGAATACGAACGGTGCGACCGAATTGGGCGCATTGATGCGAACCTTGCCAAAAGGCGTATCGCGAAACTGGTTGAGGGCATCGAGCGCCGAGCCGATCTCGCCGAAGGCGGGCGACAGTTGCGCAAGCAACATTGCCCCGGCATCAGTCAGCGACACGCTGCGGGTCGTTCGATTGAGCAGACGAATGCCGACGCGTGCCTCGAGATTACCCACCGCATGGCTGATCGCCGAGGCCGTCACCCCGCGCTCTTCACCGGCACGGCGAAAGTTGCGGTGACGGGCGACCGCATCGAAGGCCGCGAGTTCAGAGAGATCCGTACTGCGCATTGTCAAATCTCACTCATCATTGAGAGGAAGATTATCTCTCTAATCCTGATCGTTGAAAAGGTCCAGATTTCTCCTCGCAAACCGGCGCTTGTGCCGGACCACACAGGAGATAGGACAATGGCCGACTTCATTCCTCCCGCCCACAACACTGCATCACCCTTTGCCGACATGCGCGGTCATCACGTTGCCGTCCGCACGCCGGACCTCGAAACCGCAAAGCGCTGGTATGTCGAGAAACTCGACTTCCGTGTCGTTGCCGAATGGGACTACGCCGACGAACAATTGGCCTATCTCGCACCCGCGACTGACGACCATTTCTATGTGGAAATCCTGGGTGGCGGCGATCCGGCGCCGGCGGAGGTCCGCCCTTATACCGATCTCGGCGATAGCCTCAAATATGCCGGCTACCACCATTTCTGCCTGAATGTCGCAAGCGTCGACGCCACTGTCGAGGAATTGCGGGCGCGCGGCGTCACCATCGTGACCGAGCCGTTCGAGCTTTTGGCAATCAGCCGCCGCCTCGCCTTCTTCTGCGATCCCTTCGGCAATCTGATCGAGCTGGCGGAAGTCCTGCCGTGACCCTTTCTCACCCGGCTGGCCGTCACGGCATCGCGATGGCTAGCACATCAGGAGAATATCCCATGACGAACTCCATCATGATTATCGGCGCCGGCCCCGGCATCGGGCAGGCCGTTGCGGAGAAATTCGGGCGGGAAGGCTGGCATGTCGTGCTCACCGCTCGCAATGCCGAACGTCTCACCGGTCTGTCCAGAACCCTTTCCGGGCAAGGTCTCCACGTCTCGATTTTGCAAGCAGATGCGACCGACCCGATCGCACTGCGCAAGGCGGTCGCCGAGGGCGACCGCCTGTCCGGCGGGCTGACGGCGGTCCTTTTCAATGCCGCGTTCGTGCGTGAACAGGATCTGTTCAGCATGCGCGACGATGAGGTCACGGCCGACCTCGCCACCAATATTGCTGCCGGCCTTCACACGATCCGGGCATCCGTTGAGTTGTTCGGTGCCCGCGGCGGTACGATTCTGGTTACAGGTGGCGGCCTCGCTGTTTCCCCCCAAGCCGGCTATGCCAGTCTCGGCCTTTGCAAGGCGGCCCTTAGAAATGTCGTCGAAGGTCTGGCCGGCCCTCTCGCCGAACGCGGCATCCGCATCGCGGTGGCGACAATCGCCACACTCGTCGGCCCCGGATCGACAGAGGCGAGAGAGGCAGCCGACACAATCTGGACGCTGGCAACGGACCCGACCGCAGGGTGGGAAGCCGTTTACCCCGCAGACGCCTTCAAGGGAGACTGACATGACCGAACCATTGACTTTGATTGCCAGGCTGACGGCCAAGCCGGACTGTGCCGCGACGCTTGGCGAAGCGTTGCAGGCTCTGGTCTTACCGACCCGCGCCGAGGGGGGATCGATCGACTATCACCTGCACCGCGACAACCATGATCCCAGCGTCTGGATTCTCTATGAGAACTGGCGATCGCGCGCTGATCTCGATGCGCATTTTGAGCAGCCCTACACCAAAGCCGTCATGGCGCGCTTTCCGGAGCTGCTGGCCCGCGAGATGGAACTGACGTTCTGCACCATGACATCGCCGCGTCCCTGAGGACCGGCCCAACATTTTCCTCATCAACTCAACATCAAAGGAACATTCTCATGAAAATCTGGTTCATCACCGGCGCCTCGCGGGGCTTTGGCGCCCTCGTCACCACACAAGCTCTTGCACAGGGCGACTCCGTCGTCGCCACCGCCCGCAATCCAAAGGCGATCACCGAGCGGTTCGGCGAACATTCCAACCTGCTTCCGGTCGCTCTCGACGTGACAGACGACAAACAGGCGACCACAGCTGCGAAGGCCGCAATCGATCGTTTCGGCCGCATCGATATCCTGCTCAATAATGCTGGTTTCGGACTGATGGGCGCAGTCGAGGAGGCGACGGCATCCGAAATCGAGGCTGTTTATCGCACCAATGTCTTCGGCCTCCTCAACGTAACCCGCGCCGTGCTGCCCTTCATGCGCCGGGCCCGCTCCGGCCGCATCCTGAATATCTCATCGATCGGCGGCTACCGCGGCGCAGCAGGCTTCGGTGTCTATTCCTCGACGAAATTTGCCGTCGAGGGCCTCAGCGAAGCCCTGCATGACGAACTGGCGCCGCTTGGCATCCATGTCACGGTTGTAGAGCCGGGCTATTTCCGCACCGACTTTCTCGATAGCTCTTCCTTGTCGGTCAGCGGCAACATCATCGGCGACTACGAAGCGACCGCCGGCAAGGTGCGCGCGATAGCGACGGGGCTCAGCCATAATCAACCCGGCGATCCGCAAAAGCTGTCGGATGTCCTGATCGCCTTCGCTGACGCTCCCAATCCGCCGGTCCGCCTACCGCTCGGCAGCGACACTGTGGCCGCGATCGAAAAGAAGCACGCGCATGACGCCGCCATTCTCGCCGAATGGCGCGCCGTCTCGGCGTCGACCGACTTCGCTCGCGCGTAATCAACGGGCCCGAAGGCGGAGCAGAATCCGCCTTCGGGCTCTACCGGCTGCCGCGGGATAAAGTCAGGCTGCGCTCCGTCCCAGCGCTTGGCTCAAATTTGCGATATCCTTCACGGGTGGGCGGCCGAACAACCTGGCATATTCTCGACTGAATTGGTTCGCGCTCTCATAGCCGATGCGGAAGGCGACAGAGGTTGCGTTGCCCTCCCCTGCCAGCAGCATCGAACGCGCATGAAGCAGCCGCACCCGCTTCTGATACTGGATCGGGCTAAGCGCGGTGACTGCCTTGAAATGACGATGGAACGCCGAAACGCTCAGCGCTGCCATGCCAGCGAGGTCATCGACCCTGAGCGGGCTTGCAAAATTCTCCCTGATCCAGCGGATGGCGACGCCGATACGCGACAGTGCGGTCTCCGGCAGCGCGATGTCACGCAGCATCCACCCCAACGGCCCCTGCAACACGCGAAACAGGATCTCCCGCTCGTAGGCGGGCGCCAACGCCGCAATCTCGTCGGGGCGCTGCATCAGTCTCAGCATGCGCAGCCAAGGATCCAGCAGGTCGTCGGTAACAGGCGCAACTGAGAAGCCACTTTCACGGAGCATCCCCCCGGCAGGACTGGGAAGATCCGCGATCAGGTTGGCGACCACGTGCGGGTCAAGCGTCAGGCTGACGGCCAAGTAAGGTCGGCCATCTGTGTCGGGATGGACCTGACCGACGGCCGGCAGATCCACCGACATGACGAAATAGGTCGCCGGATCGTAGTGAAAGCTCCGCTCGCCAACCGTCATTGTCTTCGACCCGGAGAGAATCAGGTTGACCATCGGCTCATAGACGGTCGCCAGCTGGTGTTCCGGGATACGTCCCTGGACCATCGCGACACGCGGGATACCCGTCTCGGTGCGGCGATTCTCGGCCCTTGCGGCCAGCGATCTCAATTCTTCGAGCTTGTCATTCATCGCCGGATTTCTGGCATGGCTGTCGTCCCATCGCAAGCATCAAGCAGAATTAGGCAATAATGGAAGAGAATCCGGACAGCGGTTTTTCCCGCCACGGACTATCCCCTTTCCATCGCCACTGAGACAATGGAGAAGCAAAATGAAGGTCGTCATTATCACCGGGGGCAGCCGCGGCATCGGTGCCAGCACGGCAAAAATCTGCGCCGCTCGCGGCATGGGCGTGATCCTGACCTATAACAGCAATCCGGCGGCAGCCGACGCGGTCGTCGCCTCGATCGCCGCTGGCGGCGGCACCGCCGTCACACTCAAGCTCGATGTCGGCGATGTCGGCTCCTTCCTCACTTTCAGGGACAAGGCTGCATCGGTTCTGCGGACAAGCTTCGGCCGCGCCGATTTCGATTTCCTGGTCAACAATGCCGGCCATGGCCTCTACAATCCGATCGTCAGCGTCACCGAAGAGGAGTTCGATGGCCTGTTCGCAGTGCATCTGAAAGGCCCGTTCTTCCTCACCCAGACGCTGCTGCCATTGATCGCCGGCGGCGGCCATATCATCAACCTGACCAGTGCCACCATGCGCGTCGCCTTTGCCGGCGTGGCGCCCTATGCAGCGTTCAAAGGCGGCCTCGCAGTCTTGACCCGCTACATGGCCAAGGAATTTGCGGACCGAAAGATCCGGGCTAACTCGATCTCGCCCGGCGCCATCCGCACCGAACTGGGCGGCGGGCTGAACGACGAATTCGAGGCCATGCTTGCGGGAATGATCGCGCTGGGCCGCGTTGGCGAACCGGAAGACATTGGCGGCGTCATCGCCAGCCTGCTCTTGGACGACAACCGATACATCAACGCCCAGGACATTGAAGTGGCCGGCGGCTATAACATCTGACAAGGGAGGCAGCCGATGCTCGATCACATATTTCTCACGGTCGGCGATGTCGAGCGCTCGATTGTCTTCTACACAGCGACGCTTGCTCCCCTCGGCATCGACCAGCGCCTGGACTATGATGGAAAGGATGGCCCACCCGGCCATCCTGATCTCAAGGGTTTCGGCAAGAACGGCCGCTTCATCTTTTGGTTGCGCAAGGGCGAGACTGCACCAAGCTCGACTCATATCGGCTTCGCCGCTGATTCAGAAGCGATGGTCGACGCCGCCCATGTTGCGGCTTTGGCTGCGGGCGCGCTCGAAATCCACAGGCCAGGTCCGCAGTTGCATTACGATCCACGCTACTACGCGGCACAGGCTGCAGATCCCGACGGCCATACGCTCGAATTCGTCTACAAGAGCTGGCAGCATGGGAACTAAGATGACGACCGTAATTGCTGCCATGCGAGCAAAGGTTAACGCCCTATTCGGCGCCACTAATGCCTTCGACGTCGAAGCCGTATTATCCCTGTTCACGCCGCGCGCCGTGATCGACGATCCTTCAACCGGCGAGCGCTTCGACCACCATGCCGGCATCCGCGACTACATCGAGCGCTACTTCATCGGCTACCACACTGTGACCCGCCCACTTTCGATCGAGGCGCTCGACGAGAACCGGGTTCGTGCCCGCGTGGATTTCACCGGAGATTTTGGTCATGAGATCGGTCGGCTCGACATCGCGTTCAACGAGAAGGGGCAAATTTTGCGGATCGACGCCGATCTTGAATAGGCGGACGTGGTACTGTCATTTGGTACCCATCGACTGGATAAAAACGACAGGCGGGCCCCGTCGTGCTACATCTTAACGCTCTTGAGCGGATACGAACCTTCGCCTTGGAGGCAAAACGATCCATGTGACTGATCCGATTAACTTTTACCTGCAGCATCAAGCACAACCTACGAGAGCCGCCTCAAAGAACCTCGCGACCGGTGTTTGGGGCTGGCATCGCTAAGTACAGCACCACTAATCCAGAGCCACCATTCCTAAGTTTTGTCTCGTAGCCTTTTCAATTTTTCGATGGCTCGGATAACTGGTGCATCTGTCATCCCATCTGGAATGTATGGGTCTGCATCCTGATCAAGGCTCGAAATATCGGGATCGTTGTCGCCGATTTGCCACGCCTGGCGAACGACGATTTCCTTCAAGGTTATCTCGTTTCCAAGCGGCGCCGGCTCTTCTGTGAACGAGGGAAGGTGAAATGGCGCGAGCTGAGCTGTTCCCAAACGATTGTATTCGTTCAGGAACCTGTCGAGATTGTCGGAACTCGACGGGTACATGCGATTGTAGCGCGCAACATAGGCAAATACGGTTCCAGGGCCGCCTTGCCTTAGGTCAAGGCTTGGCCCGACTGAAACAGCATAGGAGTGTGGCTTCCTACGGGAAATCCCGCGAATGATGGCGATGCGGATCGCCCCCTTTGTATCGATCGTGCCGTAGCGGCTTTTAAACCCCTCGAAAATCGTAAGCGCTGCCCGCTTGTCGGCGAAAGCGAGCCCAAGTATCGGAATGATGTTGTATTCGGGCGGCGCCGTGATGAAGACAGAGCCATTCCAACCCGCGGCATTCCACTTCGGTATATCTATAGGTGACAGCACGCCATAATCGCGGTGCGTCATCGAGTCCTCGTCGAACATTCCTGGTGGTGGCTCACCGTCGCCAAACTGTGGAGACGTCGGAGCCTTGACTTTTTTCTCAGGTGTCCAAGGTTGCTCACGTAGTAGCGGATAGGTCTGGAATTCGGGGCGGTCATGATCTGACATCCGCAGAGGTGCGTGATCGCCGAAAACGTTCTCTGTCATCATCGGTACGTTGGAAAACAACAGCGCCCGGCTGAACACGTTTTCTTTTTCCAGCGTCAGAAGATATTTCTCGTCGGGCACGATCACCATGCGACTGACGATATGAGCGATCACGTCCCGGCAAAAGGTTCGAAACGCGATTAGGCTTGCCTTTGAAGCCGTCCCGAAATTGTCTTCGTGAGCGATACGGCCGACGGTAATGCCGCCTTCCTCGACGAACGCGAGCGTGGGCCGTCCGACATGGGCTGGATCCGGGTCGATGCGGATGACGAGACGTTCGCAGGCCGGCAGGATACGCGCGTTCAAGCTCGTGGCGACGAAGCTTTCTATAATGCCGAGCAGGGCTTCGGCGATCGTAATCGACGTCATTTTGGATGCGGCATCAAAAACCAATTCGGCACCAATGACGCGGCAAGTCAGCGCACTTCGCTCCTCAGCGTTGATCAGTGCCGTCGGGGCAACCCTTGCCGCCTCGCCCTGTTCTTTGATCTCCAACATTATCGTCTCGACATCTTCCGGCGGCGTGTCCGGGGAGATCCACTTTTCCTGTCGCAGCACATCCCACTGCCCAAGAAGAAACAACGTCGTGAAACCGGATTCCGTCAGGTCGAGATGATGAAGACAATCGGGCAGCCGTTCTAGCTCCTTGCGCGCCTCGGCCGGAGTATTGAGGATCAATGCGCCCAACCGCATCGCGTTGGAATACCGGTATTTATTGATCGCCTCTCGTTCCTCGTCGTTGCGGGCGCGCGCGGCGCGAATGTTCATCTCCAGCATATGGAACGCAACGGCCTGGGGCGCGCGGCCTATCTGGACCTCGAAGGTGAAGAGTGCATTGACCATCGCAGCGCTGATGCCGGCGACGGAGCCGTTAGAAGCAAGATTTTGTCCGAGCTGATGGCTGACGACCGACATCGCGCTTGAGCGGGCCGCCCACGGCAGCCCCGCCAGATCATAGGCGTGAGCGAGGCCTGCCAAAGTTTTGAAGAGCTCGTGTTCATACTCCTTCTTCACCAGCCCGTCGATCGTTCGGCCTAACCAGCGGATCGCCTCGTACGGTTTTCCATGGCTGAGCTTCTGCTCGGCTCTCTGGACATTGACGACCGCGCTTTCTCCCTCCCGACGACGCTCGGCGAGAGCGTCCGCAATGTGCTCGACAAGCTTATCGTAAGCAGGACTTTCGATGAAGCTCCCGAACTCCGCCAGTGCTTCAGTAACTGGCTTGAAGGGAAAAGTGCCCAGACCCCGCGACTCCTCGATCAGCGTCATGAAACCGAGCCAGATGTCGTCGAAGCCACGGTCGCGAGCATCGTGCTGCCTGTCGACGAGCGCAACGAAAAGAAGAGCCGATCTCGCCTGTAGCGCGTTGTTAGGGCGTGCGTCGATGGCGGCGATCACCTCCAGCCTGCTGCGCAATGTCTTGCCGCGCTCGTCGGTTTTGGCGATCTCCGGTGAAACCTTTTCCGCCGCCACAGACATCCGCAGCAGCGACCAAAGATTGGCGAGCTTCTCGACAGTTTCTGCGTCTTCATTTTCGGCACCGAGATCGAGGGCCTCGCCGAAAAGACTGGAGTGCGCCAGGAAGTCGTCGAACCAGAAATAGACAGTCCATGCCCAGTTATAGACGACGCGGAATTCCAGAGCCTTGCTACCGGAAGCGACAGCTGCGCGGCGCGCCTGCAGGAAACGGCCATCAACCTCCACGCGCGGTTTTCCGAGACCTCGAGCGGTGAGCGCGCCTTCAAGACAATCCTCGGCCAGCAGATGAGGGATACCCTCGTAGCGGGATGCGTCTGAAATATGGTCGTCGAGCGCCTCGAGATCCCTAAGGCGTTCGTAGTCCCTCGGTCCCGGTGTCGCCACCTGTCTCTGGTGTTCGGACAGTCCTAGCGCTTTGACCGCGAGGGAAAGACGCCTGTTGTCAAAGACCTTTTCCAGGATCCAATTGAGATCGAGCACCCGCACCGGGATGTCGTACTTCTTTGAAAGTTCGTCCTCGATATCCGCCCGGGTCTTCGACCGCGCCGGCTGGTTGGTGATGAAATAGATCCGCTTGTAGTCGCGCTTCGTACCGACGATGCTCGCGACATCGCTGCGCACTTTCCCGGTCCAAGCCTTCTTCGCGCTGATTGCAAATGCCCAGCGTTCGTTGGCTGCTGCCTGTTCGCCCTGATACCAGCGCAGGGCCACTTCCTTACCAACTGGATAGGTTTCGGTGTCGGCCTTGGCGTCGCCGCCGCCTGTCGGGCCGGTATTTGGAACCAAATTGGGGCAAATCTCGGCCTCGGCAAGCTTTCTTGCGAAGTGCTCGAACGTTGTCTCGCCGTTGCGGCTGGTCATCGTCGACAGATGATAGGAGAGGAACTCCTTGGTCAGCGTCGATTCCATGCTTCCAAGCGTATCCGAGAAAAGATGCGGGCGCCGCTTCCGCATATAGTCGGAGGGCGATGGCATTTGTGGGGAAGTGACGTCGTTGCCCTTTGCTTTCATCGAACAAATATAAATTAAATCATCTCGGCTGCAACGTCGCCGCGATGGTCACAAACAGAAAAGAAGCTGACCGGCGAGGCGCCGACATTGGTTGGGCACGAACATGGCAATGCAGCTTTAGGTGTTGCGTTGCGGCGGATCCTCACCAAACGCAAAAGGGTTCATTTAAAGGATGCGAACCAACACATTTTCGGTACTCCGTTGTGACTTTACGGTAGCGCAGACCTCTGAATCGATTACAATTTGACGAGTATTCACACCTACAGAAATCCGTCGGCGTTGCAAGTACGGTTTGGAATAGAGCTATATCCGGAATGAAGAGACTAGAGTACATTGCGGGCTGCGCCGATTACCTTGGACGCCTTGTACATGAGATTAAGCTTCGCAGCTCGATCAGTTTGTACGACATCAACAAGGTATCGGAAGACTTTTTTATTCCTATCTTAAAGGTCCTGTACAGGTGTCCTGACCTCCGCAATCAAAACCAAATCGAGTACAATTATCCCGCCGTCGATCTTGGCTGTCTTACATCGCGGATGTCGTTCCAGGTTACGTCGGATGCGTCGAGCGAGAAAGTCGCGAAGACACTTCAGAAATTCGCCGCCCATAAGCTTCAAGAGCATTTCGATAAATTGTTCATTCTGGTGATAACCCAGAAGCAGTCGACTTACGGTGCGAAGAGCGTGGAAGAAAGGCGGAATGCCTTAGGGATCGAATTCGATCCAGCTACCAACGTCATCGACGCAACCGACCTTCTCAGGAAGCTCGAAGAAGCCTCCACGCCAAATCTCGAGGCGATTTTTCAATACCTACGATCGCAGTTCGAAGAGCAAGATCGGAACCTTCGATTCAAGAACACACTTGATGGCTTCTTGGCTTACGGCAGGAGGAAGATCGACGTAGAAAAGCAGTCAAAGAAATACATCCCGTCGATCTTCGTAGAGACCCATGCAGCTAAGGAGGACGTTCGAATTTTCGCGAACCCTCTATTCTTCCACGGCAAGATACATGACGCCGTTACCAGCGTCCGATACGGGCACCTGAACAAAGCGCTCGAGTTCATATCCAGTCCACCGTTCCAGTCAGTTCTGGATACCTTTAGCACAGGCGAAGTTCCTACCAGCTTGGAAGAGCTGCGTGGCGTGCTACGTCATCAGCGCCAAGTGCTGTCTGATGAGATTAAAGCGTTAGGGCTTTTCCACGACAGAAATCGCGAGGATCGCTTTCGGCCATTGGAGACCCAAGAGGCGCGTTGGGACATCAAGAAAAATCGCATCCGCGGCTCTGCTAACTACAACGCCACAAAAATCGAAGCAGCTGTTCGCCTTATAGATCTCTCGGAGAAGAAAATATTCCTGGTCACCGGGATGGCAGGGCAAGGCAAGACCAACTTCGTTTGTGACTTGGTCGATAACCAGTTCCAGCTATTCGAGATCCCGTCAATTTTCATTCCGGCACGTGAACTGAATGCGCATCCGCCTGGAAGCCGAATTCTATCAGTCATTTCGAGTAGCCGGTACGCGCCGCCCGCGTCAAACCTGTTTCAGGTCCTGGAGCTTTTTCAGGAGATCGCGGAGGAAATGTCTAAGCCCTTCGTGTTCGTTATAGATGGACTAAACGAGATTAACGATCTTGAGGGCTTCAATAATGAGCTGAAACTGTTTCTGAACGCGGTTACGGAGTTCGAATCTGTCAAAGTCATCCTTACCTGTCGCAGCGAATTCTTCAGTCAAAAGTTCTCGTCGATTTTAAACGAACCGTTTTCGGCCTCAATCCATCACATCAGTGACCTGAAGGCTCAAATGTCGGATGCGGCCAAGGAGAGGCTCCTATCCGCTTATCTCGCCCACTTCAAAATTACCGCAGATTTGTCGAAGCAGGCACACGAATTCCTTCAAAACGACCTTCTCCTTTTGAGGATCTTTTGCGAAATCCATGAGAATAGCGACATCGGTTTCGTCTCAACGATTTACAAGGGACGCCTCTTTATGGAGTACCTTACTAAGATCGTGAATGGTTTCTCCGAGCCAGAACAAATTCAGGTTTCGGGGGCACTGAACGCACTGGCCGCGGAGCTCCTTGCAGCAGAAGACTCGTCGCAAGTATCCCTTCGGAAATTCACTAAAGAGCATTCCGACGTCATCCGCCGCTTTGTTGCGGAAGACGTACTACTTAGACAAGAACTTCCGAAGGAAGGCCTTTCGTCGCTTGGCGACTTCGTAGTTTCGTTTACATACGACGAACTTCGAGATTTTATAATCGCGAATTATATAGTAGAGAGCATTGCGTCGTCCTCAACAGTAGGCAGTATCCTCGCCAGTATCCAAGAGAAGCCGATTTATGAGGGTGTCTTTCGATATGTTTACGCCATCGCGAGGCAGCTAAATAAACATGGTATCGAGGAGGAGTGCGAGCGGGCACCCGATTTCCTGCTTCACTATGCGAACAATCTCGAACTCCTGCCTGCGGATAAGCAATCGGCCAAAGACGTCGAACGGGTGAGGAACCTTCTTGGGCAGGTAGACACGAGTGAACTGGTACTTGGGACCTCGTGGTTCCTGTACAGAGCCCGTGACCCTGACCTACCTTTACATATTGGGATTTTGACGGATCACCTACGCTCACTCGAAGACGATCCGCACCGCCGCTTCCTTGGAGCGATGTTCGCCTTCCAGAATGAGTGGGGATACAGCGACTGGGAAGAGCACCTTAACTCCTATGTCGAGCATGCGCTCGATAGAAACCCTGTCGAATTCGACGATTTTAACGTCCAGGTGCAGGTGTTTTTGCTGCACATAATCTCATATGCGCGTCGTGGTAACACCCCACTAATCGAGAGATTTCTCGAGCGATTGTCGACTTCAGTCGAAGGACGAGCTCTGTTGTCGGGAATGGGGGAAAGCCGGTCCCACCAAGTCAGGGCCTATCTCAACGGAAGCTACGTACTTGAAGGATTTGAGATCTGAGTGAGTTCCCGATTATTTTAGCGATCTCGGCAATTCCGACTCTGGAAGAGTTTCTTCAAGAACTCGGACTGAGGCCGGGGGCTTTCGGTGCGCAGCTTTTCGAACCCGTATACGAGGCGATGTTCGTTGAAGCCACGGACCTAAGGCGCGAATACAATCGCTATTATCGGATCGAATACAATTCGTTATCTAGTTTTCTCGACATCGTTTATGATCTTAGGCTTGAGCCAGGAGAATTGGAGAAGTCGCATGTAATGCTGGTCGAGGAAGCTTCTGGTGTCGCTGATGAAATATATGATGATAATCAGTTAAAACTGATTTTGGAGTGCATCAGGAGGCTTGAGGATAGAAATGAAAATTAAACTCGATTTTGTTTCGAACAGCTCATCAACCTCTTTCGTCTACATCTCGACCGACATGATTACGGAAGAAGACTTTCTCGCTGCCGCCGGTGTGGAGTTGGGTAGCCCAGTAGCGCCATTCTTCTCGCAAATGTTCGACGAGTTCTCATCAAGCCTTTCCCACGGTAGGCAACTCACCTCCACAGAGAGCCTCGAAGATATCGATGACTATTCTTTCACCCCAGACGTTATCGAAGTGATCAAGGATGCAGTGCGCGAGGGTAAGCTCGTGATCACGTCATCGTTCGACAGCGATGGCCCACTTGTTGAGATGCTCATGTGTGTGGAGTCCTTCGAGATGAAATCGGAAAAATTCTACCTCAATTCATTCCAGAATAGCTGGTGACCCATGTTCAAAGTCAGTCGGTACGAAGACCTTGGCTACTCGACCATCTTCAACCAGGGAACAGGCTTCTTCGCTCGCGTTCCAGACGAGGGCAAAGCTGATCCGTTTTGGTCTCCCTACGGTCCCGAATTGATGGACATCTCCATCACCAACTGGTGCGATAAGGGCTGCGTTTTCTGTTACAAGTCTTCCACCAAGCATGGCAAACACATGAGTTTAGCGTCCTACAAGAACGTCATAGATCAAGCATCGGATCTCGGAACGCTCCAAGTTGCCCTGGGAGGTGGAAACCCAAACCAGCATCCAGACTTCGTCGAAATCCTTGAGTACACCAGGGCCAAGGGGATCGTGCCCAACTATACGACTAACGGGCGGGGATTAACGCCGGAAATCCTGGATGCAACTCGGCGAACCTGCGGTGCCGTCGCGGTGTCTGCGTATCCCCCTTACACCGAGACAGCAGAAACTATCCGTCTGCTCACTAAGCTCGGGGTGAAAACGAACATCCATTTCATCATCGGGAGCGACACGGTCGACACCGCAATCGATTGGTTGCGCGACCCGCCAGAATTCCTGCAGGGCATAAACGCTCTCGTGTTCCTGAACTACAAGCCCTCTGGCCGTAAGGTCTTCGAATCCAAAATGCTGCGACACAGTCCGCGTGTTGACGAGTTTTTCAAACTAGCCACGTCATCGGAAGCGAAGTTGAAAGTCGGATTTGACGCCTGCTGCGTAAGTGGCGTGTTTGCTCGTACAAATGCGAACCTCAAGCTTGTTGATGCTTGCGATGCCGGGCGCTTCTCCCTCTACGTGTCCGAGGACATGCAGGTCCATCCCTGCTCATTTCAAAGTGGCATTGCACCGGGCGATGTTTTGGACGAGACCAGATCCTTGCGAGACATCTGGTTGCATTCTGAGAACATGAAATCGTTCAGGCGATATTTCGGCTCAAACCGCTGTTCGGGATGCTCTCATCAATCGTCCTGTATGAATGGCTGTCCCCTGTTCGATGATCTCGTGGTCTGTGGCAATCGATGAACCTGTTCAGATGAAAATGCCGCTCCTCCACCCTAAATCGGAAATCTGCCTCTTGCAGGCTCGTCGAGCCGATTGGCAGGCATCAGTAAATCAAGCACAGAGCAGCTCGGCATAGTCGCCCATAGGACCAATATCGAAAAACTCTGGAGCTAATGGTCGGGGACGACCGTACGGCGCTTCCATCACAATCCTCACTTCGCGCTGATAAGCATAGCCAAAAGGCTTGGACATCTGATGTACGCGCATCTTCTTGTAGTCGCGGTAGGGATCATAATAGGTGACCGGACCATAGTGAGGCTTCCAGCCCGGATACCTAGCTAGAAAGCTGGAAATCACCCTCTGTGCAAACCTAATCGGATCACGGATGATAAGGGCAGCGTCCGCATCAAAATCAGTAGGCATCCGATAGTAGATGCTGTCGCACAGGCTCAAGAGGAAATAGTCCTGCGCCTGCACTGGAAGAACGATATCGTCATCACCGAATTCAAGCCGGTGCCCTTGAACCATTGTGTGATGAATTCCTTTGAGCCGGTCTCGAAACGTTGGAATAAAAAACGTCCGATGGATCTCGTCGTCTTTGACGGCCGCATTGTGTGAGGTATCATTGTAAAAGGAGGCAGGACAAATGCGCAGTCGGCCCGTGCGCAGCATGGGTTCTAGAAACTCTCGACGGCCATATTTCACAGTGAAAGGTGTCGACGGCGCAGTGTATCCCTCAAAAATTTTCGTGGCGATCGGCTCGCCATTTTCATAGTATTTCAGCATCGGAAGCCTGGCGGCGCTGATCACGGCCGCGGGAGGATGGCCACCTGTCCTAAGAGCGTATTCCTCCAATAGATGCGTGAACTTCACCATGAAGGCATGTTCGTCATCAAGGATGGGACGAGGCTCCATTTGCGCTCTAGGATTTAGCTCGGTCTGATTGATGAAGACGTCTTTGAAACGGGTAGCCAATCGATCGTCAGGGGCACCCAAGAGATAAGGAAAGCAAGTGTACTCATGTCGCCACGTTTCATGGCGTTTGAGGCTGCCGTTTTGTCGGTCTGCCATCTCTTCGAAATGACGGCACCGCGCTTCCATCGCTCGCGCGCGTTGCTCGAGTTGTTTAATACTGACTGTCATATCGAATCGTCAAATTTCCCGAGGGTCACGCGAGAATGATAGACTTAAGGAAGAGTAAGGACTAGCGGCGGCCAATACGCGCTTGCCGACAGACACGCGCTTGTATCAACTTTTGTCGCTTCTAGCTCCTGACAAAGCCGTTCCTTCCAAATTAGATAAACACTGTAAAGTTATGAAGGCAGAAAGTAAGGCAACTGTTGCTTCGTTGAGATGTAAGGGGAGATCGGCGCGTACCGACGTCTGAAGCTACCCAGAGAAAGGTATCAGTCGCGGAGATCTATCAGACAGTCAGGGGGCTGGCAGACTAAATCACACCCCACGCCCGAAACCTCCCCCGTCCGGTCATCTCCCTCAGCCCCAGCTCCAAAACAATCCGCCGCGCCGCCTGCGGCGTGACGCCGAGCGTCTTCGCCACCATCCCGGCCGACACCAGTGGTTTCGCCATGACGAGTTCGACCAGCTCCGGCAGTTTCGAAGACGTCCGCCGCCCCTCCAGCTTTCGATCCATCATCGTCTTCGCCAACGTCAGCCGGTCATGCTCTTTCAGGCCGAGCTCTGCTGCCGCCAACAAACCATGGGTAATAGCCAGAAGCCGGGTTTCTCGATCGCGATGCCGGCGCCGATCGACCGGAATGGTTTTGAGGCCGGTATTGACAGCGGCGAGATGGGCACCGGTGGCAACGCCGGCCTGACGCAATATCGACGCGGCCAATAGCCGGCCAAGCCATGGCGCATGCTGAAGAACGGACAGTTCGTTCCAGGCATCGAGGGCAACGATCGCCTGCAGCACCGTCGGCAGGTCTTGCACCTGCCGCAATACGCCGCGCCATTCGTCCAGCCGCGCGTCCTCGTCCCAGTCGAGATCATAGACGAGAGTATCTCGCTCGCGGGTGTCGATCGCAGGTCGGTCGGGGCGTTTTGCGTGTTCGATAGCGGCGTCAGATCGGGCTAGCAGGGCATCGATGGCCACGAGGTCCACGAGGTCCACGCCCGGGAGATCTTCGTCGTCGCCATCATCATCCCCCTCCCCTTCCCGCTCTACCACTTGTGCAGGCTGAATACTGCGGTCGTTCGCAGCGTTGTCAGGACCGTCTGATGGTCCAGGCCACGCCTGGGTTTGTCGCAACGTTCGGATACCCTCTGCGGACAACGCCCAATCCGGCGACTGCCCAGAAATGCGCCGACGGGTGCGGAGCACGTCACGAGCGATGGTGAGTTCGTGGGTTGGCGTGCGGGTATCGCGAAACGCGTCGTGGAGGACGAGGTCTTCGAGATGCACCAGTTCACCGTCGATCCACAGCGAGGCACAGGCATCGGCGAAATGCATCCTCTCGATCCAGCCGGCGCCGACCGGTGAACGGGCGATTCGCTCGTCAAGGCGGGCCAAAGCAACGCCGGCGTCGAAAGCCGGGCGCATCAGGGGCGTCATGCTGATTTTCGCAAGATCGTAAGCCATTGAATTCATGGTAAATGATTTGCTAAAAGAACTCTATATAAATGTTGAAGTTCCTAACATTGTACGGGTTTGAGTTGAGCTATCAACCATCGATAAGTACCTCTTATCGATGATAGTTGATTTCGCGGCGCAAATCGAGGAAAATCGGGGCAAATCACGGTGCCAGCGGCCGCCGAAACCCGCGATTCTGGAGCCTATCGTGCCTAAAACGAAGACATCACACACGTCC
>Ga0308171_1002645_pt1 | contig 18235 bp, 16 predicted proteins | sample PhyGR1_FD_202135 | JGI IMG/M metagenome (GOLD analysis project Ga0308171, IMG submission 202135) | Phyllosphere microbial communities from UC Gill Tract Community Farm, Albany, California, United States - DLSLSG.R1 | ecosystem: Host-associated > Plants > Phyllosphere > Unclassified | place: USA... | reverse complement strand
ACCGTTTCATCTGGAACGGAAGCTTCAATGGTAAAACTTTACCGACTTCTTCCTATTGGTACATCTTGGAATGGAATGAAACCGGAAACCCCGAAAGAGTGCAACAAAACGGCTGGATCCTACTGAAGAATCGAAATTAAACAAGTTTTAAGCAATAAAATCCTTTTTTCTACATTTGTAATATATTGAACCGGCTATTACGATGAAGAAAATTCTACTATTACTTATACTTTTTACTTTTTCCAATAATATATTTGCACAGCTGGACACTGAGCATTGGTTTGCTCCGATGTTTGACGGACAGAGCAATTCAAGTGCGTATCAGTATTTATATTTATCTACTAATGAGACCACCCCTTTTACTGTTTATGTTTATAACAATAATACAGTTGTATATCAAACGGTAATAAGCAAAGGTTCACCTCAGTCTATTAATATAAGTAACAGGGATTACATTATTACAACCAATACCAGCGATTTGCATAAAGTAGGCACAATGGGACTTTATGTAAAAGGGGAACGTTCATTCTTTGCAAGTTTACGCTTCGGCATGCAAAACCACGCAGAGATTATTACTTCTAAGGGAACCGCTGGAATTGGGACTCAGTTTTATACTGCTGCTGTTCCCAATTCTTATACGGATAGTAGTGAGGTCATGGGGTTTGGTGCCAGTTTTTTGGCTACTGAAGATAATACTACAGTTACTGTCAATAATTTTAAAAAGACACTTACTTTCAATGGCTTTGGATCAGCTTCAAGCTTTACATTTACATTGAACAAAGGTCAGTCTTATATTATTGATGGACGCTCCATAAATGATAATAATAGAGATGGATTTATTGGGGCAACTGTTACTGCTGATAGGCCAATATCAATGTCAAACGGAAGTTTCAATGGTCAGTTTTCAACAATTGCTAACAGTGGTAGTGGGACAGATATTTTTATGGATCAGTCAGTTCCTTTAAATAAATTAGGAGATGAATTTGTAATTGTTAAAGGGTATGGCTATATGGGGACGCCTTCCATGAATGACGGAAACAAAATGGAAGGTGCAATAATTATTGCGACTAAAGATAACACCCAAATTTATCTTAATGATTCCACTACTCCAATTGCTACTTTAGTCAATGCTGGAGACTATTATTCTGTATCGGAAACCAATTTTATCAATAGAGGAAGTGTTCATTACAACCTACATATTAAAACCACCAAGAATGTTTATGTTTATCAAATGATGGGTGGTGTAGAATTTTCAGTAGGTAGTGGAAATGCTCTTGCGACTGGAGGGATGAATTACATACCTCCATTGAATTGCTATCTTCCAAAAAAAATAGATGAGATTGGTAGTATTAATGTGATTGGAAATAATACATTTACAACCAAATTGAACATTATTACAGAAAAAGGAGCCGTTGTTAAGGTAAACGGAGTTGTTCCGAATATTCAATATGGTCCTTATGACACATCAGCAATTCCAGCAAATCAAAAATGGGTAACTTATTCTATTCCCAATCAAACAGGGAACATAACTGTGGTGTCCGATAAAGCAGTAACAGCAGGATTGTCTGGTGGAAGCGTTTCGGCTGGTTTTGGTGGTTATTTTGCTGGGTTCTCATCTTTGCCAAATATTGTCCAAGCTGGAGGGCCATGTCTTCCTACTAGAGAGTTGGTTCTTTCAGAAGGTTATGATCATTATAAATGGTTTTGGAAAGATAAAGAAGGTAATATTGCTGTGGTAAAAGACGTTAACGGAAGTATTCCAGATGCAAACAAATTTTTACCTCTAGAGATAGGCTATTATTGGGCTGAATTACAACAAGGTTCTTGTAGTCCTGTTACAACATTACAAACAAAATTTCTGAATTGTGGAGATAAAACATCAATGTCTTTTGATATTTGTGATAAATTGTTGCCAACATTGGTTGAGCTTTCATTAGATAATGTACCCATAATACAAATCTCGGAATTGATAAAGCCTGCAAAAGGACGTTTGATTATTGATAATTCGGCAAAGACAATTAGTTATATTCCTAATCCCGGAACAACAGAAGATAAATTCTCATACGAGATAATAACGGCTGACCCTACCAAAAATGAAAAATTTGAAGTAAGTATCAATGTGAAAAATATAATCGCTAATGATACAATAGTTAAAGGTTGCAAAATCAATAATACAGAGGGACAATTTGATTTGAGTAAAGTAAATACTGATGTCTCATTGACAAAAGTTTTCTATAAATTTCAGAATGATGCAGACAATGATACTGGACTTAATACTATTTTAGCAGCAGATCTGGATAATTACCCATCACAAGAAGGCTTTGTCTATCTGAGATTGAGCAACGCAACTTGTAAAAAAACAGTTAAGATAGAGCTCAAATTCAATCCGAAAGCCGAGTTGTTGTCATCCGATTATGAAGGTTGTGACCTTGATTATAAAGGTGTCTTAGTACAAGATTTCGAACTGGTAAAAGCGGCATTACTCAAGGATTCAGCTTATTTTACTAATGTCAAGTTCTATCTTAATGGTAATCAGCTGAATAATGGCTGGACTTATTCTGCAGATACAGTGGTTCAGATGGAAGTGGATTCGCCAGACGGATGCCCAAAAGATTCATTTCCAATCACTTTCAAAGTAGGCGCTAGGTTACCCTTGATTACAACAACTGCAAACGATAAATTCTGCGATCCAGATCTTGATGATTCGCATATTATTCACCTTAATGATTACAAATATCTATTCCTAAATCCAGCTGATATGGCAATCCAGCCCAAGTTTTATCTTTCATTAGCTGAAGCTCAGGAAGACAAAAATGCGCTTCCTGGTGATAAAGTTACATTGACAGGTTTAGGGAACAAAATTTATCATTACCGTTTCGAAAATGGAACCAGTTGTCCTAATGTTGGAACACTGACTTTAGAATATACAAAAGGTTTTGCTTCTACAACGTTGCCTACATCGCCAAAAATCATTTGTGAAGGTTCTACAACAATCATCGATGCTGGAGATAAACATCAAACATGGGAATGGTTTGATGAAAGTGACTTGACAAAAGTTTTTCCAGAAACTAGAACTCAAATGTTGGGGCCGGGAAAATACTATGTAATTCTAACTTCAACAAACGGTTGCGAGTACAAACAGAACTTCGAAATCATAGATTCACCAAAAGCTATTCTGGATATTTCTAAATTAAATGCGACATTCTGTGACGAGGATTTTGATGACGAGATCAAAATAAAATTCTCAACTCAGGTAACGCCAGTGATTTTGCAAAACCCACATCCAGACCTCAAAGTAGAATATTACAAGGACTCAGCTTACACCCAGCTGATCACTGGCGATGATTTTACTTATAAAGTAGACACAAGAGTGTACGTAAAAGTGAGATCTGCATATTGTAACGATGTAGCAGGATTTATAGATTTCAAAATAGGAAGCAAGATTTCGCTTATAAATACATTACAAACCACAGAAGAATGTGATGATGACCTAGATGGGAAATTCTTGGTCATGGATCTTAATACAAAATACAGAGCTTTATTTACAAATGATGCTACTGCAACCGTTAAGTTTTTTTTGAAAAAATCTGATGCCCAAAATCCTAACGCCACTAATAGCATAGATGAGGTTCAGGTCAATGACGTACAACTATTGCATGTTCGTATTTCAAGCACTACTATAGGTTGTCCAGCTTTGGCAGAATTGACGATCAAAATAAAAGTTCCAAAGAAATCAGATATATTGAAGGATAAAACTATTTGCCCTGATGAGACAACCGATTTGGATGCAGGTCCTGGTTTTACTTCATACGAATGGTACAAAGAAGGAGAGTCCGGAGTGATAGGTCCTAATTTTCATAGTATTTCTGGACTGCCTGTCGGTAAATATTATGTGATTTTAAAAGGAGACATTCCAAATGATTGCCCTTACAAACAGAGCGTAGAGATCAAAGCTGCAGAGTTGCCTACCATAGAAGGTATAGAGATCAACGGCGGTACGGTGAAGATCACTGCAAAAGGTGGCAAACAACCTTACCAATATGCGATAGATGGAGGTAGTTACCAAGCTTCTAATACTTTTACCAATGTTTCTCCAGGATTGCACAAGGCCTATGTGATCTCTGCGGATGATTGTGATCCCGTGGAAAAAGAATTCTCTGTCATAGAGATCTACAATTTGATCACACCTAATGGAGATGGCGTGAATGATGTCTTGGATATGTCACTTTTGAAATATAAAAAGAATGTGAAGTTCCAGATCATCGATAGAGCTGGCAGGCTACTTTTTGAAGGCGATACCAAGAATAATTATACCTGGGATGGCAAACAGAACGGGAAAGTATTACCAACTTCCAGCTACTGGTACAATCTGGAGTGGCAGGATTTTGACAATTCGCCACCAGTGAAGAACACCGGTTGGATCCTCCTGAAAAATAGAAATTCTGACTAGATCATCGATTTTTAATAATAATTTTCTAAATGGGATTTAATTAAAACTACTTAACAAAAAGCCGATAAAGTTTAATAAAATTTTAACCTTATCGGCTTTCTTTTGTACCGATTCTAAATATTATTCTCTCTAAATTTGCCGGATCATATGAAGAAGATTTTTACTATTTTGCTAATGTTTTGTTTAGCATCCATTTACGGGCAGGATTTTGAAGGTGAGATTTTTATCAGAGATAAGTCCAGTCTATATCTCAACCAGGTCTATGTGACCAATATCAATGCTCATAAAAGTGTGCTTGCAAATTACAACGGTGAGTTCCGGATTGCAGCAAAAATAGGCGATGTCCTCAGGTTTACCTCCATCGCGACCGAGAGGAAGGATGTAGAGGTCTCAAAAGAAATGCTGGAGCGCAATAAAAACTTCGTCGAGTTACAAATTGCTTATTACGAGATACAGGAAGTCATCCTGAGCTCTTTCAAACCGACTGGTAATCTCCGTAGAGATGTCGCCATGTTGAAAGGTTCGGAAAAAGCATTTGAACTCAGAAAGATGATTGGACTGCCAGAACCAAAAGGCGACGGTACTTCACCCGAAATTCCTGTCCTGGGCTTCAACCAAGGTCTTAGTTTCAGCATCGATAGTATTTTTGATTTGATCTCTGGCGAGAAGAAAAAGAAAGAACGCTATTACCAGTACGAGAGAATGAGCAAGAATATCAAGAATCTTCAGGATTATTTTGGCGACGAGTACTTCATCAAATTAAAGATCCCGAAAGAATTGATTCCCAATTTCCTTCAGTTCATCTATAGTTCAGACAATATCACAGACTATCTGGAGTCCAACAATTACGAAGCCGCAAAAACCTATATCGAGAAGTACCTTCCCATCTACCTTAGAAGATTGCAGAACTCTCACCTCATGCAGGCTACTACAGAAATTTCAAAATAATATTAACAAATTATCAAATTTTAAACAATAAGTTACTATGCTATTCAATTTAAAATAAATTGTTTAGCTTTGTTGCGTTTTTAAGATTAAAAACAACCTTAGTAAAAAATGGGCAAGAATAAAGCAGCGAGATTCAGAGAAAATCTAATATTACCAAACGTCATCCAGCCAACACGTGATCAGGCTATCAACGATTTTGAACACAAAGGAAAGTGGAAAGAATTTTTTGGTAACGATCATCCTATCGTTTTGGAGCTTGGCTGCGGAAAAGGAGAATATTCTGTAGGTTTGGCAAAGGCTTTTCCGGAGAAGAACTTTATCGGCGTCGATATCAAAGGTGCAAGATTCTTGTTCGGTGCCAAAGAAGCTATTGAGAGCGACCTGAAAAATGTTGCTTTCCTTAGGACTCAAATAGAATTGATAGAAAATCTCTTTGCAGAGAATGAGGTTTCCGAGATCTGGATCACCTTCCCCGATCCACAGATCAAATACAGAAGAACTAAGCATAGACTTACCAATCCAGAGTTTTTGACGCGTTACAAGCACATCCTAAAACAGGATGGTGTTATTCATCTGAAAACCGATTCAGAGTATCTTCATGGCTACACGCTGGGTCTTTTGCAAGGCCTGGGACATGAGATCCTTACTGCCCACCACGACATTTACGGGGCACCGGAATATCAGCCGGACACCACACCATTACTTAGAGAAATTAGAACTTATTATGAGGAATTGTTCTCTTCCAAAGGGAAGACGATCACCTATATCAAATTCAAATTAAAGAATGAATAGATTTTTTGTGCTCTTTTTCGGAATGAGTTTAGTGAGTTGTGCATCTTCCAATGCCGTATCTCCGTTGTTTGGAGGGAAAAATGCAACCGTTATTTTGGAGACCAATAATGATATGCCGTTGGAACCTGTAAAACCCAAGACCGAAGATAAAGCGGTGGTGCTACTCAATCAATTATTCAATTCTGATGAGGCCAATAAAAAAACCGTGCTGGTCATCAACAACGAATCCGATTGTGATTTTACCATGATGATCCTAGGCGGGAAAAGCTATACGGTTCCTGTGGCAGCAAAAAAAACAGAGAGCATCGTGGTAGACCAAGGCGAATATGTCATGCGTTCCGAGGTTTGTCAAAGTCCTTATCTGGCCAAGAAAACGCTATCGGAAAATACGCAGGTAAGCATCAAATATTCGGTTGTGAAAAGTCCTGAAAAAGAGATCGCAGCTATACAATAAAAAGGAGCTTCATTTTTTGAAGCTCCTTTTTATTGTGATTTTATTTCAATTTTTATTTTACCGAGATCTCGTAGATCCTGCTCCAGTTTTTACCGGTGATCAGCATGTTCTCCCCTTTAAAGGCGATTCCATTGAGGACATCATCGTTTCCTGCAGTATTTTGTTTGGTAATGTTGGAAAGGTCAAGGATTCCCAGTACTTCACCAGTTGCTGGATCTATTTTCAGGATGGTAGGTTTTTGCCAAACATTGGCGTAAATCGCTCCGTCATGATATTCTAATTCGTTGACCAGTTCGTAGCCTTCTTTATCGCTTGCTACGGAAATGTATCTTAGAACTTCTGATGGATTTTCTGGATTTAGGAAATAGATATTCTTGGTACCGTCAGAAACGATCAGATTCTTACCGTCGTTTGTCATTCCCCAACCTTCACCAATGATATTTGGATATTGGAATTCCTTGATCAGTTTCATATCCATATCGTAGATGAATCCCTTTTTCGTTTTGTAAGTTAATTGGTATATTTTATCACCGAAAACAGTGATCCCTTCAGAAAAAATGTTGCTTGGTTGTATGGCTTCCTGAGTTGGGTTTGTGCTTCCCAGAGTATATTTTACCAATTTCGATTTTCCTTCCAGACCTACACTCTCGTAGATGGTGTTGTCATGCAATTCGAAACCTTCTGTGAAGTACTCGGAATTATGGGGATACTGATTCAGGACCTGATAAGACATTGTTCTCGCCTTTGTTTTTGCAAAGACGTTGATGGTTGCATCCTGCTGTAGAACTTCGCCACTTTTTGTCTTGATATTGAAGGTTACATCATTTTCGCCAAGCGAGAAAAACTTCGGGTCGATTTTAAGGTCGCTGCTTTCTTTATCTCCAAAGCTGATTGTGATCGCTTCCGAATAATCCAAAACGTCTTGTGGAATTTGAAGTTTGTCCCCGAAATGATAACCTTGATTCTGCTTACTCAGGTTGTAGTCATTCAAAGAGTTCAGGATGTCCTTGTCATTGGTACAGCTCGCTAAAAATAGTAGCGCAAAAGCCGATGCTAAAAAGATCTTTTTCATTTAGAGATATTATTCACCGGCATGTTTCCGGATTTTGATTTAAAATTTAATTTGGGCGTGCCCCTCGTTTTTGTCACTCGCGCTTGCTTCGCGCGCCTCATTCCTCAACATCGGGTCGGGCTGTCCGCTACTATCTTTTTGTTTTGGAAGGCAAAACAAAAAGGATAACCGCTACCATCCCTCACGCGCGTTGCATAATATGAAAATTTGTGACCTATTTTTTCATTATTTTGCCAAAAATACAAAATATGAAAACTAACATCTCATAAATTTTTCTTAATTAAACATAAAAATGTAGTTTTGTAAATATTATGATTACGATAATCGCAGCTATAGGGAAAAATAATGCCTTAGGAAAAGACAATCAATTGCTTTGGCGCCTTCCAAAAGACCTAAAACATTTCAAATCGCTTACAGAGAACCATCCCATCGTCATGGGAAGGAAAACCTATGAAAGTATTGGTAAAGCTCTGCCAAACAGGACCAATCTTGTGGTAAGCAGAAAAGAGAATTGGTTTGCAGAGGATATTCTGATTGTCTCCAAGCTAAAGGAGGCTATCAAATTTGCCAAGAAGATTGATGAAGAGCTTTTCATCATTGGTGGTGGCGAGATCTACAAGCAGACGATGGAGTTGGCAGATAGATTGGAGATCACCCTTGTAGAAGAAGATTTTGAAGCAGATACATTTTTTCCAAAAATAGATCTGAAGATTTGGCAAAAGACGTCTGAGGAATTCCACCCGAAAGATGAAAAGAACGACCACGATTTTTATTTCCAAACCTACGAGAAGATCATCAAAGACTAAAAAAACACATTGAATCTTTTACCTTGATTCTTGTTTCTTAAAAAAATGGATTATCCAAGTAAAGTTTTATCGAAAGCTGTAGACGAAATATCTGGTTTGCCCGGCATCGGGAAAAAATCAGCACTTCGTTTGGCCTTGCATCTGTTGCGGCAACCGGCCTCGCAGGGAATTTCTTTGGGGACATCTATCCAAAATCTGGTTACTGATATCAAATACTGTAAAGAATGTCATAATTTTTCAGATTCCGAAGTTTGTGACATTTGCAACGACCACAGACGCAATGACGAACTGCTTTGCGTTGTAGAAGACGTTCGGGATGTGATGGCTATAGAAAATACAGGGAAGTACAGAGGTAAATATCTCGTTCTTGGTGGCAAAATCTCTCCCATGGAAGGTATTGGTCCTAGCCAACTTAGGATTGGAAGCATAGAGAAAAAATTGAACAGCGGTCTGGTAAAAGAACTCATCTTTGCATTGAGTGCAACCATGGAAGGTGACACGACTGCCTATTATATCTATAAAAAATTCAAATCTCAAAATGTTGCGTTCTCTAGTATTGCACGAGGGATCGCTGTGGGAGACGAGTTGGAATATGCTGATGAGATCTCACTTGGTAGGTCCATAACCAACAGAACTATTTATAACGAAGCGGGCTGATGAAAGTAAGTGTGATCATTGTACATTATCAGGTGAAAGATCTGTTGCGAAACTGTATTCTTTCCATTAATAAGTATTTTCACGGATTTGACTTTGAGGTCATCGTTGTGGATAATCATTCTCCGGATTCCAATTGGAAAGTTCTTATTGGTGAATTTCCAAACGTAAATTTTATCGAACTAAAAGAAAACTTAGGATTCTCAAAAGCAAATAACATCGGCGTAAATTCTGCAAAAGGCGAATACGTCTATATTTTGAATCCAGACACGGAAATCGAAGGCGATTACTTTAAAGAAATTCTTGATTTCGCAGACCAACAAGAGATGTTTGGAGCTTTGGGACTCAGGATGCATGACGCGCAAGGAAGATTCTTGCCAGAAAGTAAAAGGTCTGTTCCTGCACTAGTTAATTCTTTTGAAAAATTATTCACCAGGCTCAATAATGATTCCAAAACCTACTACAGAAACGATATTGGCGAGTTTGATATTGCAGAAGTAGAAGTGATGACCGGTGCTAATCTACTGATGAAGAAATCTGTTTATCAGGAAGTTGGTGGCTTCGATGAGCGTTATTTTATGTACGGTGAAGATATCGACCTTTGCTACACAATTTTAAGGAATGGCTACCAAAATTTCTATTATGGTAAATATTCTATCCTGCATTACAAAGGAGAAAGTACGGTGAAGGATAAAATTTATCTGGATCGTTTCTTTGGAGCGATGGATATTTTCATCAACAAGTATTACAAAAGACAGAAGCCTTTTCAGTTTTTATTAATGAAGATAGGCCTGAAATTCAAACATTTCATTGAAGCTCGAAAGATCAACAACTAATCTTGTTTTTCGGTATGGAACGTAGATTCTTCCGCAAATCTTCTTAACTCCAGCATTTCATCCTTAGCCTTCAGTTGCCCAAATCTCACCGCCGTGTAAGTCAGCGCAATGAATCCCAAAACAACAAAAGAACTTGTCAGCGCCCATGGGTAATTGTTGGTGTTGATTTGCCTTTCCACATAAAATAGTGTGAAAAATGTCATCCAAGCAACAGTAAAAAGAAAATACAGGAACATGAAGAATGTCCAAACAGCCGAGCTTGGTCCGAAGATCCCTCTGATCAACGTTTTTTCATCTTCTTTTTCTATTCTCAATGCCAAATTGGGTTTCCAGTAGCTTTCGTTTTCCGTCCGCACAAAAATGGTCGCCACCTCTTTGTTGATGTTTCCAAAAAACTGATCATGGTGATTCTCAAGGTAATTTCTCAGATTCGCTTCATATTCCTCGAGAGAAAGGTCTGTGTAAAGTTTGAAACGCGGTCGGTTTCGTATGTTGTTCAGTGTTTCGCTCATAAATATCAGTTTTCAGATGATGCTTATCAATTCTCATTCCTCAATATAGGGAATTGGATCTTCCAATGTAAATTCAAATTTCATCGGGATGCCATTTCTTCTGATCTCCAAATGTATTTTCCTGGAGACATCTGTTTTCAAAATGCGGTGTATGTTGTTCAATGTCATTTCTTTAGCGCTTTTTTTATCGATTATGATGAGTTCATCGTTTTTAATGATTCCTGCTTTCTGCGCCGGTGAATCTTTTCTGGTGCCAGATACGATAAACTTCGGTTTAAGGGTGAATTTGTATTGGAAGCTGTCTGGTGAATTATCAATTACATTGATTTCATTTGTGGCTCTACTTGTCTTGGAAGTTTGTACCTGGACCTGTTCTTTTTCCCAAAGCAATCCGTCCTGTTTTATTTCCAGTCCACTTCCATCGATCAGGAATGGGTCGTTCAAATATCTGTTGGATTTGAGGTAGATTCTCTGGTCCTGATAATCAAAAATGATGGTAAATCTGCGCAGGATCTCGGAGCCGATAGATCCTTTTCTGTCTTTTACCAATTTCAAATGTTGGATTGAATATTCGTCCGGCATAGATGCGATCGGTTTTCTGAATTTGAAATCTCCGATCGAAAGTGAATTGATCCTGCTCCTTTTTCCGAAAATATCTCCGCTGAAGCCACGTCCCAAAAAATCATCAATGTTTGGTCTGTTGTAGATGAAATCTTTGATCAACGCAGGGAAAAGCCAAACAGAATCTGTGTTACCAAGATCCAAAAGCAGCTTTGAACTTTGCTTGTCATGCTTCATTTCCACATCGGCGTTCAGATAAGGCTTATTGAACTCTACACTCATCGGAAAATCCGAATATCGTTTGATCTTCTTTGGGAACTTGGATCTGTCTTTGTAAACGGTCAATGTTTTTTTGATGTAATTGATCTCGACCGGATGATTCTTAAAGAAATAATAACCAATGATGCCATTCACGGGAATTCCAATATCCTGAGAAATGTTAAAACTTTCGTCCAACACGAGAAATATCGTATGGGAATTATCGATGAAGTTCTTGCCGATTTTCACATCATTTTTAATGGACTTCAAAGCTTCGATACTGACAGTTTCTCCGAGACCTTTGAAGGTGATCTTCTCTATATTTTTAAAATCAACATTTTTGTTTTCTAAGCTAAAAAGCAATGTTTCTGCAATTCCGGAATCCAGGAGGAAGTTTAGTTCAACGCCATTTACATTCACTGGAATGAAGATGAGGTTATTGATCAGCTTGAATTTGATAACGGTTTTGTCCGTATTTTCCAGGATAAAACCATCTTGACCTTTCGTCCAGACGCTGAGAATGAATGTTATGAAGAATAAAATTTTCATCACATTAAATTACATTAATTTCTAACATTCACAATTTTTCAGAAAGAAAATTTATTAAATACCTATGTTAATCATAATTTATTTGATAATTAGTTTAAAAAGTGGAATGTTGTTTGCTGTGTTTGTAAGTAATATTTCAAAACTTTACTAATTATTTAATTTTATTATCATGAAAGATCTATCCACTTTCTTCGTGAAAGACAACCTTGACGAAATTGTTTTTTCAAACAGAAATAAAGCTTACGGTGCTTATGCCCTTAGAAATGAATATTCCAGTCAGCTTACAAAAGCCTTATTTGTGGGAGTTGCATTTTTTGCTTCAGTAGCAGTAATTCCTTTGATTGTGTCAGCCTTTTCTTCAGATGTTATTACTGATAATGGTCAAGATTATGGTCCTTACATTCTAGATCCCGTAGAAGAGATCCCAGAAATCGTAAAAGTGACTCCAGCAAGTTCAGTCCCAGTGAAAGTAAAAATGGTAGAATCTACAATCTATACTCCAGTTAGGGATGTAAAGAAAAATAAACCACTTCCAACAGATGATGATAAAAAAGATGCGGCTCTGAGTTCAGAAACCTCTCCAGGGGAAGCGACTACACTTACTGTTGCACCACCAGCAATTAAAGTAGGGCCGCCGACTGTTGCACCACCAATTGCGCCACCAGTAAGAGTTGAAGATCCCAATATCATTCTAGACCCCAAAAGTGTAGACGTTTCAGCGGATTTCAAAGGTGGGATCAACGCTTTCCGTGAAAAGGTAGCACAGAATTTTGATACAGAATCTGTAGATAAAACAGGAATGGTTTCCGGAGTCATCACATTTGTAGTAGAAAAAGACGGAAGCATTTCCAATCTAAAAGTTACAGGCTCCAGCTCAGAATTCAATTCCGAAGCAGAGAGAACGGTGAAAGCCATCAAAACAAAATGGACGCCTGCACAATTAAAAGGCAAAGCTGTAAGATCGTCTTTCAGAATGCCTATTTCCATGAAAATTGAATAGTCTGAAAATCAAGACTATGTAAATATTAAACTTGTAGTTTTTTATAATTATCCACATTTCATCGCGAAATGTGGATAATTTTTTTTTAAGTCAATCGTTTAATTAACAATACTTTAACGGCTTTGCAGGTTTTTCAAAACTTTCCAAGTAGTAAAAAATCGTATTTTTGAGGATTAAATTAATGTTTATGGCAAAAATTATAGGTGTTGCAAATCAGAAAGGTGGCGTTGGAAAAACAACAACAGCGGTTAACCTTGCTTCAGCTCTTGGCGTATTGGAAAAGAGAATTCTCTTGATAGATGCAGATCCGCAGGCCAATGCAAGCTCTGGTTTGGGTGTTGAGGAGATCAATTTTTCTACCTATCATTTATTGGAGCACAGTGCGGAAGCTAGAAAATGTATTTTGCCAACCACTTCACCAAACGTGGACATTATTCCATCTCACATCGACCTTGTTGCTGCGGAAATAGAATTGGTGGACCGTGAAAACCGCGAGTACATGATGCGTGAAGCTTTGAAATCGATCAAAGATGATTATGATTACATCATCATCGATTGCGCACCAAGTTTAGGTCTGATTACCATTAATGCATTAACGGCTGCAGATTCTGTGATCATCCCTATCCAGTGCGAATATTTTGCTTTGGAAGGTTTGGGTAAATTATTGAACACTATCAAAAATGTTCAGAAGATCCACAATCCAGATCTAGATATCGAAGGTTTGCTTTTGACAATGTATGACAGCCGATTGAGATTATCAAATCAAGTGGTGGAAGAGGTAAACTCTCACTTCCCGGAAATGGTCTTCGAAACTATCATCAGCAGAAATGTAAGATTGAGCGAGGCTCCAAGTTTCGGAGAAAGCATCCTGAGTTACGATGCAGAAAGCAAAGGTGCGATCCAATACATCCAGTTGGCAGAAGAAGTTTTGCTGAGAAACGAAAAATTAGTTAAAAATTAAAATGGTTCTTTAGAATAATAATTAATCAATTATCATTTATCAACCATCATTTATATTAAGATGAAAGACAAAACAAGAGCAATGGGTCGCGGTCTAGGCGCAATTTTGAATGCCGAAAGCAAGACCAATATCAACTCCGCTTCCGATGAAGGTGCAAAATCTTTGGTTGGGAATATTGTAGAGATCTCGATTGAAGACATCTATCCGAACGCCAACCAGCCAAGAACTTACTTCGACGAAAAAGCATTGAATGATCTAGCCGAATCGATTAAAAGTTTAGGCATCATTCAGCCGATCACGCTTAGAAAAGATGGGCCGAAATTCGAGATCATTTCTGGAGAAAGGCGTTATCGCGCTTCCAAAATAGCAGGTCTGGAAACCATTCCTGCCTACATCCGTTTGGTCAACGATCAGGAATTATTGGAAATGGCTTTGGTGGAAAATATCCAAAGAGAAGATCTAGATCCTATCGAGGTAGCTTTAACTTATCAAAGATTGTTGGATGAGGTTGGTATGACTCAGGAAAATCTGAGCCAACGCGTCGGAAAAGAAAGAAGTACGATCACCAATAGTGTCCGTCTTTTGAAGTTATCCCCGGATATTCAGAAAGGTGTTCGAAGTGGTCAGATCTCTGCTGGGCATGGTCGAGCAATCATGGGATTAGATTCTGAAGAGAAACGCCAGATCTTGTTTGATAGGATCATCAAAGAACAATTGAACGTAAGACAAGCTGAACAATTGGCAAGCCTGATGAAAAATGCTCAGGATACAGAAAAAGTGGCCAAGCAGTCTATCATTCCCAACCATTTCAAAAAAGCGCAAAAAAGTTTGACCGATATTCTGAATGTGAATGTGGAGATCAAAACTTCAGCTAATGGAAAAAAAGGAAAGATCGTCCTGGATTTTAAAAATGAAGAAGAGCTGGAAAGCATTCTTGCGCACATCAGATAAATGAAGAAATTATTCACATTCCTTTTGCTTCTCTCATTTTGTTTTGCTTTTTCACAAATCAATCCAAATGACACGATACGTGTAGAGAATCTTCCAAAAGATAGCATTCCTGCAGCCAAGCCTTTATCAGAGGCTCAGGTTGTCGAGGATATTGATCAACAGAATGCACCAACAAAAGTCACCAAATTAAGTCCTGCAAAAGCGGGTCTTTACTCTGCTGTGTTACCCGGACTTGGTCAGTTTTATAACAAAAAATATTGGAAGATTCCTTTAGTTTGGGGTGCGGTTGGAACTGGGATTGGTTATGCACTTTGGAATGATAAGCAATACAAACGTTATAGAAATGCTTTTGTTTCTGAGCTCAACGGACTTCCGCACGAATTTTCCAACATCAATGGAGTCGATAAGACGGTTTTGGGAAATGCACAAGACCGATCCAAAAGACAACGCGATTATGCCATCGGGATTTCCGCTTTGATCTATATTCTTAATATCGTAGATGCTGTGGTAGATGCGCATCTTTACGAAGGTCGCCACGATCCGGATCTGGCCATTACGCCAACAATTATTAATGATCAGTTCACCAATTCTTATGCGAAAGCTGGATTGAGTCTGAATTTTAGATTTTAAAATTAAATAAAAACATTTCGAACATACTGTTCAAATAAATTACAAGTAGAAAATGAAAATAGCACTGGTAGGTTACGGGAAAATGGGGAAGATCATCGATGAGGTCTCCCAAGGTCGTGGCCACGAAGTCGTAGCGAGATTACGCGAAACACCAACGATAGAAAACCTGAATGACGCAGATGTTGTAATAGAGTTTTCCAATCCAGAGGTTGCTTTTCAAAACATCAAAACTTGCCTCGAAAATAAAATTCCTGTCATCTGTGGAACAACTGGCTGGCTTGATAAAAAACCTGAGATCGAAAGGATTGCCTTAGAAAATAACACTGCTTTTTTATATGGCTCCAATTTCAGTTTAGGCGTGAATCTTTTCTTCGCTCTCAACGAGAATCTGGCTAAGATGATGAACAAGTTTTCAGAATATAATTGTCAGTTAGAAGAGATCCACCACATCCACAAGTTAGATGCGCCAAGCGGAACAGCTATTTCTTTAGCGGAAGGAATTATTCATAATTCAAACTTCGAAGCTTGGAAATTAGACGAGACCAAAGAAAAAGAGTTAGGCATTTTTGCGATTCGTGAAAATGAGGTTCCAGGAACACACAGCGTTTTTTACAGGTCAGAAGTAGATGAGATCGAAATCAAACATACCGCTTACAACAGGAACGGATTCGCATTGGGCGCAGTAATTGCCGCTGAATGGATCGTTGACAAAAAAGGTGTTTTTGCAATGAAAGATGTTTTAGGATTGTAAATTCTGTAACAAAAACATCAGATTAAAAACTAATAACACAAATATTATTATATCTAAAATTTAATCAGAATGAATTATATAATTACGGCTCTTACCTATATTGTTCTTATAAGTGTATTGCTCTTTATTTCTTCTTGGAAACTATTCAAGAAAATGGGTTATAAACCTTATATGGCATTAGTTCCAATTAAGAATTATCAGATTATTCTGAAAGAAACCAAACATCCATCTTGGTGGGCATTTCTTATTTATTTTCCAATTGTAGGAACAATTATGATGATAGTTTTTCATCTGTTTTTAATGAAAAAATTTGGGAAAACCAGTTTTGTAGACAGACTACTAACTGTAATTTTAGGATATTTATATCTTGCAAAGGTCAATTATTTTTCAAATCCTGAAGTTGTTATTGAAGAAGAGGAGGAGGATAAGAAAAAAGAAACTTTCTTAGGTTCAGTTACTTTTGCTGTAGTTTTTGCAACCTTAATACATACTCTTGTTATACAGCCATTCGGTATTCCAACTGGATCTATGGAAAGAACGCTTCTTGTAGGGGATTTTCTTTTCGTAAATAAGTGGAGCTACGGATTTAGATTACCAATGAGACCAATAGCAATTCCATTTCTGCAAGGAACAATTTATGATGCTGGACAAAAAGGAAACCCAAAAGATGATCCGAAATCTTATATTGAAGCTATAAAATTACCTTATTACAGAATATTTCAATTTAATACACCGCAAAGATACGACATCGTAGTCTTCAACTATCCTCAAGATTCCGTTCATACCGCAATCGACAGAAAAGATCCTTATGTGAAAAGATGCGTCGGGATTCCTGGTGATGTCATCGAGTTCCGCGCTGGAAGATTGTTTGTGAACAATGCACCAGAAAAGATTCTTGGCGATGAGCAGCAGCAGCATGGTTATTTGGTAAAAGCAAGTTCACAGTTAGATATTCCTCAGTTATACAAAGCTTACGGCTTTCTTCCGGTTCAGGAAAATCAAACCAACGAAGGTTTTGTTTATGCTTTCCAAGGTTTGACAGATCAGACCGCAAAAGATATCAAAGCCCTTCCAGAGGTGACCGACATGCAAGAGATGATTGAGGAAAAAGGTGAAGGTGCCGTGAGATTCAAACTGAACGCTGACAAAACAGCCTACACAAAAAATATCGATACAACGCAGTCTATCTATCCGGTAAACAAACCATGGAATCAAGATTGGTACGGCCCGCTGAGAATTCCGAAAAAAGGAGATGTCGTAAAATTGGATCAGGAAACATTGCCAATGTACAAATGGATCATCTCAGAATATGAGCACAACAAATTGGAGAACAAAGGAGGAAAGATCTACGTCAACGGTCAGGAAACCAATCAATATACCATCAAGCAAAATTATTACATGATGATCGGGGACAACCGCGATGCGTCTTTGGATGCGAGATTCTTCGGAGTCGTGCCAGAGGAGAATATCGTTGGTCGCCCAATGTTCACTTGGATGAGTGTAGAAGGTCTCTTTGCAGACGCCAACTCAACTTATCAGGCGCCAGGAAAGAAGATCCGTTGGGACAGAATGTTCAAAGCGACCAACACAGGCGAAGCTAACAAAACCTCATATTGGTGGGTAGCAGTGCTTATTTTGGTCCTGTTTTTCGGATGGGATTTCTTTGCCAACTTATTTAAAAAGAAAAAAGAAGAAGATTAATATAATCAGGAGCTGATCCCGCTATCCACTATATCTTTTTTGCTTTTACAACGTTTGGTCTTCAAAGTTGAATTTGTAGAAAAAGCAAAAAAGGATGCCGTTCCTATCGGGGCTAAAGGATTTGTCTTCCAAATAAAATGAACACGCTTGGATGACGTTTTTCAACTTCTATCAAGCATTAAAAATCATCACTTTGTCAAAGTTTCAAACCTTTGACAAAGTTTTTTAGTTTTAACAAATATGAACAACAAGATTCTTTTACCCATATTTTATTTGCCACCCATTTCGTGGTTCTCAGTTTTCCTTGATCCTGAAAATGAAATCACCTTCGAGCAGTTCGAGAACTTTC
>Ga0308171_1002643_pt1 | contig 18244 bp, 18 predicted proteins | sample PhyGR1_FD_202135 | JGI IMG/M metagenome (GOLD analysis project Ga0308171, IMG submission 202135) | Phyllosphere microbial communities from UC Gill Tract Community Farm, Albany, California, United States - DLSLSG.R1 | ecosystem: Host-associated > Plants > Phyllosphere > Unclassified | place: USA... | reverse complement strand
GAACGGCTTGCCGCCCGGCGCGGTGTGGCAGGCCGCGCAGTCGGCAGCACGCGACAGGTATTGCCCCTGTGCGATCAGCGCCGGGTCGTGGATGTTGACCTGCGCCGTCTGTCGCGGTGCGAACCAGTAGGGCGTGCTGCGGGCGATGCCGTAGGCGGCGGCCACGGTGACAGCCAGGGCAATGGCGAGCTTGAACGAGGTGCGCATGGCGGCACTGTGGGCAATCGCGCACGCGCGTTCATTGATCCGGATCAATGCTTTGGCCGATGGCGACATCGTGAAAAGCTGAATCGTTCCCGCGTTGTCATCAAGCTGTCATCCGCACGCGATAGATGGCCGGTCGGACGTGGCGTTAACGTCACGACTTGTCTGATTCACCCCTATGACGTGATATGAAGCGCCTGCTGCTGTTGCTGCTGGCGTGCGCCGGCCTGTGGCTGGCTGCATGCTCCTCCTCCATCAATGCCTCGTCCACCTCACTCGCTGATCGGCTGATCGCGCCGGGTGGCGTATCGACCCTGCTTGATCAGCCGCGTATCGCTGCAGCTGTGGCCGCGTTGCCGAACCGGCATGGCTTCGCCCCGGGCCGTGATGGCGTGCCGATTTTCTGGCGTGCTTTCGATCCGGGCGACTACGGTGCGCGCTACCACTATCTGCCGCAGCGGCACCAGAACGGCCTGCCGCTGGATACCGGGTTGAGCCTGTCCGTACCGCAGCCGTTTCGCGCGCAGGCACCGCGCGGCACTGTGGTGCTGCTGCACGGTTGGATGATGAACGGTGATTCGATGCTGCCATGGTCATTGCAGCTGGCCGAGTCGGGCTACCGTGTGATCACCCTGGACCTGCGCAACCATGGCCAGTCCGGCGCCGGTCCCTCCGGCTACGGCACCTACGAGTCGGACGATGTTGTGGATGTCATCGCCGAACTGCGCGCGCGCGGCGAAGTGACCGGTCCGCTGTACCTGTTCGGTGTTTCCTACGGTGCTGCCACCGCATTGTTCACCGCTGACAAGCTGGGCGACCAGGTGGCCGGCGTGGTGGCGATGGAATCGTTCGCCAATGCAGGGGTTGCGATCCGCACCATGATTCCGCATCTGATGGCCCTGCAGCCGGAAGGGTTGAAGGCGCAGGCCATGGCTTCGTATGCACGCTGGCGCTACGGCGGCCAGGACATCAATCAGGTGGTGGCTGCCGCCAGCCGCCGCATCGACGTGGATCTGGACAAGGTGGATGTTGCCCGTGCGCTGGCCGATACCCATGCGTGCGTACTGCTGCTGCACGGACAGGGCGACCAGCACATTCCGGTCAGCCAGGGGCGTGCGCTGGCGCAGGCCAATCCGCGTGCGCACTACATCGAGATGCGCGGCGAAGATCACATCACCCTGCCGCTGCGGCTGGACCTGCTGGCCGGGGTGGTCGACGACTGGATGGCGCGCGATGAGCACCACCCGAAGACCGCGTGCCCCGCGCCGCAGTTGCCGGCCCAGGCCGAATGGCTGGTGCATGGCGTCGACACACCCGCAAAAACTCCAGCACGCAGCTGAGCCTACAAAAAGGGGACGGAGGGGATTAAGTCGTTCCCTGCACTGGTGGGCCGAATACGACTTAATCCCCTCCGTCCCCTTTCTTTGCGTCAGGGCAGGCGGCGGGCCAGCGAGCGTGCAGATGCCGCGACACCCAGCAGCATCGCTGCCACCCACAGGAAGGCAAAGCCCAGGCTGGTGGCATGGGCGAGGGCGCCGATCGCCGCGGGGCCTGCGAGGATGCCGGCATAGCCCAGCGTGGTGACTGCGGTGATCGCAATGCTCTCCGGCATCGCGCGCTGCTGGCCGGCCATCGAGAACAGGGCGGGCACGATGTTGGCGCAGCCCAGGCCCACCAGCACATAGCCGACCAGCGCCATGGCGAAGGAGGGTACCAGCGTGGCCAGCGCGAAACCGGCCGCAGCGGTGATGCCGCCAATGACGATGGTGCGGGTGCGGCCAAGGCGCTCGACGATGCCATCACCGAACAGGCGCATCGCCGTCATCGCCAGCGTGAACACGGCAAAACCGGCACCGGCCTGGTCGCGCGGCACGTGGCGTACTTCGGCCAGGAACACCGCGCTCCAGTCCAGCATCGAACCCTCGGCCAGGAACACCACGAAGGCGAGCACGCTGATGAACAGCACCACGCCGTGCGGCAGGGCCAGCATCGGGCCGTCATGCAGAATGCGCTGCGGGCGCCAGTGCGGTGCCGACAACAGCGCCACCAGCAGCATTGCCGCCACGGCAACCAATGACGCCAGCCACAGGGGCGTGCCGAGAACCAGCAGCCCGGTCATGCAGCCGGCGCCGATGAAGCCGCCGATGCTGTAGAACGCGTGGAAGCCGGACATCATCGGCCGCCCTGCATCGCGCTCGACGGCCACCGCCTGCATGTTCATCGTGCAGTCCATCGCCCCCACACCCGCACCGAACACGAACAGCGTTGCTCCCAGTGCCAGCGGCGTGGGGGCAAGCGTCAGAAGTGGCAGGGCGAGCAGGATCAAGGCCGTGGTCGCGATCATCAAGCGGCGCGAACCCAGGCGCGCGGTCAACGCGCCAGCCAGTGGCATCGCCAGCAGCGAGCCGAGGCCAAGGCACAGCAACAGTCCGCCGAGACTAGCGTCGGACAATCCGGCCTTGGCCTTGGCGAAGGGCACCATCGGTGCCCAGGCAGCGGTGGCAAAGCCGGGAATGAAGAATGCAGCGCGGGTCGCGTGTTGCTGGGCGCGAGGGGAAGAAGGCGTCATGCGCGTGGAAGGCTCCAGAGGATCGCCATCATGAAAACGTTTTCAGAGGCCATCGGCAAGTGCCATGGATGACATCGGGCGACGCATACGATTGCAGCGGTCCGGACGCGTCACCGTTGATTAACGCGGCCAGCGCAAAGTGGCGCCACGGTCGGCATTCCGCCCGGCCGCCGCCGGAGATCAGCGCATGAGCACCACACCGACCATCCTCCTCGTCCATGGGTTCTGGGGCGGGGCCGCACACTGGGGCAAGGTCATCCTGGAGCTGCACCGCAAGGGCCACGACCAGGTGAAGGCGGTCGAACTACCGCTGACCTCGCTGGTCAACGACGCCGAGCGGACGCGCCGGATGATCCGCCAGATCGATGGCCCGGTCGTACTGGTCGGGCACTCCTACGGAGGCGCGGTGATCACCGAAGCCGGCAACCAGCCGAATGTGCAGGCGCTGGTCTACATCGCCGCATTTGCGCCGGACAGTGGTGAGAGCCCCGGCGGCATCACCCAGCAGCACCTGCCCGAAGCTGCACCGAACCTCGCCCCGGACAGCGATGGCTATCTGTGGCTGCGTGCCGACAAGTTCCATGAGAGCTTCTGCCAGGACCTCAGCGCCGACGAAGGCTGGGTGATGGCGGTGACCCAGAAGGCGCCGCTGGCCAGCACCTTCGGCGATGCGATCAGCGATCCAGCGTGGAAGCACAAGCCGAGCTGGTACCAGCTTTCCAGCCAGGACCGGATGATCGCGCCACAGAACCAGAAGGCCATGGCCGAACGCATGCAGCCCAAGCGCCTGCTGCAGCTGGAGGCAAGCCATGCCTCGCTGGCCTCGCATCCCTCCGAAGTGGCAGCGCTGATCCTGGAGGCCGTGGCTGCCGTCGACGGCTGACCAGCAGTTTTGGGCGGGGTGCCCCTTTACCCGGGGGGCCACCCACGACAGCGGGGATGCAGGAGCGTACACTCCTGCGCCTGCGGCCCATGGCTGCCATTCCCCATCCCCCTCCAGCCGCCGCCAGAGGATCCCACCCCTTCGTGGAGGTCCCGTCGTGTCGTCTGTGCCTGTTCGTTTTTCCGTGCTCTCCCTGCGTCGCCGCCCATTGGCGAGGGCCCTTGCCAATGGTCTTCTGCTGACCACAGTGGCCACTGCCGGAGCCGCCTCGGCGCAATCCGCGCCGGCTGCAGAGGAGGACAGGACAACCTCGCAGACCCTGCAGACCGTGCAGGTCACCGCCAACCAGCTGGGCACCATCACCGAGGGCAGCGGCGCGTACACGCCGGGTACCATCGCCACCGCCACCCGCCTGGTGCTGACCCCGCGGCAGACCCCGCAGACCATCAGCGTGATCACCCGCGCACAGATGGACGACTTCGGCCTGGATGGCATCGATGACGTGATGCGAGTGACTCGGCGTACTCGGCCGGCAACACGCTCAGCGACACCGCCATCTACGACCGCATTGAAGTGCTCAAGGGCGCCACCGGCCTGCTGACCGGCATGGGCGATCCCGGCGCGACCATCAACCTGGTGCGCAAGAAGCCGGGCAGGGAATTTGCCGGCAGTGCGACGCTCGGTGTCGGCCGCTGGGATGACTACCGTGCAGAAGTCGATGTCGGCGGACCGCTGACTGCCGATGGCCGCGTGCGTGGTCGCGCGGTAGGTGCCTGGCAGGACAAGCATTCCAATCTGGACTTCTACCAGCGCACCAGCAAGGTCGGCTATGCCGTGCTGGAAGCCGATCTGGGCGAACGCACGCTGCTGACCGTGGGGGGCGACGTGCTGGAGAGCGATCCCAAGGGCTCGACCTGGGGCGGTATTCCGCTGCTGGACAGCCAGGGCAATTTCAACGACATGCCGCGCTCGTTCAACAACGGCACCCACTGGAGCGGTTGGCGCCAATACGTGCGCACCGGCTTTGCCACGCTGGAACATACCTTCGACAACGACTGGGTAGCCAAGCTGCAGCTCAACCATCAGGTCAACGGCTACGATGCGGCACTGGCCGGTGCGGCCGGTGGCAATCCCGATCCTGTCACCGGCGAAGGCGTCTCGTTGTGGCTGGGCAAATACGTCGGCAAGACGGTCAGCAACGCGGCCGACTTCTATCTGAGCGGCAATTTCGGTCTGTTCGGTCGCCAGCATGAACTGGTGGTCGGCGGCAGTGCCTCGCGCAAGCGCTGGACCAACACCGGCTATTCGCCGCAGCCCGGGTACCCGACCGCCGTTGCCGACTACGCCAGCTGGAAGGGCGACATCCCGGAGCCGGAATGGCAGCGCGGTTATGGCAACAATGAGGTGACCCGCGAGAACGGCCTGTACGTGGTCGGTCGCTTCGACGTGGCCGATCCGTTGAAGGTGATCGTCGGCAGCCGCCTGGCCAGCTACCGTTCGCCGCAGACGCGCGAGACCGGCGTGTTCGTGCCTTATGCCGGCGTGGTCTACGACCTTGGCCAGCACTATTCGGTCTACGCCAGCTACAGCACCATCTTCAAGCCGCACAGCGAACGCGACGAACAGGGCAAGGCACTGGATCCGCTGGAAGGCCGCAGCTATGAAATGGGCCTGAAGGCGGAGTTCCTCGACGGCCGCTTCAATGCCAGCGCGGCACTGTTCCAGCTCGACCAGGACAATTTCGCCCAGCCGACGGGCGGCAAGACGCCCAACGGAGAAGACGCCTATCGCGCACTGATGGGCATACGCACCAAGGGCTACGAGCTGGAGATGTCAGGGCAGTTGGCCGAGGGCTGGCAGGTGCAGGGTGGCTTTGCGCACAAGATCGCCCGCCAGGCCGGCAGCAAGGTGACCACGCTGGAGCCGGAAAACCAGTTCAGCCTGCACACCAGCTACCGCCTGCGCGGTGACTGGCAGGGCCTGACCGTCGGTGGCGGTGCGCGCTGGCAGGATTCCACGTTCGGCGACATCACCAACCCGGCCAGTGGCACGTCGGTGGTTCATCGCACCCAGCCGTACTGGCTGCTGGATGCCATGGCCCGGTACCAGTTCAACGATCGCCTGTCGGCCACGGTCAACGTCAACAACCTGCTGGACAAGCGCTATTACACGATCTTCAGCTGGTACAGCACCTACACCTGGGGCGAGCCGCGCAACGTGCGGCTGGCGGTGACGTACAGGTTCTGATCGCGTTGCAACAGGACATGCCCGCGATGCCGGATTGCATCGCGGGCGTGCTGGTTACAGCTTCAGGTCGAACACCAGCACTTCGGCGTCGTTGCCGTTTTCCAGGGTCAGCTGTGCCTCGTCGCTGACCTGCAGTGCGTCACCTGCTTCCAGGATGATGCCGTTGACCTGCAGCTGGCCACGCGCCACCTGCACATACGCGCCGCGGCCGGCAGCCAGGGCGTGGTGCAGCTTCTGCTCGCCATCGAGGATGGTGGCGAAGATGCGCGCATCCTGATGGATGTGCAGCGAACCATCGGCGCCATCCGGCGAGGCGATCAGGCGCAGCTGGCCGCGCTTGCTCTCCGGCGTGAAGTGAGTCTCCTCATACGACGGCGTGATGTTCTCGGCCTCCGGGAAGATCCAGATCTGCAGGAAATGCACCGGATCGCTGGCCGAATGATTGAACTCGCTGTGGCTGACGCCGCTGCCTGCGCTCATGCGCTGCACGTCGCCGTAGCGCAGCACCGAACCGGTGCCCATCGAGTCCTTGTGTTCCAGCGCGCCGCCCAGCACGTAGGAGACGATCTCCATGTTGCTGTGGCTGTGGGTGCCGAAACCCTGGCCGCCGATCACCTTGTCTTCGTTGATGACCCGCAGCGGGCCGAAGCTCACATAGCGGGGGTCGTAATAGCTGGCGAACGAGAAGGTATGGCGCGAGGACAGCCAGCCATGCTCGGCCAGGCCACGGGTAGCGCTCTTGCGGATCTGCAGCATGATGGAATCTCCTTGTTCGATGGTTTCGATGGGGCGGGGTGGGCGGGTAGCCACTGTGTTTCCCCGTTGAAGAGAAGTATCCGCTTGCACCTTGGGTTTGAAAAACGGATAGTTTTGACAGCCATCATCGAAAATTTCGAATGCTCAAGCTCAGCCTCGATGCCCTGCAGATCCTGGACGCGATCGACCGCCGAGGCTCCTTTGCCGGCGCCGGCAAGGCCCTGCACAAGGTGCCTTCGACCATTTCCTACACCGTGGCCAAGCTGGAAGAGGACCTTGGGGTGCAGTTGTTCGACCGGATCGGGCCGCGGGCGGAGCCGACCGAGGCCGGGCGCGCGCTGCTGGAGGAGGGCAGGCACCTGCTGCGTGCGGCCCGGGAGCTTGAGCTGCGGGTGCGGCGGGTGGCCTCGGGCTGGGAGGCGGAATTGACCCTGGCGGTGGATTCGGTGTTCCCGACCTGGCTGTTGGGGCCGGATATCGCCGCGTTCCGCGAGGTGGCGGCGCCGACCCGATTGCGCCTGTTTGGCGAAGCACTGTCCGGGACCTGGGAAGCGCTGCTGGACCGGCGTGCCGACCTGCTGGTGGGCGCGCCCGGTGAGGGGCCCAGTGGCGGGGGCTATGTGGTCGAGCCGCTGGGCAGCGTTGATTTTGTGTTTGCGGTGGCGCCCGGGCATCCGCTGGCGTCCGTACCGGGTGTGCTGGGCCGCGAGCAGTTGGCGCCATATTGCGCGATCGCCGTGTCCGACTCGGCGCGGCGGCTGCTGCCACGAACGGTGGGCTTGTTGATGGGCCAGGAGACGTTGACCGTGCCGGACATGGCCAGCAAGTTGAAGCTGCAGTGCCAGGGGTTGGGGTTCGGCTTCCTGCCCGAGCCTTGCGCGCGCGCGGCGGTGGCGCGCGGCCAGCTGGTGGTCCGCGAGGTCGAGGAGCACAAGCCGGAAGAGACCTTCTGGTTGGCCTGGCGCACCGGCGAAGATGGCGCGGCCCTGCGCTGGTGGCGCGAGCGCCTGCGGCGGCCGGAGCTGCTGGCGCAGTGGTGGCAGGCGATGGCGGAGGGGTAGGGTTCGGCAGGGCTGCGCCCTGCACCTGCAGTAGTGCCGGCCGCTGGCCGGCAACCTCAACAGCAACAGCAACAGCAACAGCAGAAGCTGGTTTCCTGTGGGGAGGCGGGGTGGGTCCGGTTGCGGGAGACGCCGTAAACCCGTCCATGGGGGCTTGGCCGCGGCATCCATGCCGCGGACACTCCCGCAACCGGACCCACCCCGCCTTCGACAGATTTCCGGCGATCTGTCGGTGCTGGTGCGGTTGGTGGGTGTCGACCCTGGTCGACACGGTAGATCCACGCCATGCGTGGATGCTCTTCGATCAATTGTCGAAATATTCGAACTCCAACTCCAACTCGAACTCGATGGAGATTCATCCACGCATGGCGTGGATCCATCGGATCGCGAGAATCTGTCAGAGGTGGGGCGGTGTCGGAGTGCGGGGTGTCCGCGGCATGGATGCCGCGGCCAAGCCCCCATGGACGGGTTTACGGCGTCCCCGCACTCCGACACCGCCCCGCCATCCCACGGAATGCCAGCTGTTGCTGTTGCTTGCGCAGTGGCTTCTGCAGGTGCAGGGCGCAGCCCTGCCAAAAAACACAAAAAAAAACAGCAGGCCGAGGCCTGCTGTTTCGGTGTAATGGTGCGCCCGGAGAGATTCGAACTCCCGACCGCCTGGTTCGTAGCCAGGTACTCTATCCAACTGAGCTACGGGCGCCCTGCGACAGGAGCGGAATTATGCGGATGTCGGCGCGAGTCGTCAACGCTTTTGTGAAAATTTTCACCCAACTGAATGAAAAACGCCTCTGCGACAGCCTCCGGGTGTTTCATCCACGCGAAGTGATCGGCCTGCGTGCCCAGTTCCTGCGCAGAAAGCACGCGCAATTCGGAGGCGACATTCGGCAGTTTCGCCAGCAGCGCCTGCATTGATCCGCTCGGTGCCAGCCAATCGTCTTCCATCAACACCGCCTGCGCACTGCCGTGCACGCGCGCCATCTGCGCATCCAGTTCCTCGTCCATGCCTGCGGCGGCGTAGTGATTGCTCAGCCCTACGCGTGCCCAGTCGGCGATCAGTCCGCGTGCTTCGGTGCCGCCGAAACCGAGCCGGCGCCCGTGCAGCACGCCCTGGCGCCGCGCGATCCACGGCAGGAAGCGATAGAACAGTGGCAGCAGCCAACCGCGTGGTGGCGGGAACGTACGCCAGAACGGTGTGCCACTGGCGGCCAGCCACAATCGATCGAACGCCTGTGGCTGGCGTCCGGCGTGCACGCAGGCCAGCTGCCCGCCCAGGCTGTGGCCACCGATGATCCATGGCAGTGCCTCCTGCGCGTCATCGGCATCGGCGAGCAGGGCCTGGCTGGCCGGCAGATCGTGGTCAAGAATCTGCCGGTAGCCCCAATCCTGGCTGCGCGACGGGCGCAGCGAACTGCTGCCATTGCCACGCCATTCGTGCAGATAGACCGCCACGCCCCTGGCGGCAAGTGCCTGCGCCAGCGGTACGTAGTGGCGCGCGGCCACGCCCAGCGCCGGCAGCCACAACAGCCGTGCCAGCGGCTGTGCGGGCACGCAGGCGATCACGTCGAAACGGTGGCCATCGCCGCTGTTCACGGTGAGCGCGCGTGGCGAATCGCTCATGCGTGGGGCGCCGCGCCGAAGTGGTCGAGCACCAGCACCTCGCTGCGGCCGGGCGCATAACCCTGCTGCAATCCGCGCGCTACGTAGTCGATGCCGGCTTCGCAGGCATTGGCCAGGCTCAGCCCGTTGCAGAGCTGCGCGGCGATGGCCGAGGCCAACGTGCAGCCCGTGCCATGCGCATCCAGTGGCAGGCGGGCATGGATGAATTCTTCGCTGCTGACGCCGTCGAAGTAACGGTCGATCACGCGGTTGCCTTCGTGCAGGTGCCCCCCCTTCAACAGCACCGCACCGGCGCCCAGATCAAGGAGCGAGGCGGAGGCCCGCTCTGCATCGTTGCCATTGGCGATGCTGCGGCCCACCAGCAGCTCCGCTTCGGGTGCATTGGGGGTGGCCAGGGTGGCCAGCGGCAGCAGCCGTTGACGCATTGCCTGCAGCGCGCTGTCCTCCAGCAGGCGCGCACCGCTGGTGGCCACCATCACCGGGTCGAGCACCACGTGCGGCGGTCGATGGCGTTCCAGTGCATCGGCCACCGCGTGGATCACATCGGCGTTGGCCAGCATGCCCAGCTTCACCGCGTGGATGTCGAAGTCGTCGAAGCAGGCTTCGATCTGCGCGCGCAGGAAGTCGATCGGTGGCACGTGCACGGCGCGGACACCGCGGGTGTTCTGCGCGGTCAGAGCGGCGATCACCGACAGCCCATGCACGCGATGCGCGGCGAAGGCCTTCAGGTCGGCCTGGATGCCGGCGCCGCCGCCGGAGTCGGAGCCAGCGATGGTCAGGGCGGAAACGGGGGTGGTCGGGCTCATGCAGCGATTGTGCCGTGCTGCCTTGCCAGGGGGTAGTGCCGGCCGGGCTGCGCCCGGCACCGGCAGAAGCCGGGGCAACAGCAACAGCGGCTCTGGATTTCTGCGGGGGAGGCGGGGCGGTGTCGGATTGCGGGGACGCCGCAAGTACGTCCTTGTAGGCTTGGCCGCGCCATCCATGGCGCGGACACCCCGCAATCCGACAACGCCCCGCCTTCGATGGTTTCCTGGTGACGGTCAGTAGATCCACGCCATGCGTGGATGACGCCATGCTCAACGCCGCCAGCGCGCCCACTGCTGGTAGGACACATAACCCAGCCCGGTCAGTCCGGTCAGCAGGGCAGGCGCCAGCAGGGCGTCGTACTGCCAGCGCACGAACAGCCAGGCGCCGATCACGCCGCCAGCAAGGAAGCCGCTGATGATCAGGCCGCTCAGGGTCAGGCGTCGTACCTGCAGCGGCAGCCCGCGCAGCAGGTGGCCGAGGCCGATGCCGAGATCGGTGAACATGCCGCTGAGATGGGTGGTGCGTACGACGGCACCACTGAAGGTGGTGGCCATCGCGTTCTGCAGTCCGCAGGCCATCGCGGCCGCCACTGCGCCCCATATCTGATGTTGCTTGAACAGCGGAATGGCCGCCAGCAGCAACAGCGATTCCAATGCCAGGGCCACGCCGTAGCGCCGGCCGAGCTGCAGTGCGCTGTCCTGGATCAGCAGCCCGCTGACCATCGCGCCCAGCGAAAACGCGATCAGCAGACCCCACAGATGGCCGACTGCGCGCCAGTCACCTTGCGCCAGTGCCATGCCGAGCTGGCTGGTGCTGCCGGTCATGTGGCTGACCGCCTGGTGTTCAAAACCGAGGAAGCCAACCACATTGACCATGCCGGCCACGCACGACAGGGCGACCGCGCCGATCCAGACCCAGGTGGGCAGGCGGATTCCCATGGCAGGCCCCTCAGGGCCCGCCGAAGCCGCCGTTGAACTGCAGCTCGCTGAAGGTCCCGCTGGCCGGGTCGAAGACCGCGCCCCAGAACTGCGCGCCGCCATCGCAGACCCGCACCGCCTCGCGGGCAGGCCGGAGGCTGTTGTTTTCAGACAGATGGAACGCGTTGATGTAGATCACCTGCTTTCCGTCCAGCTCGATGCCGACGTACTGGCGATCGAAATCCAGCACGTGTGGCACCTGCGCTTCCAGCGATGCCAGCTTCGCTTCCAGCTGGTCCACCTGCTGCCGGCTCGGTGCCCAGTAGCCGCTGACCCGCCCGGCCTCGCGGCCGGGGCTGGGGCGCGAGCAGGTGTCGAGCACCTGCGCGGCGATGATCGGGCGGGTGACCACCCAGGACTGGCCACTGCGTTCTGTGGTCGGCACGCTGGCCGGTCCCTGCGTGGTCGCGCAGGCACCGAGCAGCGTGGCAATGGCGACCGCCAGCGATGGCAGCAGCAGACGGGTGCAGCGGTTCACAACACCTCCGAGGCATAATCGGCCAGCCGCGAGCGTTCACCGCGGCGCAGCGTGATGTGCGCGCTGTGCGGCCAGTTCTTGAAGCGGTCCACGGCGTAGGTCAGGCCCGACGTGGTTTCGGTCAGGTACGGGGTGTCGATCTGTTCGACGTTGCCCAGGCAGACGATCTTGGTGCCGGGGCCGGCACGGGTGATCAGCGTCTTCATCTGCTTGGGCGTCAGGTTCTGCGCCTCGTCCAGGATCAGGTAACGCGACAGGAACGTACGGCCGCGCATGAAGTTCATCGAGCGGATCTTGATGCGGCTGGCGAGCAGGTCGTTGGTGGCCTGGCGGCCCCAGGTGCCGCCTTCCTGGTTGTGCGTCAGCACTTCCAGATTGTCGGTCAGCGCGCCCATCCACGGCGTCATCTTCTCTTCCTCGGTACCGGGCAGGAAGCCGATGTCCTCGCCGACGCTGACCGTCGCGCGGGTCATGATGATCTCGCGGTAGCGCTGCTGGTCCATCGTCTGCGCCAGGCCGGCGGCCAGTGCCAACAGGGTCTTGCCGGTGCCGGCGGTGCCGAGCAGGGTGACGAAGTCGATCTCCGGATCCATCAGTGCGTTGAGTGCGAAGTTCTGCTCGCGGTTGCGCGCGCTGATGCCCCACACGGCATGGCTGCCGTGGCGGAAGTCATCGACCAGCGACAACACCACCTTGCCATCGCCGACGATCCTGCTGACGCGCAGCTCGACTTCGTCTTCGCCCGGCAGGTACACATACTGGTTCGGGTACCACTCTTCGCCCTCCTGCGCGAGGATTTCGTAGTGCGTGCGGCCCTTGTCGCTCCAGCTGCGCAGATCCTCGCCGTGGCGCTTCCAGAAGTCTTCCGGCAGCTCGGTGGCGCCGGTGTAGAGCAGGCTGAAATCGTCCAACGCGCGGTCGTTCTCGTAGTCTTCCGAGACGATGCCGGCGATGGCCGCCTTGATGCGCAGGTTGATGTCCTTGGAGACGAACACCACCGGGATCTCTGGCGTTTCCTCCTTCAGGGCCAGGATCGCGCCGAGGATGGCGTTGTCCGGGATGACCTTGCCAAAGCTCTTGCCCGCGTCGAAATGGCTGGTCTGGAAGCGCAGCAGGCCCACGCTCTGCTTGCCGCGCAGCTGCAGGCCCTGCGGGCGCTGCAGCGGAATGCCCTCGGCCAGGTTGTCCAGGCCCGAAGCCTGCACCAGCTCGTTGAGGAAGCGGCTGACCTGGCGCGCATTGCGGCTCGCTTCGGTCGTGCCCTTCTTGCCGTTGTCCAGCTCCTCGATCACCTGCATGGGCAGGTAGACATCGTGCTCCTCGAATTTGAACAGCGCGGTGGGATCGTGCATCAGCACGTTGGTATCCAGCACGTAGATGCGCTTGCCTCGGGTCATCATCGGTTCCTGGTTACGGACAGGGAAAAACCACCACGGCCTGCTGCAGGGCAGGGTGGTGGCGGACAAAGTGGGCGATGGGACTCACTTGGACTGATTGGCCTTCAGTTCGGCAAGGACGGCGTCGGCATGGCCGGCGACCTTGACCTTGCGCCATGACTGCACGATGCGGCTGTCGGGGGAAATCAGGAAGGTGCTGCGCTCGATGCCACGTACCTGCTTGCCGTACATGTTCTTCATCTTGATCACGTCGAAGGCGCTGCACAGCGCTTCGTCGGCATCACTGACCAGCGGGAACGCGAAGCCCTGCTTGGCACAGAAGTTGTCGTGGGACTTCACCGAGTCGCGGGAGACGCCAAGCACGACCGCGCCCGCCTTCCTGAAGTCGGGCAACAGTGCGTTGAAGTCGATGCCCTCGGTGGTGCAGCCCGGGGTGCTGTCCTTGGGGTAGAAGTACAACACCAGCCACTGGCCGGCGTAGTCGCCGAGGGTGGCCTGGGCGCCGCCGGACAGCGCCAGCGGCAGGGAGAGGGTGGAGCTGTCCAGGGTATCGCCGTTGTTCATGAGGTCCTTCTGTCGAGCCTGGGTTCTTTCTACGACAATTGCATGAAACGCCACGCGCCCGTGAGGAGCGCGCGAAGAATCAGGGTTTCAATCAGAACTTCATCGGGTCCATGATCGCGTCCAGGTTCAAGTGGTCGCAGAACTCGAGGAAATCGTCGCGCAGGGCGGCGATATGCATGTTGGCCGGCACGCCGATGGTGACCTGTGCGCTGAACATTTCCGCACCGGTCTGCATGGCGCGGTAGCGCGTGCTCTGCAGGGTCTCGATGGTGATGCCCTGGCGGTCGAAGAAATCGGCCAGCTGGAACAGGATGCCCGGCTTGTCGGCGGCGATCACCTCGACGATGTACGGCAGCAGGTTGGACTGCGCCTGCTTGGCTTCGGTGCGATACCACACCAGCTTCAGGCCTTCCTCGCGCTCGAGCCGGGTCAGCATCGCTTCGAGCTTGGCGACCGAATCCCAGGAGCCGGTGGCCAGCGCGGTCACCGAGACATCGCGGCCCACGGTGGCCAGACGGGCATCCACCAGATTGCACCCGCTGTCGGCGATGCGGCGGGTGACGGACAACAGGGGGGACTCCGGATGCGTCGTATAGGCGTTGATCAGGAGGTGGTTTTCGCTCGGCGCTGGGCGCGGGGTGGTGTCGGTCAAGGCGATTCCGGGTAATGCATGCGTTAGTCTGAATGCCCGCCAGAGGCGGGGATCCACCGGTGTCCAGCATACTTGCCCGTGCTTTCGCGCCGCAAGTAACATTCAGAACGCCCGCGCCCTTCGGTGGCGGACGTTTTCCCTCCCCAGCCAAGAGCAGCACGTCCTTGTCCCTTTCCGGCCTCATCACCGCGCTGGCGACCCCTTTCCGGGCCGACGGCGCACTCGACCCCGACGGTTGGCAGCGCCTGCTGCACCTGCAGCTGGAGGGCGGCGTCCAAGGCGTTGTCGTTGCCGGCTCCACCGGCGAGGCAGCCACCCTGTCCGATGCGGAGTACGACCAGCTGCTGGCCAGCGCGGTCGAACGCATCGCCGGCCGCGTTCCGGTCCTGGCCGGTACCGGCCTGTCCGGCACCGCCAAAACCATCGAGCAGACCCGCCGTGCTGCCGCGCTTGGCGCCACCCACGCGCTGGTGGTCACCCCGCCGTACGTGCGGCCGACCCAGGCTGGCCTGATCGCGCATTACCGCGCGGTCGCAGACCAGGCCGGAGTGCCGGTGGTGCTGTACAACGTGCCCGGCCGCACCGGCTGCGACATGCTGCCGGAGACCGTGGCCGAGCTCGCCAGCCATCCGAACATCGTCGGCATCAAGGAAGCAGTGGGCGATACCGGCCGCGTGCGGGCACTGCTTGACCTGCGCAGCCCGACCTTTGCCGTGCTCACCGGCGATGACGGCACGGCCGCACGTTCGATCCAGGCCGGCATGGACGGTCTGATCTCGGTCGGTTCCAATGTGCTGCCCGGCGCCTATCGCCGGATGTGCGACCTGGCCGCTGCCCGCGACCATGAAGCCGTTGAATCCTGGGACGCTCGCCTGCAGCCGTTCCATGACTTCTGCGGTGTCGAATCCAACCCGATTCCGGTCAAGGCGCTGTTGCGTCGGATCGGCATCGGTCACGATCTGCGCCTGCCGCTGCTGCCGCTTTCGGCCGCACACGCGCCTGCCGCCGACCATCTCGCCGGCGACATCGCCGCCCTCGAAGCCCTTTCCAGCCACTGACCTTCCGTCTTGGTCTGATCCAGGAGATTCACATGCGCCAATCCGTTTCCGCCGTCCGCGTGCTGTCCTTCGCGCTCCTTGCCGTGGTCACCGCAGCCGGCACCACCGGTTGCTTCAAGCGTGGCGTCAAGGGCGACTACGCTCTGGCCCCGGAAGTGCGTCCGCTGGAAGTGCCGCCGGACCTGAACCTGCCGGCAGGCGCCGGCAACAACCAGGTGCCGACCCTGAGCTCGGCGACCAAGCCGGCCACCCCGGCTGCCGCCACCCCTGCCGTCAGCGCCACCGGTTTCACCATTGCCGGCAGCAAGGATGAAGCCTTCGCCAAGGTCGGTACTGCGCTGGAAGGCGTGGAAGGCCTGACCATCGCTACCCGCGCGCAGCTGCTGGGTTCGTACGATGTGGCCTATGAAGGCAGCAACTTCCTGGTCCGCGTGGTCGCCGTCGACGCCGGTGCCTACATCTCCGCAGTCGACCCGCGCGGCCTGCCGGCCACTGCCGAAGCCCCGGTGAAGCTGATTGCCGCGCTGAAGGCGAAGCTGGCGCAGTAAGCGCGGGTCGGGTGGGGCGGGCCCAGGTCCGCACCTGCCCGGGTAGAGGCCGATCTTGGTCGGCGCTTCTGTGCCAACCAAGGTTGGCAGCTACCGGATTACCTGCCTTGGTCGGCGACGTCTGCCAGGACGAGGAACGGAAAAGGGCGCCGATGGCGCCCTTTTCCTTGCTGCAACAAGCGCTTCTCAGCGCTCCAGCAGCTTCAGCTTGTCCGGCTTGCCGTCCCACTCACCGGCGTCGGCCGGCGGGTCCTTGCGCACGGTCAGCACCGGCCATTCCTTCGCCAGTTCTGCATTGAGGGCGACGAAACCTTCCTGGCCAGCGGGAACATCGTCTTCCGGGAAGATCGCGTTGACCGGGCACTCGGGTTCGCAGAGGGTGCAGTCAATGCACTCGTCCGGGTCGATCACCAGGAAGTTCGGGCCTTCGTGGAAGCAATCCACGGGACACACTTCCACGCAATCGGTGTGCTTGCACTTGATGCAGTTTTCGGTGACGACAAATGGCATGGTAGAGGGCGAATCGCTTTCTGAACCTGCCAATTCTAGAACAGGTTGGCCCCCGGTGTCGGTTGCCGTGTGAAAGTGGGAGGGATGGGTGCCCCGAAGGCCCATTTGGCGGCATGCCCGCCCTGTGCGACGCTGCCAGGGCCGCCGGCCCGCTTCGGCCGGCTCCCTTCCTTGCAGGATCCCTCATGTCGCCAGTCCAGCCCGGTGCCGCCTCCCATGGCGGTGAGAACACTGCCTTCATCGTCCTGATCAGTTGCGCCGCCACCCTCGGCGGTTTCCTGTTCGGCTTCGATAGTGGCGTCATCAATGGCACCGTCGACGGCCTGCGCCAGGCCTTCAACTCCAGTGAGGCCGCGCTCGGCTTCGAGGTCGCCTCGATGCTTCTGGGGTGCGCGATCGGGGCGTTCGTGGCCGGTTGGCTTGGCGATCGGCTGGGGCGTCGTGGCGTGTTGATCGTGGCGGCCGTGATGTTCCTGGTGTCGGCCCTGGGCGCCGGCGCCGCACATGCCTCCTGGTTGTTCGTCTGCGCACGCGTGCTCGGAGGATTCGCCGTCGGTGCGGCCAGCGTGATGTCGCCGGCCTACATCGCCGAAGTCGCCTCGGCGCGCTATCGCGGCCGGCTGGCGACCGTGCAGCAGATGGCGATCATCTGCGGCCTGTTCGCAGCGTTCCTCAGCAACTATCTGCTGGCCCGGGCGGCGGGCGCCTCGACCGAACCGCTCTGGCTGGGGCAGGAGGCCTGGCGCTGGATGTTCTGGATGCAGGCACTGCCGTCGCTGCTGTTCCTGCTGTTGTTGCTGGTGATCCCGGAAAGCCCGCGCTTCCTGGTGATGAAGGGCCGGCAGGCGCAGGCGAGGGCGGTGCTTGGCCGGTTGTACGGCGAGCGTGCGGCGGTGAACAAGCAGGCCGAGATCGAAGCGAGCCTGGCCCAGGACCAGCACAAGCCGCGATTCGGCGACCTGCTCAACAAGGCCACCGGCAAGCTGCGCCCCATTGTCTGGGTCGGCATCGGCCTGGCGATGTTCCAGCAGCTGGTCGGCATCAATGTGGTGTTCTACTACGGCGCGGTGCTGTGGCAGGCGGTGGGTTTCTCGGAAAGCGATGCGCTGCTGATCAACGTCCTGTCCGGTGCGCTGAGCATCGGCGCCTGCCTGCTGACGGTGGTTCTGATCGATCGCATCGGTCGCAAGCCGCTGCTGTGGGTCGGTTCGGTCGGCATGTCGGTGGCCCTGGTGCTGATGGTGGTGGCCTTCGCCAGCGGCAGCCTGGCCGAGGGGCGGCTGCAGCTGTCCGACGGCATGGGGCGGCTGGCGCTGGTAGCGGCAAACGTCTATGTGGTGTTCTTCAACATGTCCTGGGGCCCGGTGATGTGGGTGATGCTGGGCGAGATGTTCCCGAACCAGATCCGCGGCCCGGCGCTGGCCGTGGCGGGTGCGGCGCAGTGGACGTCGAATTTCGCGATCACCGTGACCTTCCCGATGCTGCTCGCCGGCATCGGCCTGGCTGGTGCGTACGGCATCTACACCGTGGCCGCGATCCTCTCGATCATCTTCGTCGTCCGCTACGTGCGCGAGACCAAGGGCAAGGAGCTGGAGCAGATGGAAGGCTGACGTCGTCTGGCTTCGGTTGCATTCCGTTGGCGCCTGATTGTCCCGAGTTTGAGGGGGCAGGCCGCCCTGCCCTGGGTGACCTCGCCGGCTCAAGCCGACAGCAGGGAGGCACTCAAGCGACCAGCCCAGTCGCCGACACGATTCCGGAAAACAGAAAAGCCCGCACAAGGCGGGCTTTTTCGGTTCCTGCTGCGGCGACTGGTGCTCCCTAGGGGACTCGAACCCCTGTTTTAGCCTTGAGAGGGCCACGTCCTAACCACTAGACGAAGGGAGCAGTGTGTCGCTGCCGGTGCAGGAGCGCTAGTA
>Ga0308171_1002642_pt1 | contig 18247 bp, 17 predicted proteins | sample PhyGR1_FD_202135 | JGI IMG/M metagenome (GOLD analysis project Ga0308171, IMG submission 202135) | Phyllosphere microbial communities from UC Gill Tract Community Farm, Albany, California, United States - DLSLSG.R1 | ecosystem: Host-associated > Plants > Phyllosphere > Unclassified | place: USA... | reverse complement strand
CGGCGCCATCGCCGCGATGGACGCCGATGCCATCAGCATCGAGACGGCACGCAGCCGGATGGAGTTGCTGGAGGCGTTCGAGAGCTTCGATTACCCGAACGCCATCGGGCCGGGGGTGTGGGACATCCATAGCCCGCGCGTGCCCGATTCCGCCGAGATGACCGCGCTGCTGCGGCGCGCCGCCGCGCGGATACCGGCGGAGCGGCTATGGGTAAACCCGGATTGCGGCTGCAAGACGCGGGGCTGGGCGGAAGTGCGCCCGGCCATGGCGCATGTGGTGGCAGCCGCGCGGCAGTTGCGGGCGGAGCTGGTGTAGGCCGCGCGGGCCGAGCGGCGGCCCGGCCGGCGCCGCCGGCGCTACCAGCGTGAGGTCGCGCCGGCGGGCAGGGCATCCAGCGCATCGGGGTTGCGGCGGGCCCAGTCGTAGAGCAGTTCCACCGGCTCGATGAACCGTATGCCGAGCGGTGTCAGCGCGTACTCGACGGCGGGCGGGACGGTGCCGTGGACGTGGCGGGTGACGAGGTGGCGCGCCTCCATCTCCCGCAACGTCTGCGTCAGCATCTTCTTGGAGATGCCGGGCAGCGAGCGCAGCAGTACGCCGGTGCGGGCGCGGCCGCCATGCCGCCGGTGCAGCGTGTGCAGGACCATGCTGAGCCATTTGGTGGCGAACAGGTCCAGCGCCCGCCTTGGCGCGCAATCCTCGCGGCCTTCTTCTTCCGGGCTGCCGGGTTTCATGGGTGGGAACCTCCTGGTGCCTATGTCCCTGATGGGTGCCTTCTAGCGCGGGCCGCCGCCTCTTCCTAGCTAGGGTCCAATGGCTTGCGGCGCATGCGCCGGGCCGCCTTGAGGATGACAGTGCCGGGACGGATGCGCCCCGGCGCCGAATGCGACGGAGTTGGATGCATGGCGAAGACAGCATTGGTGGTGGGGACGAGCGGCATCGTCGGCAGTGCCACGGCCGAGCGGCTGGTGGCGGAGGGCTGGGCGGTGCATGGCGTGGCACGGCGGCCGGCGCCGCAGGACGGCGTCCTGCCCATCGCGGCGGATTTGCAGGACGCGGCGGGGTTGGCGGCGGCGCTGGCCGGGGTGCGGCCGGAGGCGGTGTTCATCGCCACCTGGTCCCGCCAGAGCACCGAGGCGGAGAATATCCGCGTCAACGCCGCCATGGTGCGCAACCTGCTGGATGCGCTGCGGGCGGCCGGCAGTGTGCGGCATGTGGGGCTGGTGACGGGGCTGAAGCATTACCTTGGCCCGTTCGAGGCCTATGGCAAAGGCGTGCTGCCGCAGACGCCGTTCCGCGAGGAGCAGGGGCGGCTGGACATCGAGAATTTCTACTATGCGCAGGAGGACGAGGTGTTCGCCGCCGCCGAGCGGGACGGCTTCGGCTGGAGCGTGCACCGGCCGCACACCATCATCGGCAAGGCCGTGGGCAATGCGATGAACATGGGCACGACGCTGGCCGTGTACGCCACGCTGTGCAAGGCAACCGGCCGGCCCTTCCGCTTCCCGGGCTCCGCCATGCAGTGGAACGGCCTGACCGACATGACCGATGCCCGGTTGCTGGCGCGGCACCTGCTCTGGGCCGCGACCACGCCGGCGGCGCGCAACCAGGATTTCAACGTCGTCAATGGCGATGTGTTCCGCTGGAGCTGGATGTGGGAGCGCATCGCCCGCTGGTTCGGGCTGGAGCCGGCGCCGTTCGACGGCACGGTGCAGCCGTTGGAGGCGCAGATGGCTGATGATGCCGCCTTGTGGCGGGAGATCGCCGCGCGCGACGGGCTGGTGGAGGCCGATCTGGGGCGCCTGGCCTCGCCCTGGCACACCGATGCCGATCTGGGCCGGCCGGTCGAGGTGGTGACGGATATGAGCAAGAGCCGCCGCCTGGGCTTCACTTCGTATCAGCCGACCGAGGATGCGTTCCTGGAGCTGTTCGCGCAGCTGCGGCGGGAGCGGCTGATTCCCTGAATGTGCTGACAGGGGTTTGTTGGAACAGGCCGGGGAAGGAATTCTCCGGCCTGTTCTGTCTTCCGTGAGCTTGCGGGGGCCTCATGGCGCGGCTGGACGCTGGCCGATCGGGGGCATGGACGGCCTGACCGGACCGGCTGGACCGGGTGCGCGATGGCCTGGGGAAGAAGGCGAGGCGGGAAAGTTCCTGAACCCGCCTTCAATCTGGCAGGATGTCGATGGGGCCCAGGTTCAGGCCGCTGCCGAGCTCGGCGGTGCTGGTGCCCTGCACGGGGGGTATGGCAGGTTGCAGCCAGGCGGGTTCCGGCATCTGCCGGTAGGCATCGCGCAGGGCGACGGACCAGGCTTCCCGCAGGCTGCGGAAATACGGATCCTCTTCCGTGATGCGCGGTTGCAGGCGAATCTGGAAGCTGTCGGTGTCGTAGACCACGAGGTCCAGCGGCAGGCCGACGGTGAGGTTGGAGCGCAGCGTGCTGTCCATGCTGACTAGGGTCAGCTTCACGCCGCCTTCCAGGCTGGTCTGGTGCGTCAGCGCGCGGTCCAGGATCGGCTTGCCGTATTTGTGCTCGCCGATCTGCAGGAAGGGCGTGTCGGGCGTCGCCTCGATGAAGTTGCCGGCGGCGTAGACCAGGTACAGGCGCACCGGGCCGCCGGCGATCTGCCCGCCCAGCATGATGGAAACATCGAAGCCGACGCCCTGGTCCTTCAGCGTCGGGCCATCGATCTGGTAGACCTGACGGATGGCGGCGCCGACCAGCTGCGCGGCGCGGAACATGGACGGCACCGTCAGCAGGGTATGGTGCTCGCCCTCCAGCGTCAGCCCTTCGCCCAGGCGGTTCCACACCGCCTGGGTGATGGCGAGGTTACCGGCGGAGAGCAGGCAGAGCACCCGCTCCCCCGGCACCGTTGCCGTGTAGACCTTGGAGAAGGTGGAGATGTTGTCGACGCCCGCATTGGTGCGGGTATCGGCCAGCATCACCAGGCCTTGCTCCAGCCAGAGGCCGACGCAATAGGTCACGGCTGGCGTCCGTTCAGGTAGAGCAGGCCGATCTGCTGGCCGAGCTCGATATTGCGGTCGATCGTACCGGTCAGGAAGCCGTGCAGGCCCTGTTCCAGGATGTCCGTCGTTTCGGTGTCGCGCATGCTGGCGTGCAGTTGCGCGGCCAGGCTGTGGCAGGCGCCGCGGGTGCCGCCATTATTGTCCGCGATGGCATCCAGCACCGATTCCACGCTGCGGTAGCAGGCAAGCAGGGAGCGCGGCAGTTCCTTGCGCAGCAGCAGCAGCTCCACCACCAGTTGCGGCTGCAAGCGGGCGTGGAAGACGTGCTGGTAGGCGCGCAGGGCGGAGACGGAGCGCAGCACGGCCTGCCATTGCGCGTAGTGGGATGCATCGGCGCCGCCGCTGGCATCGAACGCCGCGTGGCGGACATCCAGCAGGCGCGCGGTGTTGTCCGCCCGTTCCAGCATGGTGCCGAGATGGACGAAGCGCCAGGCGTCGTCCCGCAACATCGTGTCCGTCGCCGCGCCGTTGAACAGCAGGGTGCGGGACTTCACCCAGTCCAGGAAGCCCGGCAGCCGGTCCCCCTTGGTGACGGAGGGGTCGAGGCGGCGGAACTCGATCCAGGTATCGTTGATGGCTTCCCACATATCCACCGTCAGCGCGGTGCGGACGGTGCGGGCGTTGCGGCGGCCGGCTTCCACGCAGGCGGCGATGCCGGAGGGATTGTCCAGGTCCAGAGTCAGCCAGTGGATCACCGCCTCGGCGGTGGGGGCGGGGTGCTTGGCCAGGAAGCCGGGCTCGCTGCCGGTGGCGATGAGCAGGGAGCGCCATTCATCCTCGGCGCTGAGGGGCTGGGCGAGCATGGCCATGCGCAGCGTGGCGGCGAGGCCGCGGGCGACGTTGCCTGCGCGTTCGGAATAGCGGCCGAGCCAGAACAGGCAATCGGCGGTACGGGACAGCATTGGTTCAGCCTTCCCCTTGCTGCTGGCGGCTGCTCTGGCCCTGAGACTGGGACTTACCCTGAGACTGGGACTTACCCTGAGATTGGGACTGCGATTGCCCTTGGGACTGCGAGGCGGCTGGCTCCTCCGGCGGGGGCAGGGCGAGCTGGCCCTCGGCCGGCGGGTCCTCCATCAGCACCCAGGTATCCTTGGTGCCGCCGCCCTGGCTGGAATTGACCACCAGGGAGCCTTCGCGCAGCGCCACGCGCGTCAGCCCGCCCGGCACCATGCGGACTTCCTTGCCGAACAGCACGAAGGGGCGCAGGTCCACATGGCGCGGGCCGATGCCGGCCTCGCCGAGCGTGGGCACGGTGGAGAGGGCGAGGGTGGGCTGGGCGATGTAGTCGCCCGGCCGGGCCTTGATGCGGCCAGCGAAGTCGTCGCGCTGTTCCTGCGTCGCGTGCGGGCCGACCAGCATGCCGTAGCCGCCGGAGCCGCGCGCCAGCTTCACCACCAGCTTGTCCAGGTTCGCCAGCACGTAGTCCTGGTCCGCCGGGCGTTCGCACATGAAGGTGGGGACGTTGGAGAGGATGGGCTCTTCCTTCAGGTAGAAGCGCACCATCTCCGGCACATAGGGATAGACGGCCTTGTCGTCGGCGATGCCGGTGCCGGGCGCGTTGGCGAGGGAGACGTTGCCGGCGCGGTAGGCCGCCATCAGCCCGGGGACGCCCACGACGCTGTCGGCGCGGAAGCATTCGGGGTCGATGAAATCGTCGTCGATGCGGCGGTAGATGACGTCCACGCGCTTCGGGCCGGCGGTGGTGCGCATGAACACCATCTCGTCCCGCACGAACAGGTCGGCGCCTTCCACCAGTTCCACGCCCATCTCGTCGGCGAGGAAGGAGTGTTCGTAATAGGCGCTGTTATACGGGCCCGGCGTCAGCACCACGACATTGGGCGTGCCGCTGCAGCTTTCCGGCGCGATGCTCTTCAGCGTTTCCAGCAGCTCCTCCGGATAGTGGCTGACCGGGGCGATGCGGTGGCGGGCGCAGATCTCGGGGAAGAGGCGGAACATCGCCTCCCGGTTCTCCAGCATGTAGGAGACGCCGGAGGGCGTGCGGCAATTGTCTTCCAGCACGTAGAACTGATCGGCTTCCGTGCGCACCAGGTCGATGCCGGAGATGACGGTCCAGACGCCGCCGGGCGGGACGAAGCCCTTCATCTGCGGCAGGTAGCCTTCGTTCTGCAGCACCAGCTCGGGCGGGATGCGGCCGGCCTTGATGATGGCCTGCTCGCCATACACGTCGGTGAGGAAGGCGTTCAGCGCGCGCACGCGCTGCTCCAGCCCCTGGGAGAGGCGTTCCCATTCGTCACGCGCCAGGATGCGGGGGATAACGTCGAAGGGGATCAGCCGCTCGGGGTCCCCGCCTTCCGTATAGACGGCGAAGGTGACGCCGATGCGGCGGAACAGGACCTCGGCTTCACGCCGCTTCTGGTCCAGGGCCTCCTGGCCGGTGGCGTCGAGGAAACGCGCCATCTCGGCATAGGGGGAGCGGATGGCGCCTTCGGCGTGCATTTCGTCGAAGGCTGAGGAAGGTCGATCTGCCACGGCTGGTTCCGTCTTCCTCTTGGATGGCGCCTGAGGCGGCGTCGCGAATGGTACCGTGCGACTTGAGCAAGGCTTTGGGGTTACGCGCAAGCCGCTCTCAACGTTTCATCTCCCGAACCGGCGATTTGGCGCGGGTTTTCTGCACAAGGCGGCATCATCCTGCCCGCGAGGGAAGCGTTGACAGGCGTGGCGGCGCTGGCCGACGCTGGTTTGCACCCCGACGGAGCCCGCCCATGCTGCGCCGCCAGATGCTGACCCTGCCGTTGCTGGCCACCGCCACGCCCGCGCGGGCGGAGGGCGAGGTGGACGTGCTGCTGGTGCTGGCCATCGACGCATCGGGCAGCATCACGCCGGAGGAATTCCACCTGCAACGGGAAGGCTGCGCGGAGGCGGTGGGCCATCCCTCGGTGCTGGCGGCCATTGCCGGCGGGCCGGCGGGGGCCATCGGCATCGCCATGGTGGAATGGGGCGCGCCGGGTGGCGCGGCGACGGTGGTGGAGTGGCACCGGGTGGCGGATGCGGCCAGCGCCGCCATCGCGGCGGCAGCCTTCCGCGATGCGCCGCGGTCCCGCCAGAGCTGGAACGCCATCGGCGATGCCATCGACCATGCGGCGCGGCTGATTGCCGCCGCGCCATGGCGGGGGGCGGAGAAGGTGATCGACATCTCAGGCGATGCGCCGGACATGCGCGGGTTGCGGCCGGCCAGCGTGGCGCGGGACGACGCGGTGGCGTCCGGCATTACCATCAATGCCCTGGCCATCCTGGGCGGCACGCCGGGGCTGGAGGAGCGCTACGCCGCCGAGGTGATCGGCGGCCCCGGCGCCTTCGTGCTGGCGGCGGAGGGGCGGGCGGATTTCGCCCGCGCCATCCGCGCCAAGCTGGTGCGGGAGATTGCCTGAGCAGGTTCAGGCCAGCATGCGCGTATCGCCATCCACGGCGATGGCCTGGCCGGAGATGGTGCGGCCGCGCGGGCTGCAGATAAACAGGATCTGGTCCGCCAGCTGCTGCGGCGTGACGTAGTCCTTGATGGAGACGTAGGAGAAGGCGGCCTTTTCCACCTCCGCGAAGGGCAGGCCGCGCTGCTGGGCCTTGGCTTCCAGCACGCGGCGCTGGCGGTCCCCGGCGACGAGGCCGGGCAGGATGGCGTTGACGCGGATGCCGGCCTCGCCCAGCTCGATGGACAGCGACTTGGTGAAGCCGATGACGCCCCACTTGGCGGCGGCGTAGGGGCTGCGCAGCGCGAAGCCGAGATGCCCGGCGGCGGAGGAGAGGTTGACGATGGAGGCGTTGCCGCTGGCGCGCAGGTGCGGCACGGCGAGGCGCGCGAGGTTGAACTGGCTGGTCAGGCAGACCTGCAGGCAGCGGTCCCAGTCCTCCGGGTTGATGTCCTCCACCTTGCCGGTGGGGCCGGCGATGCCGGCGTTGTTGACCAGCACGTCCAGCCCGCCGAGATGCGCGACGGCGGATTCCACCAGCGTGGCGACCTGGGCGCGGTCGGCGACGTCGGTGACCTGGTGGCCGATCTCGGCGGGCAGGGTGGCGAGGCCGGCGGCATCGACATCACAGGTATAGACCTTCGCGCCCTCGGCCAGGAATGCCTCGACGATGCCGCGGCCGATGCCGTTGGCGCCGGCGGTGACGAGCACGCGCAGGCCGGTGATTCCAAGATCCATCTGTCGTTTCCTCGGTTTTTTATCAGGCGGTGATGGGCAGCACGCCGCGGGCGATGATGAAGCTGGCGGCCTGGTCGATATCGCCGGCGATGGCGGCCTCGGCGGCGGCGGCGTCGCCGGCCTCGATGGCGGCCAGGGCCTCGGCATGGCGGTGGCGGGCGTGGCCGAGCTGGATGCGGCGCGGGCTGGCGCGCAGGTCCAGGTTGATGACCGGGCCGGCCTTCAGCCACAGCCCGGCGATGATGCTGCGCAGCGTCGGCAGGCCGCAGGCATCGTAGACGGCGAAATGCAGGTCCCGGTTCAGCTCGACCGACAGGGCGGGGTCGAACTCCTCTTCATCCGCCAGGGCGCGGAAGGCGGCCTCGGCACGGCGCAGTACGCCGAGATGCGCCGGGGTGCGGTGGCGGGCGGCGCGGGCGGCGGCCAGGCCCTCGATGGCCATGCGGGTGTCGGCGAGCTCCCGGAAGCCGCTGGCGGTCATGACCGGCACGCGCACGGCGCGGTTGGGCGCCACTTCCAGCGCACCATCGGCCACCAGGCGGCTGACGGCTTCCCGCACCGGCATGACGGAGACGCCGAGCACGGCGGCGCTGTCCCGCAGGGAAAGGCGCTCGCCAGGTGCGAGCCGGCCGGAGATCAGCAGTTCGGAGAGCTGGCCGTAGATGGTCTCGCCCAGCGTGCGGCGTTCCAGCGGCTCGAGATCGGTGACGGCGGAGGTCATGTTGAGAGGACTATAGACACGGTCGCGCGGCTTTGCGATGGTATCTGTGATCTCAGATCGCACTAACGAGCCCCGCCAACAGGGGCCGAGAAGGAACGTCCGATGACAGAATTTTTCCGCCCGACCCGTCGTGGCCTGCTGGCCGGTGGTGCCGCCATGCTGGCGATGCCATCCATCTCCTATGGCCAGTCCGATGTGGTGAAGATTGGCCACCTGACGCCGCGCACCGGCTTCCTGGGCCCGCTGGGTGAGTTCGCGGTGAACGCGGCGACGCTGGCGGCCGAGCAGATCAACGCTGCCGGCGGCATCAACGGCCGCAAGGTGGAGATGCTGTTCGAGGACAGCGTCAATCCGCAGACCGCCTCCGCCAAGGCCGAGCGGTACATCCAGCGCGACAAGGTCGCTTGCATCGTGGGCGAGATCAATTCCGCCTCCGCGCTGGCGATCGGCCAGGTGGTGCAGCGGGAGAAGATCCTGTTCATCAACACCGGCGCCAATTCCGATGCGCTGCGCGGCAGCGATTGCCGCCGCTACATGTTCCACACCGAGTCGCAGAACTCGATGATGGTGCGCACCGCCGGCCGCGCGATCCTGGAGCAGGGGCTGGTGCGCGGGAAGAAGTACTACGCGCTGACCGCCGACTATGCCTTCGGCCACGACCTGCTGCGCGTCGCCAAGCGCTTCCTGGGCGAGAATGGCGCGACGGTGGCCGGCGAGGACCTGGTGCCGACCGAGCTGACCGACTTCTCGCCCTTCCTGCTGAAGCTGCGCCAGGCGCGGCCGGACGTGGTCATCTGCAACCTCGCGGGTGCGCAGATCACCAACTTCCTCAAGCAGTACAGCGAGTACGGGCTGCGCTTCCCCATCGCCGGCTTCGGCTTCGATACGGCGCTGGCCTGGGGCGCGGGCACGGGCAACTTCCTCGGCACGTGGCCGGTGGTGTGGCACCACCTGGTGGACACCCCCTCCGCCAAGGCGTTCACCGCGGCGTTCCGCGCCAAGGCCGGCAAGCCGCCGGAGAACCAGGGCTGGAGCGACTACACCGCCATGCGCGTCATCGCGCAGTCGATGAACGAGCTGAAGTCGATCGACGCCACCAAGGTGGTGGAGCACCTGGAGAAGGGCGCGAAGTTCGACGTGCTGAAGCCGCGCGAGGGCTATTTCCGCGCCCGCGACCACCAGCTGATGATGGAGATGTACGCCATCACCGCGCTGCCGGCGGACAAGGTGCAGAACCAGTTCGACATCTTCAGCTCCTCCGCCGCCATTCCGGGCCCGAGCGAGAGCCTGGAAGCCATCGCCTCCACGCCCGAAGAGAACGTCTGCAACTTCCCGAGCTGACGCGGCGACTACGCCCGCCCCACGCCGTGCGCGGCGGGGGCGGGTGGGTTTGAACCCCCGGGGGATGTGCCTTGGAAATCGTCTTTATCCTGGAGCAGGTGCTGAACGGCCTGCTCATCGGGGCCAATTACCTGCTGATCGCGCTTGGCCTCTCGCTGATCTTCAGCCTGGGCGGCGTGGTCAACCTGGCGCATGGCGCCTTCTACGCCATCGGCGCGTACCTGACCGTCGCGCTTTCCCCCACCATCGGCTTCGGGGGGGCGATCATCGTCTCCCCCGTGCTGGTCGCGTGCCTGGGGCTGGTGATCGAGCGGCTGCTGCTGAGCCGGTTCTATCGTGGTGACCCGATCCTCTCCCTGCTGCTGACCTTCGGGCTGGCGATGGTGGCCGAGCAGAGCCTGCGCATGATCTTCGGCGCGGCGCCGGTGCCGTTCTCCATCCCGCTCTGGCTGCGTGGCCAGGTGTTCATGGGCGAGTTCATCTATTCCAAGTACCGGCTGATCATCCTCGCGGTGGCGGTGCTGTGCGTCGCCGGGCTGTGGCTGCTGCTGAAGCGCACCGCCTTCGGCCGCGTGGTGCGCGCCGGCGTGCAGAACCCGGACATGGTGGCGGCGTTGGGCATCTCGCTCCGCCCCTACATGACGGCGGTGGTGATGATCGCGGTCGGCCTCGCCGCGCTGGCGGGCACGATGATGGCGCCGGTGACGGGCGTGACGCCGACCATGGGCGCCGAGATCCTGACCTTTGCCTTCGTCGTCGTCGTCATTGGCGGGCTCGGCTCCTTCTGGGGCGTGGTCTGCGCGGCGATGATCGTCGGCGTGGTGCGCGGGCTTGCCGCCTATGCCTTCCCCCCGGCCACCGAGGCCGCCGTTTACATGCTGATGGTGCTCGTCCTGCTGCTGCGTCCGCGCGGCCTGTTCGGCGAACGCATCCAGCGCTTCGAATAAGGGCGCCATCGCCATGACGCGCAATTCCTTGCTGCTCGAGCTGCGCCCGCTGCTGGTGGCGGTGGCGGCCCTGGTGCTGCTGCCCTTCCTGATGGACGCCATGGGCCTGACCATGACGACGGCGACGGATGTCGTCGTCTTCGCGGTCGCGGTGATGGGGCTGAACATCCTGGTCGGGTGGACGGGCCTCGTCTCCTTCGGCCATGGCGCCTGGTTCGGCATCGGCGCCTATGCCGCCGCGCTGCTGCAGCGCCACTACCTGCCGGGGGCGATGGTGCTGCCGGCGATCGGCGCGCTGGTCATCGTCGCCGTGTTTTCCTGCATCGCCGGCGCGCTGATCCTGCGGCGGCGCGGCGTGTATTTCTCCCTGCTGACGCTGGCCTTCACCGCCATGCTGTTCTCCATCGCCTTCCGCTGGACGGAAGTGACGGGCGGCGAGGACGGGCTGGGCAACGTCCAGCGCTGGGAATCGCTGGGCAACCCGAACAGCTACTACACGGTCGTCGCCGTGGTGGCGGTGGTGGTGCTATGGGGACTGTGGCGGCTGCGCCGCTCGCCCGTCGGCACCGTGCTGGTGGCGATCCGGGAGAACGAGGGCCGCACCGGCTTCCTGGGCTATGACAGCAACCGCTACAAGCTGCTGGCCTTCACCGTCTCCGCCAGCATCACCGGCCTGGCCGGCGTGCTGAGCGTGTTCAACCACCGCTTCGCCTCCGCCGACCCGATCAACATCGCCTTCTCTGGCGAGCTGCTGGCGATGGTGGTGATCGGCGGCATGCGGAGCTTCATGGGGCCGGCGCTGGGCGCGCTGTTCTTCATCCTGTTCCGCGAATTCCTCTCCATCTACACGCATAACTGGCTGTTCTTCTTCGGCCTGCTGTTCGTCTCCTTCATCGTGTTCTCGCCGGACGGGCTGGTGGGCATCGGCAAGCGCGTGCTGGGGCTGGTGCGGCCGAAGCCGCCGGCCGATGCCGCCGCCATGGCGGCGCGCAAGGCGGGCGCTTCCGGGCGCATCCCGGCACGCTTCATTCGTGAAGGTGCGACCCAGGGCCCGGTGCTGACGGCCGACGCCATGCGGAAATCCTTCGGGTCCGTGAAGGCGGTGAAGGGGGTCTCCTTCGCTGTCGAGGACAAGCGGCTGCATGCGCTGATCGGGCCGAACGGCGCCGGCAAGACCACGGCGTTCAACCTGCTCTCCGGCATGTTTCCGCTGGATGAGGGCAAGGTGGTGCTGGATGGGCAGCGGGTGGACGGCATGCCGCCGCACGCCATCACGCGCGCCGGGCTGGGGCGGTCCTTCCAGATCACCAACCTGTTCCCGGGCCTGTCGGTGGAGGAGAATATCCGCCTCGCCGTGCAGGCACGGCACCCGGCGCGGTTCTCGCTGTTCCGGGATGCCCACGGCATCGAGGACCTGCAGTCCGACACCGCCGAGTTGCTGCGCTGGACCGGCATGGCCGGGGTGGAGCAGGCGGAGGCGGGCAGCCTCTCCTATGGTGGGCAGCGCTTGCTGGACATGGGGCTGGCGCTGGCGACCAAGCCGCGCATCCTATTGCTGGACGAGCCGCTGGCCGGCCTGGCCGCCGCCGAACGCGAGCGGGTGGGCGACCTGATCAAGACGCTCTCCGCCGACATTCCCGTGCTTCTCGTCGAGCACGACATCGACCGCGTCTTCCGCATGGCGGACCGAGTGACGGTGATGGCGGATGGCGAGGTATTGGTGGATGGCGGCGTGGCCGATGCGCGGGACGATGCGCGGGTGCAGGCGGTGTATCTCGGCTCCGGCTCCCACGCCCTGGCGGAGAAGCCACGGCCATCCGCGGTGAAGGACGCGCCGCTGCTGGCGCTGGAGAAGGTGAACACCTTCTACGGCAAGTCCCACATTCTGAACGACGTGACGCTGACGGTGCGGCAGAACGAGGTCGTCGCGCTGCTGGGGCGCAACGGCGCGGGCAAGTCCACCCTGTTGAAGACGCTGATCGGCACCGCGCGCCCGGCCTCCGGCACCATCACGCTGGCGGGCGAGCAGATTGCCGGCATGACGCCGGACAAGGTGGCGCGGCGCGGCGTCGGCTTCGTGCCGCAGGGGCGCGCCTTGTTCGCCGGCATGACGGTGGGCGAGAATCTGGGCCTCGGCCGGCTGAAGCGGCTGACGGGCGCGGGCATCCACTGGGAGGAGGAGCGTATCCTCCAGTACTTCCCGCGCCTGAAGGAGCGGTGGAACGTGGCGGCGGACCGGCTTTCGGGCGGCGAGCAGCAGATGGTGGCGGTGGCCCGGGCGCTCTCCGGCGACACGCGGCTGCTGTTGCTGGACGAGCCGTTCGAGGGGCTTTCCCCTGCCGTGACCGAGGAACTGTTCGAGACCTTCGACAAGCTGCGGCAGGAGGTCTCCATCATCATCGTCGATCATCACCTGGACCTGGCGCTGGCCATCTCCGACCGCACGGTGGCGCTGGAGCGCGGCACGGTGCAGTGGAGCGGCGAGTCGCGCCTGTTGCGGGATGATGAGGAACTTCGCCGGAAGGTGCTGTGGCTGTGACCGAAACCGTCGCCATCATCGGGAGCGGCCTGATCGGCCGCGCCTGGGGAATGATCTTCGCGCGCGCCGGCTGGCAGGTGCGGTTGTGGGACCCGGGTGAGGGTGTGGCCGCGAAGGCGGTGGGGCTGTGCGCGGAGGGGTTGAAGGACCTCGCCACGCACGGGCTGTGCGATGACCCGGCGGGTGCCGCGTCCCGCATCGCCGCCTGTGCCACGCTGGAGGAAGCGGCCGCGCAGGCCGACTTCATCCAGGAGAACGGGCCGGAGACGCTGGAGGTGAAGCGCGACCTCTTCGCGCGATTGGATGCGGCGGCACCGGCGAAGGCGATCATCGCCTCGTCCTCCTCCGCCATCCGGGCGTCGCTGTTCACCGAGGATCTGGCCGGGCGGGCGCGCTGCCTGATCGGCCACCCGGTGAACCCACCGCACCTGATCCCGCTGGTGGAGCTTTCCGGTGCGGACTGGACCTCGCTGGAGACGATGGCGCGGGCGCGGGCGATCTACGACGCCATCGGCCAGGTGCCGATCACGGTGCTGAAGGAGATCGAGGGCTTCATCCTCAACCGCCTGCAGGGCGCGTTGCTGGCGGAAGCCTTCAAGCTGGCCTCCGAGGGCTACGTGACGCCGCAGGACCTGGACCGCACCGTGGCCGACGGGCTGGGGCTGCGCTGGAGCTTCCTGGGGCCGTTCGCCACGATCGAGATGAACGCGCCCGGCGGCATCCAGGATTACTGCGACCGCTATACCGGCTTCTACAAGCGGCTGGCGGCGGAGCCGGCGCCGCCGGAGGTTTATAGTGCGGAGGCTGTCTCCGCCATCATGGCCCAGTGGGCCGTCGCACCAGACCTGCCGGCGAAAATGCGCTGGCGGGACCGCCGCCTGGCGGCATTGCGGGCGCATAAGGCGTCCGCCGAGAAGGAAGGCTGAGGCTTATGGCCAGCAAGCGGAAAGTCATCATCACCTGCGCCGTGACGGGCGCGATCCATACCCCCTCCATGTCCCCCTATCTGCCGGTGACGGCGGAGGAGATCGCGGAAGCGGCGCTGGGCGCGGCGGAAGCCGGCGCGGCTGTGGTGCACCTGCACGCGCGCAACCCGGAGACGGGGCAGCCGGACCAGTCGCCGGAAGCCTTCGCGAAGTTCCTGCCGGTGATCAAGCAGCGTTCCAACGTGGTGGTGAACCTGACCACTGGCGGTGCGCCGACCATGACGATCCAGGAGCGCGTGCGCCCGGCGGCGACCTTCAAGCCGGAAGTGGCGTCGCTGAACCTCGGCTCGATGAATTTCGGCCTGTTCGGCATGCTGAACCGCTTCAAGGACCTGAAGCATCAGTGGGAGAAGGATTATCTTGGCGACAAGAACATCATCTTCCGCAACAGCTTCGGCGATATCGAGCATATCCTGACGACCTGCGCCGGCAACGATACGCGCTTCGAGTTCGAGTGCTACGACACCGCGCACCTGTACAACCTGAAGTATTTCTACGACCAGGGCCTGGTGCAGGCGCCGCTGTTCATCCAGACGGTGTTCGGGCTGCAGGGTGGCATCGGCAACCATCCGGAAGACGTGCTGCACATGAAGCGCACGGCGGACCGGCTGTTCGGCGATAACTACCAGTGGTCGGTGCTGGGCGCCGGGCGCAACCAGCTGAACATCGCCGCCATGGCCGCCGCCATGGGCGGGCATGTGCGGGTGGGGCTGGAGGACAGCCTGTGGGCCGGCCCCGGCCGCCTGGCGGAGACGAATGCGGAGCAGGTGCGCTCCGCCCGCCAGATCATCGAGGGTCTTGGGCTGGAGATCGCGACGCCGGACGAGGCGCGCGAGATCCTCTCGCTCAAGGGCGGCGACAAGGTCGGCTTCTGAGCGAGCGGGGCGGGCGGGGGCTGGTGCCCCCGTCGGAAGCCTCGGGCTGTCGTTCTCAGCCCTGGGTGTCCATGCTGGCCTGCAGCGAGGTGGCGGGGGCGGGCAGGTACACCACGTCGCCCTCGCGGCCACCGCGGAAGGTGGGGATGCCGGGGGCGGCATGCTCGTAGACCGGGTGGGCATAGTCCGCCTGGGTGGTATCACCCGAGGCGACATGCGGCGCGGCGCCGCCGCCGACGATGTTGCCGGTGTAGCCCGGCGCGTATTCCACCGCGAAGTTCTCGCCACGGCCGGTCACCTGGAACGGCTCCTGCGCGCTGGCGCCGAAGGCGGACAGGCTCAGCAGGGCGGTGGCGGCCAGAAGGGTGCGGGCGTTGCGGGTCATGGGACATACTCCTGCGATCATGTGGGCCGCCTAGGCGGTCCCGATGCCGGAGGTGTAGGCCCGGTGGGCGCGGCGATGAAGCCGGTGCCTGGCGATGATGGGTATCGCCGCCGCTGATGATGACAGTGTGGTGAGGCGGCGGCGCCGGTTGCGGAAACCAAAGCCGGGCCACAGTTCTATACCTGTCTTGCCCTGGACGGAGAGCCATGCCCCCGCATCCCGATACCTGGCTCCGCGTCCTGCCGCAGGGGCTGTTCTGCGAGCCGGGCGATTTCTACATCGATCCGCAGGCGGGCGTGCATCGCGCCGTGGTCAGCCACGGCCATTCGGACCATGCGCGGCCTGACCATGCCGCCGTGCTGGGGACGCCGGAGACCCTGGCGATCATGACTGCGCGGCTGGGCGAGGGCAGGGCGGGCCGCACGCAGCAGCCGCTGATCTACGGCCACAGCATCGAGCAGAACGGGGTGCGCATCACGCTGGTGCCGGCCGGGCACGTGCTGGGCTCGGCGCAGGTGGTGCTGGAGTGGCAGGGCAGCCGCGTGGTCGTCTCCGGTGACTACAAGCGGCAGCCGGACCCGACCTGCGAGCCGTTCCAGCCGGTGGCGTGCGACGTGTTCGTCACCGAGGCGACCTTCGCGCTGCCGGTGTTCCAGCACCCGCCCGCCCAGGCGGAGATGAAGCGGCTGCTGGAGAGCGTGGCGCTGTTTCCGGAGCGGGCGCACCTGGTGGGCTGCTACGCGCTGGGCAAGTGCCAGCGGCTGATCGCGGAACTGCGCCGGGCGGGGTATGAGCGGCCGATCTACCTGCATGGGGCCCAGGCCTCGATGTGCGCGTTGTACGAGCGGTTCGGGATCGGGCTGGGCGCGTTGCTGCCGGTGCCGCGCCCAGCCAAGCGGGGCGAGACGGTGCTGGCGGGCGAGATCGTGCTGGCGCCGCCCAGTGCCGAATCCAACCCTTGGTCCCGCCGGCTGGCCGACCCGGTGACGGCGGTGGCGTCCGGCTGGATGCGGGTGCGGCAGCGGGCGAAGGCACGGGGAGTCGAACTGCCGCTGGTGGTCAGCGACCATGCCGACTGGCCCGACTTGCTGGACACGATCGAGGAAGTCGGCGCGCCGGAAGTCTGGGTGACGCATGGGCGGGAGGATGCGCTGATCTACGCCCTGGCCCAGCGGGGCGTGCGTGGGCGCGCGCTGCACCTGCTGGGGCGCGAGGAGGACGAGGTGGAGGCCGACGTCGCCGAGGCGGTACAGGCGGAGGCTGCCGGCGCATGAGCCTGCCTGCCTTCGCCGACCTGCTGGAACGGCTGATCTTCACCCCCGGCCGCAATGCCAAGCTGGCCCTGTTGCGCCGTTGGTTCGCCACCCAGCCGGACCCGGACCGCGGCATCGGGCTGGCGGCCATCGCCGGCGAGCTGTCCTTCACCCTGGCCAAGCCGTCGATCATCCGGGAGCTGGCGGCGGGGCGGACCGACCCGGAATTGCTGGCGATGAGCCACGACTATGTTGGCGACCTGGCGGAGACGGTGGCGCTGATCTGGCCGGAAGCCGACCCACGCCCCAACCGCCCGCCGCCGGACCTGTCCGAAGTGGTGGAGACGCTGGAGCTGGCGGCCAAGGCCGACATTCCGCGCATCATGGCCGATTGGCTGGACGTGCTGGACGCGGGCGGGCGGCTGGCGCTGATCAAGCTGGTGACGGGCGGCCTGCGCGTGGGCGTCTCCGCCCGGCTGGCGCGGCAGGCGCTGGCGGATTGGGCGAAGACCCCGGTCGAGGAGATCGAGGAGGTATGGCACGGCATCCCGGTGCCCTACCGCCCGTTGTTCGACTGGCTGGAGGGCAGGGCGGAGCGGCCCGACCCGAAGGACGTACCGGTGTTCCGCCCGCCGATGCTGGCGCAGCCGCTGGAGGCGGCGGATATCGCGGCGCTGGACCACACCGCCTACCGCGCCGAGTGGAAGTGGGATGGCGTGCGCGTGCAGGTCTCGGCCGGGCCGGGTGGCGCGCGGCTGTGGTCCCGGACGGGCGAGGATTATTCGGCGGCGTTCCCGGAGATCATGGACTCGCTGGATTTCCACGCGGTGCTGGATGGCGAGTTGCTGGTGATGCGGGAGGGGGAGGTGGCGCCCTTCGCTGATTTGCAGCAGCGGCTGAACCGCAAGGTGGTGGGGCCGAAAATGCTGCGGGAATACCCCGCCGGGTTGCGGCTGTACGACATGCTGTTCGACGGCACCGAGGACCTGCGCCCGCTGCCCTTCGATACGCGCCGGGAGCGGCTGGAAGCCTGGTTCGCCCGGGTGAAGCCGCGCGCCATGGATCTCTCCCCCCAGGTGGCCTTCGTCTCGCTGGACCAGCTCTCGGCGTTGCGGGATGGCGCGCGCGCCGCGGGCATCGAGGGACTGATGCTGAAGCGGGGGGATAGCCCCTATGTCGCGGGGCGGCCGAAAGGGCTGTGGTGGAAGTGGAAGCGTGCGCCGCTGAGTGTCGACGCCGTGCTGATGTACGCGCAGCGCGGGCACGGCAAGCGCAGCAGCACCTATTCCGACTACACCTTCGGCCTGTGGCGGCAGGATGAGAACGGGGGGCGGGAGCTCGTACCGGTCGGTAAGGCCTATTCCGGCTACACGGACCAGGAGCTGGTGTGGCTGGACCGCTGGATCCGCAACCACACCACCGGCCGTTTTGGTCCGGTGCGGGAAGTGGAGAAGGAGCTGGTGCTGGAGGTGGTGTTCGATGCCGCGCAGCTCTCCGGCCGGCATAAGTCGGGCGTCGCCATGCGCTTCCCGCGTATTTCCCGGCTACGGCAGGACAAGCCGGCGGCGGAGGCTGACCTGCTGGAGACGCTGATGGCGATGGTGGAGAACCGACCGGAGGCTTGAGCGCCGGGGCGGCGTCAGTGGCCACCAGGACATTACGCGCTCTTCATGCGTCTTGCATGTAACCTTGGCTGTTTCCCATGCGTTGGCTTGCCAGAACCGCGGCTGTCGCGGGCAAGAGGAGCGACGCCATGCTGAAATGGGCCCTGATCTGCCTTGTTATCTCCATCGTCGCCGGTGCGCTGGGCTTCCGTGGGGTGTCCTCGGCAGCCGGTACGCTGGCCAAGGTGCTGTTCGGCATCTTCCTGATCCTGTTCCTGATCTTCCTGGTCATGGCCTTCACCGCGGGCGGTGCCATCGCCTGGTAAGGCTGCAACAGGCCTGTTGACGCGGAAGCGTAACCGCCCTATTTCGCGGGCCTCGGCACCGGAGACGGTGACGGGGCTCCCG
>Ga0308171_1002641_pt1 | contig 18251 bp, 26 predicted proteins | sample PhyGR1_FD_202135 | JGI IMG/M metagenome (GOLD analysis project Ga0308171, IMG submission 202135) | Phyllosphere microbial communities from UC Gill Tract Community Farm, Albany, California, United States - DLSLSG.R1 | ecosystem: Host-associated > Plants > Phyllosphere > Unclassified | place: USA... | reverse complement strand
TATAGTCAATGACACCTGCATTATCGCCAGTACAGGGTCATAGACTCAGCAATGGGATCGGCGTTGATGCGGGCACCCTTATCCAATGCCACGCAGGCGTGCCTTGTTCAGCGGAATCAGCTTACTAAACCTGCATATTCATAATTTCACTTTGAATATTTAGCATATCAGGTTGCTGTGCGTTGAGGCGTGGTTTTACAGAGACATACCGCAAGTCACAAACTGCCGTAGTGGTGGTTTTGAGGTGATTTGCGGTATTTTTTTGTGCTACATGTGTGCTACGGCTAAATTATTGGTCTGAGCGGTTCATAAACGGACACTACCTCGGTCGTCACTTTCCCCAGCACGATAATCCCTCCCATGCCCTCTCCGTCTATGGTTTCGCCCTCTGAGGTGATAATTCCTGCAGCGTCCAGACGTGATTCAGTTCATCCAGTCTCTTCTGGAATACCGCAGTGGTGACAATCTGCCGCCCCCTGCTGTCTTTTGTTATTGCTCCAACGAACGCTGCGTGTATGTCACTCTCTCTCGCCATGATAAATCCTCCACCAATAAATACTGTATGGATGAACAGTAATATCGATCGATAGGTTTGATCAAGGCGGACCAGTTATGAGATTTGTAAAGGAGGGGTAGTTGCTGAAAATTTAAGATAATGCAGAGTTATTCTTCAGATGCTGTGAAGCATAACCTCACAGCACCCTAACTTACAGACAACTACTTTCTGCGGCTTTTAATGCCACCTTTTCGACCTGCAGTAACTGCTCGCTCAGGATCATTCTTAAAGTTTCCTCCGCTTACAGTTCCACCTTTGCGCCCAGCTTCAGCCGCTCTCTCTGGATTGGCTGCGAAATTGCCTGCTCCGCCTCTGTGACTAGTCATGATAATCTCTAATAAGTTAAGGACTTTTCAAGTTTAGAATGCTTCTAGAAATCTTTCTCGCAGTACAAGATATTCCTTGCGATATAAGATGTTTCTCATCGCGTCATTGGTGGAACTAAATTAACTAACGAGCAGCCTTGTCTCACTCATCCGAGCGGTGAGTTATACTTATTCCTAAAACTGGATCTTTACCGCTTACGCTTGTCTTTCAAACTTCATTTTCTAACCTGATACTTGTTGTGAAACGGCTAAGCGCTCATGCCGCTGGCTAAGATGATGCTGTAAGGATGAGCGTCATCTGACTCACAACATTTAGAAGCCACATAAGAGTTTCATTATCTTCACCGCGATTCATGCCTGCTACCAGCCTCTGGGGGCAGGTATTTTTTTGCGCTCCCTGCCACGCTCTATCTTAGATGCTCACCTACCCTACCCCTAGTCACCTTGTAACCTGCTGAGACTGGCGCGGTCTGTATCTGCCCCGTCGCCGGGGCTTTTTTATGGTTTGGTGACCAAAAGGTCAACGACCAATTGATTAATATATTTTATTAAATTATTATCCCCTTAAACTTAATGGCCTCACGCTCATGAGCCCTATTAAATATACTAAAACTAATAGTGAATAAGAGATGCTTGATAAAGAGATTAACAAAGACATTGAGGTTTTAAGGGCAATTGCGATTGTTACAGTGATGCTAGCTCACATTCCGTTAATACTTCTTCCAGATTCATTTTATTTTAAAATACTAAATATAAGTAAGTTTGGAAGTGGTGTTGATTTATTCTTCTGCGTATCAGGATTCATAGTTACGAGAAGTCTAATCAACAAAAATTTTCACAAAATGACTCGTTCTGATTTCTTGTTACAGTCAAAAATGTTTTATATTAAAAGGGCATTCAGGCTCTTGCCTGCCGCGTTTTTTTGGATAGCCATATCAATAGCTTTGACTGTAGCGATTAACAACTATCAAGCATTCCTGCCTTTACCAGAAATGTTAAAGTCGGCCTTTTTCGCAATAACCCAAACAAGCAATTTTTATTTTATTTCTTGCAGGCCAGCAGGAAATTGCGGAAATCTTGGGGTTTATTGGAGTCTTTCTTTAGAAAATCAGTTTTATCTCTTGCTACCAGTATTTCTGTTTTTGTTCAAGAACAGAAATCTGTGCATTGTGATGGCAATAATTATTCTGGTTCAATTTTTTATCCCGCGGACATTGAACTCGAATACTCCTATTGGCTGGCCGCTTCGAACAGATGCTATTGCGCTGGGGGTAATCATTGCCGTATTAAGTACAAAAGAAACCTACCAGAAGTTTAATCCTAGATTTATATCCCAAAAAGTACTGGCTTTGGCGTTACTGCTTGCTATGACCTTCTTGCTTTGCATTTTTACGGACCCTAATCCTATCGTTAGTTTTCAGGTGGGCGTGGTTGCACTTCTTTCAGGAGTGATGGTATTCATTGCAAGCTATAACCGAGGCTACTTTTTATTCAGTGAAAAGTTTGAGAAAGTGTGTCTATATGTTGGGTCGAGATCTTACTCTATTTATCTCACACACTTCATCGCACTTTCTATAACTAAGTACATTTTTATTTTGGGCGATAGTCCCATTATAAAAGAACTCAGCTTTTTAAAATTCCCTTTCTTTATAATTCTAACCATCTTGATGTCTGAATTTAGCTTTAGGCTTGTTGAGAACAGGTTTAGATATGCCTGGAAAAAGAATTTGAAGGTGACGGCAAAAGCACCTTGATGAAAGAAACTCCTGCCGTCTAAACTCAGATGGCAGGAACATCAGGCCACGTAATGTCTGGTGCCTTTGTTGTATCCAGATCATTCAATGCATCAATATAGTCCAGCCACGAATTCAGCTTCACCTTATCACCATCGCTCAACCTTCCCAGCAATAGCTTCGTCTGCCATATACTGATAGTATCTGAGGCGACATTCATTCGATATTGTCTATCCTGATCTGCTATAGAGTTATAATCGATAACTGGCGCAGTGAACTTACCTTTTGAATAACTCCAACCATATTGAGGTTTTGTTTTTTCGTCTGTCACATCTACCCAGATAAATGAATCAGGAAACATCTCCTTCATGTTCCCATCGGTTTCAAATATTTCAGCTACTTTATTGTTCTCAATGCGAGCGTATAAAGCCATCATGAATACTCCTCGATGTATACAATACCAGGGGCGCCCATATTCTGACCTGCAGTGTTTGCCGACTGGTTGCCTCCGCCGCCAGATCCAGGAGCACAAAAGTCAGATTGCCCTGTACCTGCTCCAGCTTTACGTCCGCCGCCCCAATACGATGCACCGCCATCTCCACTTCCATACCCACCCAATGTAGAGTCAGTTGCATCGCTACCATACGCACCTGAAAGATTGATATCTCCGCCAGTACCGACGCCAGGAGCTCCTCCTGCGCCAGAGGCAGCAAATCCCCCACCAGAGGCCGCGCACTCTGAACCAAACGAACTACTCCCACCCGGTGATCCACCCAATGTTCGCGCCCCGACTACAACGGAGTACGAATCTTGAGTTAACGTAACCAATTTTATAGCTGTACCTCCCGCCCCACCACCCCCACCAGGAGGTGCGGTGGTCGATGACCCCCTAGCACCTGACCCGCCAGCGCCAGTGACAAAAACGCGAGCCTTTTTAGCTCCCGGTGACCTTGTGTAGGTGAAGGTTCCTGCTGTGGAGAATGCCTTTACCCCTATCAGTCTTCCGGTCCCTGCACTCAACAGGCCAGCCTTCAGGTTTGCCAGAATGGTGGCGGGCGTACCATTATCCAGTACATCAACCGAGGCACTGTCAGAGATGAATTGCGCCAGCACGTATGCCATAGTTGATGACTGTCGAAGCGCCTTATTAATCTGTGCGGACGATGCTTTACCACTTTGAAATCCGATCAGCAGTGCAGCAAGGGCCTCATAGTCTGTCTGGCTGGTGACGTTTGCTGCGGCTCCAATGCCAAAAGCTTTAAAGTTATTAGTAGCCATTAAAGTGTTTTCTCCCAAGCGCCATCATCAAATCCGGCGATGTATTGATTTTCTAAGTCGAACCCGAAGAATTTATTACCCTCGGATGGTGTTAAGGCTGCAGGAGTCGTAATGCTTCCGGCGTAGACGCCCGCTGCTTTAACCGTCAGGTAGCCCTGCCGGATTGCAGCAATTAACTCCAGAGACACATTGCTGATATCCGTGTCAGGGAAGACCCACACACCGATTGTCATGTCCTGGTTGTCGACTATCTGCATCGTCAGGCCTGACCCTTCCAGCGCGTCATCAAGTATCTGAGGTAGGCTGTCGTTGGTTCCGTCCCAGTTATTGATAGCGATTTTTGCTTTCAGTATGATTCGGTAGGTGTCGTCGCTGAGACTGGTGTAACCGGAGTCGGGGTCATACGGCCCCTGCCAGACACCCTGATCCCACCCCAGACCCGCGGTATCAAAGGAGAAATAAACTCCTGATATGGGCTGACTGACTATCCGGCTCCTGCCTATCCACTCACCCAACGCATCCAGTTGAACGCCAATTGCCTCATCAATATCAAACGCTGAAATCAGGCCATGCATTGCAGTTGACACATCGGTCAGTGGCCGGGTCGACAGATCAACGTGCTCAACAAACAGGGGCTTACCCCTGTGATAGTTGGTTATACGGTCTGTATATTTGCTCATGGCGACACCAAAATAGAGATGTTCGCTGCGCTGCAGGCGGCGGATTCGTTATAGGCAATGACAATATTTGAGGAAGATACAGAATCGGCCGACTTGCCTATTTGCAGGCTGTTGATGTCGTAATATCGAGCATTACCTCCACTGACCACGCCGAGGTTTGCTGGCGAATACAGGCGGCTGAGCAATACGTCATCCCCGATAGTCAGCGAGTTGATGTAGTCAGCTATCGCCTGCTTTATCTGCTCACCGATTTGCGAGGTGTATCCGGTGAATACCTTCAACACCAGAGCCACATAAATCGGGACATTAGTCGGTCGTGAAAAACTGATGTTGTGCGGATTACCGTATTTGTCAGACACCTGGGTAGTTGTGCTGCCGAAGGTCCCCACGCCCTGACCTTTTTTGCCCCGGATGGTTTGTGCTATCAGGGTTACATCCCCGCCTTCCACAATGGCAGCAATAGAATGGCCGGGGATACCGTTGGCATCAGTAGCGCCTGTATCGTTCTCATAGAGTTTGTGCCGGGTTACGCCAGCGACATTGGCCAGTGCGCCATCAACGGCTTCAAATGGTGTCAGGGACGGAATAGCAACGCTCTGGCTCTGCCTGATACGCAGTGCCGAGTCCTTTTCCGCATCTGAACCCACTGCGGCCGCCACTGAGTTGGTAGCGCTTGTCCAGTTGCGAGTCGGGGTGTTGATCTGATTTATTGAGCCGATCACAGCTGCTACGGCGCCCGGAACAGCGCAGGTTGCTGTCACAGTCACTGAGCCACCCACGCCAATCGTAACGCTGGCGGGTAGGTTCCAGATAATACCGTTCGCATCCTTAACAGAGCCGTTAGTGATAGTGGTGCCGGCAGTGCCGATGAGCGTCAGGTCAACCGTGGAATTCGTCGAAGGCTTTCGAGTGATACCGTTAATTTTGATGTTTCGGGTAAGCGCGTCGGTCATGGCGGTTGATGGTGAGAAGGATGTGTAAACCTGAATCGCCGTGTTGTTAGCGTCATGCACCGCCAGGGCTACCAAGGCCACCATCTGGCCGTCTTTACTGTCCGGATCTAAGTAAGCATCGGTACCGTAAATCTGCTGAAAATATTCGGTGAGTTTACTCAGTATCGTCTGGTAATCGGGCGCACTTATCCCTGAGGCGGTCACCGTAGCGGAGAGCCCCAGCGTATCGAGATTAAGAGCCATTATGCCTCGCTTGTGACGGTCGTCGTTCCGTAGATGGTGTCGATGGTTGCGGTGAAAATCACACGCCGTGATGAGGTGTTCAGGTTGGTATCGAACGACTTAATTGAGTTAACGCCGGGCGTCTCCAGTATCCGTTTACGGATAGCCAGATTGTAAGTCTCTGGCTTCTGCTTTCCGAGTACCGACTGAACCCATGGAGTACCCTCGGTAGTGTCGAGGAACCACTGACCATACCAGAGAAGGAATCGCGTTTTTACGGCCTGAGCAACACACTCTGGTGAGTTAATCAGCCAGGTGTCATCCCCTTTGCCGAAGGTGTAATCACCATTTTCATCTTCGCGTCTGTATCGCATCTTTATGATCCAAGAGGGTTGGTGTTGCTGCCGCCACGCTGGATTCCGCCGTGAGTATGCTTATCCACTATCGTTCCGTCGACAAGCTGCAGACGCCCATCCGATAGTATTTGCAGCCCGTTTAAATCAAAGCCGCCCGGTGCAGTGCCGGTTATTTTCCCTGTCGATGGGTTGAGGCTTATTTTTGTGTCGGCATCGTCACTGCGAAGCTCTACGGCACTGGTGTTTATGGCGCTTATTTTCTGCGCCTGAGACATAGGGCCCACCAGGGCGAAAGCATCAGAAAGGTCATGCTGCCGCGGGTCAACCGGCTCCTGAACACCTCCGTTTTGCCACCAAAAATCAATGCATCGGTCACTGAAGATAACCAGACACTCATCACCCGCTTTTACCGGGAACGTAAGGGTGCACCCTCCACCGCGGGGAAATATCACCGGAACATCCAGAAGCAACGGCAGTGGCTGAGATTTGAAATTGCCTAACTCGTCAGCGGTTTGCCCGCTAATCGCTGGCTGCACCGTGCAGGTTACTGCAATCGGATCGAACGACTGGATGATGCCTGGCATGGAAACGCGTAGCATGGAGAAGATAGAATCTGACAGCGCTTTATAGGCCTGCGATTCACCGCCAGCCTGTGATTGTGGTGAAACTGGCATATTAGCTCCAAGAAAAAACCCGCCGAAGCGGGTTATTGAATTTCAGAATCTACTTTTTGAATTATCTGGCAGTCTTTTTCTTTAAAACCATAAACATCAGCCATCCCACCCTCTCCGCAAGCGCTTACAGATAGGTCCCGTATAGCAGTAATAGCATATTCATAGCCTTTCTCTTTCAAAAGCTTCTGAGAGTCAACGCTCAGCGTCTCACTTCCTGACCCATTACTCATAGCATCCATCGCAGCGTTACCAATAGCCCCTTGCTGGATTGCGGATTTTATTACTGGTTGATTGGCTAAATCAGGATGTTCATTAATAAAGTCTGAAACGGTTTTTGAGTAAGATAGAGAGGGAGCAATAAAAAGAACCAAACAAATAAATCTGATCTTCATTTTCATTTCCATATGCCGACTTAAGTTATTTTCTTGCAATCGTATGTCCCGAACATTCTCGGCTCGTTCATGTTCGAACGTATAGCCTCGACGTTCAGGATGGCTTTTCCATTGCGCTTGACGTAATCCATGCCGTAGTAGCCTGGATAATCTGTGCGCGGCACCATCCACTGCATTTGGATGTTATCGTAATCACCCTGCTGCTTAAGGAAAGTCACCTTTTGGCTGGTTGGCTTTGCTCCGTTAATTCTGGCCCAGCCATCATTCTTTGAACTAGTGCCAAGATGGAATGGACCACATTGAGAGTCTGCTGAAGCCATTAAAGGCGATAGCGTGACCGCGATGAGAAAAACTGCCAGAATATGCTTAGATTTCACCGTCAATATGTCCTGTTGAGTGCCGTATTCGTCTGAAGGTCTGCGGAACCTCTGGCGCTGCACATCAAATCCATATAATAAGCTTGTCCGCGTGTATCACCAGTATAACTGATGGATTGCACGATATACACGCCATCGGTCGCAATACTTGCGGGCTGTTGCAGTGTTCCGTTGACGCTCAGATTCCCGTTATTTTCGGTCTCAAAAATCCGCCCGCCCGACCGCTGAATTTCGTCGCTGGAAAGCGCTGAGCGATACACAGAAGCCTGGTCCAGTTCTATCAGTCCACCAACCCGGATATTGGGATTGATCAGGCATCGCACGTTAACGCCAGCCCCCATGGTCTGCTGTGGCATGCCAATGAGTCCGGTGCGGCTGTTGAGTACGATCGCCTCATGGATGTACTTATCGGTGCTGACCATCTGCGCCTGACCATCCACAATTTGCCAGTTGGCATTGCACTGGTCAGCCACGTTGCTCATCACGTCTCGGGCCATGCCATACATCACGCGCCCGCGGGGGAATACTGTGTCTGGCATCTGCGCAGTAATGCCCTGCGTGACGCCAAATGGCTGGAAGCTCTGCATCGTGGCGGCATGCAAATCTGCCACCGTGTATCCCGCTGCCAGCGTCGTGTTGACCTTCGCGGCCACAAAAGCCTGATGACCGTCAATGGCCTGAATCAGGATGTAAGTGTCGGTAGGGTTATCGCGCCCGGTTATCGTAAAGCGAATCTCACCGTCGAATATCTGTCCGAAGTTCTGCCCGTCAGTTTGGCCCACCTGAGTAGCATCGACATTGCGCGCAATACCTACCTGGTTGGCATCGACCGGAGCAGCCAGTCCATCGTAACCGGCGATCATCTTCAGCCTGGAAAACTCCTTACCCTGAACCCGGCTGACAGTGTCTTGCTTCAGGTTATAGATTTTCACTGTCGCAACGCGCGGCCATAGCGCATTCGTCCACTCGATATTAAATACGACTTTGAAATCTGAAAGGCTGATGCCTGCGCCAGACTCATCGACCAGCAACAGTTCAAAGTGACGCATCCAGTTCTGGCTCATGCTCACTCCGTAATTACGTAGAGATGGCTGCGAATGCCAAGGTCAGTTTTGGTTGGGTAATCCTGCGAAGCGTCATCGCAGGCCACCTCAAGCGCGAATCCCAGATTAAGGTAGCCCCACTGCGAAAGCAGATTACCTCCTGTCACCATGGGAATTCCGCTCACGATTTCATTGCCGCCGCTATCCATTAAATCAAGCACCCACGCGAAGTCACGCCACTCTACCTGTACCCTGTAGGTGGTGTTGTTCAGGTTGATATTGAATGCCTGATTGTCCGGAGAGAGCGGGATTTCATATCCCTGCATGATTACCCCGACACATAGCTGTATAGTTTCGAGAGCACAGACTCATTGGCGCTTTTCACTGACTTGATGCCTGTGTTCTGCACTGGTGATGTGCTTACTCCATCCGTCATGTCGGTTTTATTCGCCACGCTGATCGTCTGAGTCTGCGAGATAGGAACTTCTTTGAGCGTAAGAGACGCCATCAGGACATTTTCAGACGTGCGGTCAGTGGTTACATCAAGCACGCGTATCAGCATGTTGCTGTAAATGCGCTTTCCGGTTACCACGTCGAACGGAACGCGACTGGCCTGCAGGTCGAGAAGCCGCTGATAGGTCTCTTTCGGACTAAGCCCAAGACTTAACCCAACGGATGAGGTATCAAGCAAGTCCAGTAATGAACCGCCACCGGAAAAGCCGACATCCATTGTCAGCTCCGCCGGTCGCTTGTAAGCATGGTCAGCGATCGGCGAGCCCAATTCAGTAGGATGCTCTGTAATTTCCAGCACATCGCTGTGCTTCTCAGAGATAACCACATCCGGGATGATCAGGCCTATCTTCCTGCTTTGCTGTGAAAACAGCGTAGAGAGAATATCCATTATCTGACCGCCGGAGTAAGTTGCTGGGTTAGTCGGGAGTTAACGCCCATCTGCCGTTCTGCGACACTATTTCCTGCTCGCTCAGGATCGCTTACACCATGGATATGGATGTTTGTTTCCTGAGTAATGCTTGCGCCAGCACTGGGCATATTGCTGAGTACCCGAGGAACATAGCTCCGTGTCTCCTGAGGCATCAAAGCCATGCCATGCTTTTTCACATTACCAAGCCCCCAGTTATAGGAGGCCAGAGCCTTCGGCAGATCGCCATTGTTAGCTTTAAGAAGCTGGCTGAGATATTTTGCAGCCGCGCCAGCCGCCTTCATCGGGTCAAATGCGTCGTTACCCCGCAGACCTAAATCCCGACCGGTACCTGGCATAATCTGGAACAAACCCTGAGCACCTGCACCAGAGACTGCATTGGGATTGCCGGAAGACTCCGCTATTGCAACACTTCTTAGGAGTCCCTCAGGAAGCCTGTAAAGCTGCTCTAGCCTGTCCATAGCAGGTTTCATCCAGCCAAGTAGCGCTGCACCATCCTTGCTTGCCCGCGGCCTCCTCACAGACTGACCATATTGCTCAACAGGTCCGTCAACCGGGTAGATTTGCTCAGGTTGCGAATCTTCGACAGGAACCGGTTGAGGGTCTCTATCGCTCAACCATCTCTTCATGGCAAAACCTATACTGCGCGGATCGAAACCTGTTTTGCTCTTGATATATTCCGCAGCACTGTCTGCGCTTGAGGTTATGGCAGGCAATGCGTCAGGGTTGCCTTTCCCCTGATTTATCAGCTCTCGTCCAACCGAATAAGCATCCTTCCAGCGCCCATCCTTGATGGCGTTGAGCAAACGCGCAATGCCATCAAGCATTTTCGACAATTCGCCAAGATTGGACATGAGGTTGCTCATGTCCCATTTGGCCGTCCATGCCTGAGGGTCAATGCCAATAAGACTCATGACAGCATCTTTTAGATCGTCGACGCCTTTAATGGCACCTTTTATCTGCGGCTCCCACTTACCCCAGTCGATTAACGACTTACCTCCCTCTTTCCAGACTTTATAGTCATCGTAAAGAGCGAGTATTGCACCGCCCAGTAAACCGATAAGTGTTATAGGGGATGTCAGGAATGCGCTATTTAATAAGCGCCAGGCAACTACCAGCGCGCCGAATACCTCTATCAGACGTTGGGTCGACTTATCCAGCGACGACCACCATTGCATGATGTCGCCGCCTGCTTGAATTAAGCGGTAGACAACTCTGCCGATCATCTCCGCAAGCCATAGCAGACCTTTCACGCCACTGGTAATCGTCTGCTCTATCTTCGGGAAGTTATCGACGATCTGCTTACGCAATGTGTCGATAGAACCCGACAGACCTTCTGCCAGGCTAGAGCCGATTTTATCGCGCGCCATGCCCGCCATTTGCCCGAAGGCGCGCAGCGAGGTCATGAACTTGTTGGAGCTGATTGCAGCCTGGTCAGCATTAAAGCCGATAGCCTTCGCCATCTGCGTGTATTGCTGATTGAACTGACCCAGCCCACGACGCATCGCCATTAATGTGTTTTCATCGATGCCGAGCATCTGCGCATACTGGTTTGCGCGGTAGTACGGCATGTTACTGAGCTTCTGGCCCACCCCCGTAAAGATGCTGGCCATATCCCGCATGTTGCCGCTGGCGTCGCGGGTTTGCACTCCCAGGCGATTCAGGAAGCCTTCAGAGCCCGGGTTGTTGCGCATGAAGCGCGCCAGCCCCTCCAGTGAACCACGTGCTGCCTCTGCGCTTGAACCGGCCTGAGATGCGGCATAGCCAATAGCCTGAATCCCTGCCACTGTCGCGCCGGTGCGCTGGGACGACCAGTAAAGCTGATCCAGGCCGCTGGCGATTTTGGCTGTGAAGGCCACAACAGAGATAGCGGTTGCTTCAACTGCCGCGCCGAGCTTGACCACCTGCAGAGTGGTACCCAGCACCACAGAGTCAAACTTGCGCGCGCCGGCATCGTCAATCTGAAAGCCGAGGCTTACCAGAAAATCCTTGATAGTCTCAGCGTTCATTATCCTGTCTCCAGCGCTCAATGCGGTTGTTATTGTCTGCTTTCAGGTCAAGCCAGTCGTTCATGCGGGCAACGTCTGCGAGGTCTACTGAGCCGTCTTTAAGCGCGGTGTAACTGATGTACCCGGCGTCAACCGGGCGCATCAGGAAGTCTTCACCATCAGGCAGGGATTCAAGTGTCAGGCCGCTGAGTTGTCCGCAATCTCTTTGTCGGGGGCTGCGGGCAAAAAATTTCCCAGGCTGTCGCCTACCACCCGACCAACGATCTGCAGCATGCTCATCAGGTCGATGTCGTCGAACATTAGCGAACCCTGAACCATTACCGGCGCCCATACCTTGCCGTTCTGCCGTGCCACCACGGACAGGCAGGGGAAGATGATCGCATTCGTATCTTCTTCACTCATTTCTGCCAGCGAGTCCGCAATTTTCGGCAGCGCGCTTTCAATGGCTTTATTCACATCGCCACCCTGTGCGGCAGCCTTGATGCCCTGAAAGTCGCCAAGCATACCGGCCAGAACCGGGAGTAGCTTGCGGGACACTTTCAGCTGGTCGAAAACGCTGAGCTTTGATGCGCGGTAGTTCACGCCTTTGATTTCAAATTCCATCGATTAAAACTCCCCGAGCACTTCGTCGATTTTGCCGCCGTCAAACACCCATGCGACCATTCCGGCAACCTTTGGGTTGTTCCAGTCAGGCTGGCGCTGGAAAGCTGCTGAACGGATGGTAACGATGTCGCCTGATGCTTTATTTCGCAGCAGGAACACGTTATTCCCCCACAACGCAGAAGACTGGCTTTGCGCGTTGTACATCAGGGAGAGCTTCTTATTCACCGGCGAGGTTTTCTGAAGGTTGATGGTGACGGTGCCGCTCTTGCCGGCATGTAGGCTATGCATTGTTTCGCCATCCGCACCAATCGTCATGGTGTTTTTAGCCTCGGTCATCGTTACCGTGATCCCCTCTTCGGAGTTCGCAGAGCCATAGCCAAGGTCGATTGAGCCGGTCGGGCCGGTCATGGACGCCGTAATGTCCATAAAGCTGTAGGTACTCATCTATATCCCCTTAGCGAACAACGTTGATCTGAACATCGGCATAGTGAACTGCACCGGCCAGTTTGATAGCTGCCTGAATCAGAGGTGCGCGGCGCTTTTCACGGTCCGACTGAGCCTGTGATGACAGAGGCTGGGCGTACACGTAGTAGCCCTTAGTCAGGGTGTCGCCTGCGGTAATCTGCCCGATGTCACCGCCATTCCACACGCCCGGCGCGACCAGACCATTCGAAACAGCCTGGTCCAGCGACATCTCAACGTTAGTGAGAAGACGCGTAATACCTGCTTCAGTCTGAGGGATTTTGCTGGTTGAGGTGTACAGCACGTTGAACAGGTTGGTCTGCACATAGTTCTGCAGCCAGTCCAGACCGTGGCGCTCATCGAAGAAGTCACCGTTGGACATCACACCCTGCTGAAGGATTGCCGTGTCGTTCGCGTAATAAACGTAGACGTTTGCATTCTTCGCATCTACAGCGGCAGCCTGAGAGCTGGTCAGGGTTTCATACGTCACACCCGGTTCAGTTTTGAACTTAAGGGTGATCGTGGTGTTGTTGCCGGTGAAATTGACAGTAAAGGCACGGCCGAACGCCGACAGCGCCGCGTACTTACTCTTCGTTGAGTACTGCACAAAGGTACGACTGTACCCGGCCGCTTTGAGAGTAGAAGCAACATCAGAAGTGGTCGCAGAGTCGATGATGCCTGAATCAGAGGACGTAACAGCAAACACGCGGCTCAGGCTTGATGCCTGAATTGCTGCTGCAGTCGCCGTAATCTCTGCAGGCGTCAGCTCGTCTTCGTCAGCAATGCCAAGGCCATACCAGTTGGTAAACTGCAGTACCGCAGTGATTGCCTGCGCCAGAGTTTCAGCGCTACCTGTCTCGCCGGTTGCCAGCGTTTTTGCCCATCGGCCGACGTAGACCTGAGCAGGCCGTGGTGACTGTGAAAAGTAAATCAGCGCAGCTTCGTACTCCGGACTGTCTTCGCCGAAATCAACGCCGATGTCCTCTGAGTTGGTATAAAGCCGGATACGCTCTGATACCGGAATAACAGTGGATGTGCCGAGAATGAGTAGCGAACCGAAATTACGACCCGTCGCCGCAGTGGGGGACATGATCACGTCAACGTTCACAACGTTGGATACAGGTAAGCCCTGTGCCATAGGTTAATCTCCAAAGAATGATACTGGCGCGTCGACCAGAGATTTGATGCCGTAATCGCGGATAACTTTGCGGCGCAGGCGCACAGTGATGTCGTACCGGCGCACCCACTGGTTATTGATGAGTTCGGGGAAGGCTGTCAGTTCACTGTAATCAGCAAGAGAGAGCTCGTTTGTTTTCAGGGTTTCGTTGTTTTGCTCAACCGTCAGGCCATCGCGAAACAAGGTGGCGATCGACTGGCTTTGCGGGCCATAGAATGATGCGAGCGTTTCGATTACTTCGTGACGCCAGAGCTGATTGCCATCATCAGTCTGCCGGACGAACGCTGGGCCGTTATCAGCCGTAAAGCCGATGATGCCAAAGCCGCACCAGTTCACGTCAGCAGCAGGAAGAGCAGCCTGTGTGGCTGTCCATCGCGGCCTGACCATGCCTGGTGGCAATCCGGATAACGCTCTTGCCCACTGACTTAACTCTCGCTCAAGCGCCTCATCGTAAGCCTGCGGCGTACTGACAGGTGTCAGATAACCGGCTGCCGTACTGTCATTACTCACCGGCGCCTCCGTCGAATGGCAACAACTCACAGTGAGCTTGGACGAAGCCAGCACCGTAAGCTGTGTATGGGTCAACGAATGTGACGCGATACTCGCGCCCGCGATAGGTGACAATGTCCGCATCGATACCGGTGTTGCCGCTGGTCAGGCGGAAAACGGTCACAATCAGGATGGCGCCGTTAATAACCTGACCGGCCTGCATGCGCCGGGCTTCCAGTGAGCGGTCAACAGTCACCACGCCACCAAATGGCGTGACAGTTGGTGTGTTGCTGGGAAAGCCATCTGCATCGACAGTCTGGGCATTGCGCTTCACGGTGAGCGTTGTATCGAGGAATTCAGGCGAAAGCAGAACGTCAGTAACATCAAGAGTCGGCATCTTTATCCCTCACAACGTGCGTGATTGAGCGGCGGTACTCGCCGGTGTCGATTAGCGGCTTGTTACCGGTACGCCCGCGACGGAGCCGATTAGCAATCGTGGCATTCGCGAGGGGAGTGAACCCGGTAATAGTGATGTAACGCTTCACCCCATTTGCCGCCACAGTACCGGCGCGATCGAGTGACGTAACGGCGCCTTCTGCATCACCCTCCAGCGCCTTGCGGGCCGCTGACTTAAGGTGAGGCATGAAGTCCTGCTCTACTGACCTGACGCCTGGCTTCAGATGAGGGCGTGGCGGGATGTTCTGCGCTGGCGATCCGTTCTCGTTGATATATCCGATTGCCGCATTGCCAATATCGCCATCGTCACGCTCATCTTTCGATTCAGGGATGCCCACCAGAACATCCTTGTTCGCGAGGGTTTTAAGGGCGTCCAGAATGCTTTGAGCGCTGTCACTTCGAACCGTCAGGCCTGATTTCATAGCTGAATCCCGCCATACCCGAAGAGCTGCAGTGTCTGCCAGAACTCCGCGCCGTAGCGGGAGAAGTTCCAGAAGCCAGCATCAGCATTCAGCGTTGAACTGTTGTCGTAACTCACGCTGACCTTATCTACTGACTTGGAAGCCACTACGCCACTCGTAGCGCCTCCGGCACCACCGAGCACTCCGGCTGCTGTATCGGCTGTATTCAGCACCATGTAATGCGCAACGAACAGCTCCACCAGGTAGGGGAACATGTCCCCCATAGCGGAGCCATCAATGAGCACGTCGGCGAGGTTGAGCCGGAACTGGATTACTGGATCGGGATATTTAGTGGTGTCAGAGAACTGCGGGAAGTCGCGGCGGAAATCACTTACTGTCGGAAGATTTCTGTTTCTTGCCATTGTCATTATCTTCCACTGTCGGGCCGGGATCTGGCTGCTGCAGTGCTTCCAATTGCGCGGTCAGGTCAGCAATGATTTCGTCTTTCTCAGTCACCGACAGCTGCAGGTCGCCAATGGTTTTGTCTTTGTCGGTCAGCTGCGTAGTCAGGCTGTCAATCTGCGCCTGAAACTCTTTGGTATCAGCCGGCGCTTTTACTTTGCCGGTGACTTCAGAGTGCGCAGCAACAAACCAGTGATCGGCAACCTTTTCGTCTACCGTGTGCTCGCCAACGCTGAACTCCTGAGCCGTGCCGTCTTCGCTGTTGAACTTGAACGGGGTGTGCACACGAATGGTCTTCTTAGCCATTACATTCTCCTTAATGCCCCTTTCGGGGCGGATAGGTTAGATGCCATCCATATACGCGATGGTTTCCGGGTACGGAGATTCAACAGCGCCCAGCTTGCCGTAGTAGGTGGTCAGCTGGTAAATGCCGCGATACTGAACCGGGATGTTCTGCAATGGAACCATCGGGAAGCGAATAAACTTCTTATCGTTGGTGTATGCCATCATGCGGTCAGTACCGCCAACGCCAGCGCCTTTCAGCCACTTCACCGCACGGATATTCAGCGGGGTGCCGTTCTGATGGAATGCGATGGTGTTGTTCTGCAGGTAGGTCAGCAGAGACTGGTTACCGGCAGATGAGACGATGATGCTGGACAGCAGCGCAAACTGCTCAGGCGGCAGCAGCAGGTCACGCGGAACAATCGTGTAACCGGTGGCAGCCCAGGCATTCGACAGCAGCAGGTTGATCGAGGTACGGATTTCATCGGCGGTTGAAGTTGCCCATGTCTTCGGCGCGTTGGTCACCGCAGCACCGGTGTAGTTGGTCAGGCCTTTAACGCCCAACTGACTGTCACCGCGATAAACCTGCTCATCGGTGTCCATGTTCCACTTCAGCTGCATGCCGTCGAACTTCTGGGTGTCCAGCGGGCGGCCTACTTTAGCGGCGGCAGCCAGCTCAACAACAGTCCAGCCCAGCTCCATGCCCCACAGGGTCAGCGGGAAGCCGGTTTTGGAGATGTCGACGTTAACGCCTGCGATAGCAGTGGAGTCTTTGCCGATCCAGTTTTTGCCAGCCGGGTTAGGTGTACCCGCCGCCGCAAACTGAGAGTTGGTGAAAGAACTGATGTCATCAGCGATGGACACATCTTCGCGCAGCTCAATATCGCGCGACCAGGTGTATCCCACCAACGGCATGTTCAGGTTCTGGTCAAGACGCTCAAGCTCGCCAACCAGGAAAGCACCAGAACCGTCAACGGTGGCTTGGTCAAAAGTAAACATATTTAGCGGTTCCCTTAGATGTTGTAAGCGACTTCAGCGTTGCCAGCGGCATCGCCTGCACCGGTGAAGGAGGCGTTAGGCAGTACGACGGTTTCGCCGGTGACTGCTGCGCCAAGAATTGCACCCAGCGGGCTTGTCTGGGTCGGGTTAGCATTACGGACATAGACCGCGCCACCTTTAACCAGGCCAACAGCGGTGCTGCCGATGTTCACGGTCATGTAGCCGCGCTTCATCACGTCGCCGGTGAAGTTCTTGCCGGTACCAACCTGACGAACCATGTCTGGCGTCGAGGTAGTCGGGTATGGGCGAACGTACAGACCCGTAATCACGGTAGCGGCATCAGATGCGGCCAGCGGGATGAACTTGCCATCGGCGCTGTCTTTACCAGCCAGGCCATAAGCCGCGAAAATGTTAGATGAGTCGATGATCACCGGCTCGGTGGTCAGGTCCTGAGGGCGTGAAATAGCCCCGGCGATGCCTACTGGCATCCGGTACAGATATGCAACCATGGGTTTATCCCTTATTTTTTCCAGTGAGCGGCAAAGGCTTTATTGAGAGCAGCCGGTGAGTTTTTGTTAGATGAATCGTAAAAAGCAGCGCGCGAGGTTGTGACCGGCACAGCGTTGCGTGACTTAGCGATTTCACTCGCAGACACGAACACGGCATCCAGCGTAGCTTTTGGCATCTTGCTGAAGTCAGGCGTTGCACCAACCAGCGGAGCAAGCAGAGCCTGACCTTCTGGTGTTTTGAATGCTGCGTCCATGGTGGAGCGTTTGAACGCAGCCAGCTTGCCACCTTCTGGCAGCTTAACGCCCGGCATAATCAGCTCAGCGCGAGCAACGATACCCTGATGGTAAGCAGCATCGGTGGTGGCTTTCTTCTTCTCGTCCTCTTCATCCGGATCGGAGTCAGTGGTAGAGGTCGACGCCGGATTAATCAGCTGCTGCACCAGAACCGCCAGCGCATCAACTTTTTTCTCCAGCTCGCCAATACTCATGGCGCCACCACCTTCACCACCTTCTTCATCGGTAGTCAGGCCGCCAAGCTCGCGCTCTTGTGGCAATGGCTGGGCCGGATTGATGGTGATGTTTACTGCCCGCGCCAAATCAAGGCTTGGCTCGACCAGTTCTGATGGCGCATTGTCCACCAAATCAGCCAGGCTATCGGCATCCTTGGTTTTAATGGCCCGCTTCAGCTGGCTAAACCAGCCCTGATTTTTGGTAGTCATGAATGTGCTATCTCCAATTGAACAGCGAATACCTGCGCGACCATTGGGTACGCTCGCACAGTGGTTACCGATAATTGTGTGTTGCCGGGCCTGACCGGGGGATTGCTGCTCATACTCAGCGTCATAGCCCATCGATATCTGGTCCTGACCATC
>Ga0308171_1002640_pt1 | contig 18261 bp, 16 predicted proteins | sample PhyGR1_FD_202135 | JGI IMG/M metagenome (GOLD analysis project Ga0308171, IMG submission 202135) | Phyllosphere microbial communities from UC Gill Tract Community Farm, Albany, California, United States - DLSLSG.R1 | ecosystem: Host-associated > Plants > Phyllosphere > Unclassified | place: USA... | reverse complement strand
CTCGACATCGTCGAGCTCGTCATGGCGTTCGAGGAAGAGTTCGGTGTCGAAATCCCGGACGATGCCGCCGAGAAGATCACGACCGTCAAGGACGCGATCACCTATATCGACGAGAACAAGGCCTAAATCCGGGGCCTCGGCCCGCAGATGATGCGGGCCGAACGGGCCGCCAAGGCCAGGTTTCAAGCGGCTCCCCGACCCCGACATAGCGGGCGGGGAGCCGTTTTCGTTGTGGAATGGAGTGGAATATGCGGCGCGTCGTCGTCACCGGACTGGGTCTTGTCACGCCTCTGGGCGCGGACGTGGAAACCGCCTGGGCCAATCTGATCGCTGGCAAGTCCGGCGCGGGAACGATCACCCGCTTCGATACCACGGGGCAGAAATGCACCATCGCGTGCGAGGTGAAGCCCAAGGACCATGAATATGGCTTCGACCCCGACAAGCGCGTCGACCACAAGGTCCAGCGCCAAGTCGATCCCTTCATCGTCTATGGCATCGACGCCGCCGGACAGGCGCTGGAAGACGCCGGCCTGACCGAGATGGACGAGGCGACCAAGCTGCGCGCGGGCGTCTCCATCGGCTCCGGCATCGGCGGCCTGCCGGGCATCGAGATCGAATCGGTCAACCTGCATGAGCGTGGCCCCGGCCGGGTCAGCCCGCACTTCGTCCATGGCCGCCTGATCAACCTCATCTCGGGCCAGGTCAGCATCAAATACGGCCTGATGGGCCCGAACCATGCGGTCGTCACCGCCTGCTCGACCGGCGCGCATTCGATCGGCGACGCGGCGCGGATGATCCGCGACGATGATGCCGACATCATGCTCGCGGGCGGTGCGGAAAGCACGATCAACCCGCTGGGCGTCGCGGGCTTCGCCCAGGCGCGCGCGCTCAACATGAGCATGAACGACCGCCCGACCGAGGCGAGCCGCCCGTATGACAAGGGCCGCGACGGCTTCGTGATGGGTGAGGGCGCGGGCGTCGTCGTGCTCGAGGAATATGAGCACGCCAAGGCGCGCGGCGCGAAGATCTACGCCGAGGTCGTCGGCTATGGCTTGTCGGGCGATGCCTATCACGTCACCGCGCCGCATCCCGAGGGCAAGGGCGCCGAGAATGCGATGCGCATGGCGCTGCGCAAGGCGGGCATGGAGCCGTCGGACATCGACTATATCAACGCGCACGGCACTTCGACCATGGCCGACACCATCGAGCTGGCGGCGGCTAAGCGCGTGTTCGGCGACGACCTGTCGGGTGCGTCCATGTCGAGCACCAAGTCGGCGATCGGCCATCTTCTGGGCGGCGCCGGCGCGGTGGAGAGCATCTTCTGCATCCTCGCGCTGCGCGACCAGATCGTGCCGCCGACGCTGAACCTCGACAATCCGGACGAAGGCACCGAGGGCGTCGATCTGGTGCCGCACAAGGCGAAGAAGCGTGAGGTGAAGGCGGTGCTGAACAACTCGTTCGGCTTCGGCGGGACCAATGCCTCGCTGGTGATGAAGGCGATCTGATCGCTGGAACGCGCTGGGCTCCATGTGGCCCGAGCGAAAATTCCAACCCCGGCGATGGCCGGGTCCGGTTGCAATCTGGATCAAGCCGCGCCATCGGCCTGACACGCAAGCGGACCCGGATCATCGCCGGGGTTGTTCCATGTCCGGGCCCAAGCGCCCTAGTCAAAACCGGGTGAGATATGCGCAAGGTCGGCTGTATCGGGTTGCTGCTGGGGCTGATCGGCATCGCCGTCTTCGCCTGGGTCGCGCATGACTGGGCGGGCAGCGGCCCTGCGGACAAACCGCTCGCGGTCTTAGTGCCCGAGGGGGCAAGCCTGGCCCGCGCCGCGAACGAATTGGAAAAGGCCGGTGCGATTCGCTCGGCGAGCCGCTTCCGTCTCTATGCGCGGCTGTTTGGCGGTGGGGCTGCGATCAAGGCGGGCGAATATGCCATTCCCGAACAGGCCAGCGCCTCCGACATTCTGACCCTGCTCAAGGAAGGCAAGGTCCGCCAGCGGCTGGTCCCGGTGCCGGAGGGCTATCCCTCGGTGCTGGTCCATGATGCGCTGCTGCGCGCCGATGGCCTGACCGGCGATGTGGCCGTTCCCGCCGAGGGTTCGATCCTGCCCGACAGCTATGCCTATCAGAAGGGCGACACCCGCGCCTCGGTGGTCGCGCGGATGCAGAAGGCGATGAAAGATTATCTCGCCAAGGCCTGGGCCGATCGGAAGGCGGGGATCGCGGTCAAGACGCCACGGGAGGCAATCATCCTCGCCTCGATCGTCGAAAAGGAGACGGGCAAGCCGTCCGAACGGCGGACGGTCGCGGCGGTCTATGGCAACCGTCTGCGTATCGGTATGCCGCTTCAGGCCGATCCGACCGTCATCTATCCGATTACCAAGGGGCGTCCGCTCGGTCGGCGCATCCTGCGCTCCGAACTCCATGCCAAGAACGGCTACAACACCTATGCCAGTCCCGGCCTGCCGGTCGGGCCGATCGCCAATCCGGGCCGTGCGTCGATCGACGCGGTGCTGAATCCGGCGGACAGCAAGGCGCTGTATTTCGTGGCGGACGGATCGGGGGGGCATGTCTTTGCCGATACGCTGGCCGAACATAATGCCAATGTGCGGAAATGGTACGCGATCCGCCGCCAGCGCGGAGAGATGTAAGGTCGCCCGCTTTCCATTCCTCCCCTGCAAGGGGAGGGGGACCATGCGAAGCATGATGGAGGGGTGTGGCCAGCCGTGAGTTTGGTCGATCTCTCCAGCGGAGACACCCCCACGTCAGGCTTTCGGCCTGCCACCTCCCCTTCCAGGGGAGGAATAGGGCAGGCCCTAGCGAGCCTCGTCCTTGAGCCGTTTCGCCAGTGCGCGCTGTGATGACAGGGCATAGGCCCGGCACGCGCCGGGATTGGTGCGAAAGCGGTCGGTCGCGCCGTCCTGATCGGCATGGGCGGTGATCAGGATATCGCAGGGCAGGACACGCATCGCGGCCTGTCCCCGCGCAAAGGCGGCGACGACCGGGCGGCTGCGGGGGGCGGAGAAGCGATAATCGTCCGTCGAAACCGAATTCAGGCTGGCGGCGAAGACGATCGCCTTGCAGCGCGTGCCCTGGCAGGCGCGCCAGCTCCAGCTCATGCTGCCCATCGTATGGCCCGGCGTCGCGCGTGCGGTGACGCTCGTATCGCCCAGGGTCAGCCGTTCGCCGTCTCGGATCACCCGTACCGAGCGGACGGCGGGAAAGCGGCTGTCATAGCCACGCTGGGGATCGTCCGCGGCGAGGCGTCCGGTCCGCAAGCCCTCCGCCCCGCGCGCGCTGGCGATGACGGTCGCCCCGGTGTCGCGCGCCAGCGCGGCGATGCCGCCGGCATGATCGAAATGCGGTTCGGTGCTGAGAATAAATTTGATGTCGCGGGGGCGGAAACCCAGTCTGGCGACATTGGCCAGGATGGCGGGGGCGGCCTGGGGCAGCGCGCCGTCGATCAGGATCAGGCCCTTCCCCGTATCGATCAGCGCGACGTTCAAGCCGCCGAAGCCGACCAGATAGGTCTTGCCGAACACCTGCACCGGCAGGCGCGGCGTCAGCCATTCGGCGGTGCGATCGGTGACGATGGGCCGGGTCAGCGGATCGCCCTGCGGCGGCGCGGCGCTGGTGCTGGCAAGGGCGAAGATCGTCGCGGCGGCTAGTCTGGTAAACATGGTCCGTTCTCCTCGGCCATGATGATGCGGGCTTTACCGGTGAAGGACAAAGCATCTTCCCTCGACAGAGCCATGAGCAGAATTCATGATGATGGCCATGGAGAGAGCCCGGCTTCCACTCAACGCCCTGCGCGCATTCGAGGCGGCGGCGCGGCATCTGAACTTCACCCGCGCCGCGATCGAGCTCTGTGTCAGCCAGGGGGCGGTCAGCCATCAGGTGGCCGCGCTGGAGAAAAGGCTGGGCGCGCGGCTGTTCCACCGTTTGCCGCGCGGACTGGCGCTGACCGATGACGGGCAAGCTTTGGTACCGGTACTTGCCGAAACGTTCGATCGCATCGGCGCGACGCTGGATCGGTTCGGCGAGGGCGGCTTTCAATATGTGCTGAATATCGGGGTAGTCGGGACCTTCGCCACCGGCTGGCTGCTGGAGCGGCTGGACGGTTTCGCCGCGAGCCATCCGCACATCGATCTGCGGGTGGCGATCAACAACAACCGGGTCGATCTAGCGGGGGAGGGATTGGACTATGCCATTCGCTTCGGCGACGGTGCGTGGCATGGAACGCACGCCGAGCCGCTGATGGCGGCGCCGCTGACCCCGCTCTGTGTGCCGCCGGTCGCTGCGCGATTGCGGGGGCCGGCCGATTTGCAGCGCGAGCGGCTGCTGCGATCCTATCGGGTCAGCGAATGGGAAAGCTGGTTCGCGGGGGCGGGCGTCCAGCCGCCGACCCTGCGCGGCCCGATGTTCGACAGCTCGGCGCTGATGGTCGGGGCGGCGATGGCGGGGCTCGGCGTGGCGCTCGCCCCAAAGGCGATGTTCGGGCGCGAACTCACCACCGAGCGGCTGGTCCAGCCCTTCGGGATCGAGATCGACGCGGGGCGGTACTGGCTGACCCGTTTGCTGTCGCGGAAAGAGGGGCTGGCGATGAAGGCGTTTCGCCAGTGGTTGGTGGAGGCGGTCGGCGACCCGGCCCCTCCACCACCGTCTCACGGCGGTCGTCCTCCCCAAGCATAGCCTGGGGAGGAACGGGGGTTAGCCGCGCAGCGCCGCCGCCGCGCGCGCCTTGGCCTCGACATCCGCCATCGACCCGCCGGTCACCCAACTGCCGCCGACGCACAGCACACGGTCGAAGGCCAGCCAGTCGGGGGCGCTCGCCTCGGTGACGCCGCCGGTCGGACAGAAGCGCGCCTGGTAGAAGGGCGCGGCCAGCGCCTTCAGCGCCTTCAGCCCGCCGCTGGTCTCGGCCGGGAAGAACTTGAAATGGGTCAGGCCCAGATCGAGCCCGCGCATGATGTCGCCCGCATTGGCGATACCGGGCAGATAGGGGATGCCGCTCTCGATCACTGCCGCACCCAGCCGGTCGGTCAGGCCCGGCGAGACGATGAACTCCGCGCCTGCGTCCGCCACGTCGCGAAGCTGCTGCTCGTTGACGACGGTGCCTGCGCCGACGATCGCGCCGGGAACCTTCTTCATCTCGGCCATGGCTTCCAGTGCGGCGGGGGTGCGCAGCGTCACCTCCAGCACCTTCAGGCCGCCCGCGACCAGCGCCTCGGCCAGAGGCTTGGCGGTGGCGGCGTCGTCGATGACCAGCACGGGGATGACCGCGCTGGTGCGCATGATGGTGGCGATGTCGGTCATGTATGCTCCTGTGCGAAGGCCGCGGCCGCGCCGAACAGGCCGGGCTGGGGATGGGTGATGAGCTTGACGGGGATGCGCGCCATCAGCGACTGGAAGCGCCCCTTGGCGACGAAGCGCTGGTCGAAGCCCGAGCGCAGCAGCTTGTCCTTGATGCGGAAGCCCAGGCCGCCCGCGATCACGACGGTCTTGGCCCCCTGCGCCAGCGCGAAGTCGCCCGCGACCGCGCCCAGCGCCAGGCAGAAACGGTCGAGCGCGGCGAGCGCGATCGAATCAGTGCCGTCCAGCGCCTCGGTCCAGATTTCGCGGTCGTCGCGGCTGGGCACCGCGCGGCCCTCCAGCGAGGCGAGCGTCTCATAGATGGCGACGATGCCGGGACCCGAGCAGATCCGTTCGCACGACACGCGGGTATAGGTACGGCGAAGGCGCTTGAGGATCGCATCCTCGATCCCGTCGAGCGGGGCATAGTCCATATGCCCACCTTCAGTCTCAATGACATGATAGCGCTGCGGCGTCAGCAGAACCTGCGCGACGCCCAGGCCCGTGCCGGGTCCGCAGACGGTGACGACGCCATGCTCGGGCATCGGCTCCTCGGGACCGCAAATATGGAGGAAATCCTCTTGCGGCACCTGCGCGACGGCATGGCCGACCGCGCCGAAATCGTTGATGACGGTATAGACGTCCGCGCCCAGCCGCTCGGGGACCAGCGAGGGGCGGATGACCCAGGGATTGTTGGTCATGCGGATCACGTCGCCGGTGATCGGCGAAGCGATGGCGAGCGAGGCGGCCTTGGGCAGCGGGCGACCGATATGCGCCTCGAACGCCTGCCATGCGGTTTGCAGCGAGGCGTGCTCGGCGGTCTTCTGCGTGCAGGGCTCGCCCAGCTTGACGACGCGCCCGTCCTCGACCTCGGCGATCGCGAAGCGCGCATGCGTGCCCCCGATGTCGACGGCTACGATTTCCATGATATCCTCCCCGTTGTTCTTTACAGGCCCGCGCCGGCCAGAACCGGCGACGCGCCCTTTTCGGCTTCGTCGGCCGCCTGGCGGAACAGCGCGAACAACTCGCGGCCCATGCCCTGAACCGGCGCTGGCGTTTCGGCCAGTTGGCGCGAGGCCCATTCGGCCGGATCGACCAGTGCGTTCAGCGTGCCCTCAACCGCATCGAGCCGGACGATGTCGCCGTCGCGGATCAGGCCGATCGCGCCGCCGCCGATCGCTTCGGGGCTGAGATGGATGGCGCAAGGAACCTTGCCGCTGGCGCCCGACATGCGGCCGTCGGTGACGAGGGCAACCTTGAAGCCCCGGTTCTGGAGCACCCCCAGCGGCGGGGTAAGCTTGTGCAATTCGGGCATGCCGTTGGCCTTGGGCCCCTGGAAGCGGACCACGACGACCACGTCGCGCTCCAGCTCGCCCGCCTTGAACGCGGCCTGGACCTCGGACTGATCGGAGAAGACGCGCGCGGGTGCCTCGATGATCCAGCGCTCACGCTCGACCGCTGATACCTTGATACAGGCGCGGCCGAGATTGCCCGACAGGATGCGCATGCCGCCATCGGGCGAAAAGGGCGCGGCGGCGGGGCGCAGGATCGTCTCGTCGCCGCTGTCGCCGACCGGAGTCCAGCTCAGCTTGTCGTCGGCGATCACCGCCGTCTGGCCGTAATCGGACAGGTCCTTGCCCGCCACCGTCAGGATGTCGCGGTGGAGCAGCCCCTCCGACAGCAGTTCGCGGATGACATAGGGCATGCCGCCCGCCGCCTCGAACCCGTTCACGTCCGCCGAACCATTGGGATAGACGCGCGCGATCAGCGGCACGGCGGCCGAGAGGCGGTCCATATCCTCCCAGTCGATGACGATCCCCGCCGCGCGCGCGATGGCGGGCAGGTGGATCAGGTGGTTGGTCGAGCCGCCGGTCGCCAGCAGGCCGACCGCGGCATTGACGATCGCCTTTTCATCGACGCAGCGCCCCAAGGGCCGGTAATCCTCGCCCCTCTGGCCGATCGCGGCGAGGCGATGGACAGCGGCGCGGCTGAGTTCCTGGCGCAGCTTGGTGCCCGGATTGACGAAGGCGGCGCCAGGCATGTGCAGGCCCATCACCTCCATCATCATCTGGTTGGTGTTGGCGGTGCCGTAGAAGGTGCAGGTGCCCTTGCTATGGTAGGCCGCGATCTCGGCGTCGAGCAGTTCCTCGCGCCCCGCCTTGCCCTCGGCAAAGGCTTCGCGGACGGCGGCCTTCTGCTTGTTGGGAAGGCCGGTCGGCATCGGACCGCCGGGCACCAGGATCATCGGCAGATGGCCGAAGCGCAGCGCGCCCATCAACAGGCCCGGCACGATCTTGTCGCAAATGCCGAGCAGCGCGGCACCCTCGAAGGTGCCGTGTGACAGCGCCACCGCCGTGGACAGCGCGATGGTGTCGCGGCTGAACAGCGACAGCTCCATGCCAGCATAGCCCTGCGTCACGCCGTCGCACATGGCGGGCACGCCGCCCGCCACCTGCGCGGTGGCGCCGACCTCGCGCGCCCATACCTTCATCAGTTCGGGGTAGCGGTAATAGACCGCATGGGCGGACAGCATGTCGTTATAGGCCGACACGATGCCGATGTTCATGCCGCGATCCGCCTTCATGGCGTCGCGGTCTTCCTCGGTCCCGGCATAGGCATGGGCGAGGTTGGCGCAGCCCAGATTGGGGCGGCGCACCGCCGTCTCGGCCTCGCGCTCGATCAGGTCGAGATAGGCCTGCCGTCCGGGCTTGGAGCGTTCGATGACCCGGTCGGTGACGGCCGAGACGGCGGCATTCAGGCTCATTGCTCGCTCCAGTGGATGTCGATCGGCAGCTCGACCTCGGCCAGGACGCGGCCGATCGGGTAGGGCGACGACGCGCCTTCCCTGATCGCGTCCTCAAGGACCTTCTTCTTGGCGGGGCCCGAAATGGCGATCATGATCGAACGGGCCGAGACGATCCCCGCACGGCTCAGCGTCACGCGCGCCACCGGTGCTTCGGGCGGCAGCGGATCGGGCATGACGCCCAGCGCGCGGCGCTCCTTCGGCCCGTTGAGGGCCTCGTCATAATCGGGGCCGGGGAAGATCGACGCGGTGTGCCCGTCGCCGCCGACGCCCAGCAGGACGAGGTCGAGCGGCCAGTGCAGTTCCTGCATCAGCGCATCGGCCGAGCGACCGGCGGCCTTATAGTCCGGCGTCGCCTGCGGCACGATCGGCATCACCCGCGCACCCTTGGGCAGGAAGATCTTGCCGATCATGGTGACGTTGGACAGTGGATCGCCCAGCGGCACGATGCGTTCGTCGGCGGGGACGATCGTCACCCGCTTCCAGTCGAGCTTGGCCTTGGCCAGCTTCTCATAGACCGGGATCGGCGTCTTGCCGCCCGACAGCGCGATCACCGCCGCGCCGCGCGCCTCGATCGCGCTTTCGATGATGAACTGGATGTCGCCCGCCAGCGCGTCCGCCATTTCGGTGGTGTCTTCATAATCCCACCATTCGATTTCGTCGGTCATGTCATCCTGTCCTGAAATATTTCGGGGCAGGGCCGGTCCGCCGCAGATAGCGGACCGGCCCTGCCGATCATCGCACGCCGTTCAGGCGCGTATGTCAGTCGTCCTGCCAGGTCACGCCGTCGCGCTCGGTCAGCGCGATCGCGGCGGACGGGCCCCAGCTACCGCTGGGATAGGATTTGGGCTTCACATCGGCGGCGTCCCAACCGGCCCGGATCGCATCGATCCAGGTCCATTGCGCCTCCACCTCGTCACGGCGGACGAACAGCGTCTGGTCGCCCTCGATCAGGTCGAGCAGCAGCCGCTCATAGGCGATGCGGCGGCGGGTGCCGGCGAACTCGGCGTCGAGCGACAGGTTCAGCGGCACTTCGCGCAGGCGCAGGCCCTCGCGGTCGAGGCCCGGCTCCTTCGCCATCACCAGCAACTGGATATATTCCTCCGGTTGCAGGCGGATGATCAGCGTGTTGGGCTGAAGGATGCCACCGCGCCCGGCGAACATCGAGTGCGGGACGGGCTTGAACTGGATCGCGATCTCGGAGCGCCGCGCGGCCATGCGCTTGCCGGTGCGCAGATAGAAGGGCACGCCCTGCCAGCGCCAATTGTCGACATGCGCCTTGATCGCGACGAAGGTCTCGGTCTTGGAGGGCTTGCCCAGTTCGTCGGCATAGGAGCCGACGATCTTGCCGCCGACCGCACCGACCGAATATTGGCCGGTGACGGTGTTGTGCGGCACTTCCTCCGGCGTCATCAGGCGCAGCGAGCGGAAGACCTTGGCCTTCTCGTCGCGGATCGCGGTGCCGTCATAGCGGGCGGGCGGCTCCATCGCGATGAGGGCGAGGAGTTGCAGGATATGGTTCTGCACCATGTCGCGCAGCGCACCCGCGCCCTCATAATAGCCCGCGCGATCCTCCAGCCCGACCGTCTCGGCGATGGTGATCTGCACATTGTCGATGCCGTGCGCGTTCCAGATCGGCTCGAAGAAGAAATTGCCGAAACGCAGCGCCAGGATGTTCTGGACGGTTTCCTTGCCCAGATAATGGTCGATGCGAAAGGTCCGATCCTCGGGGAAGCCGAACGCCACCGCGTCGTTGATCTCCTTCGACGAGGCGAGGTCGTAGCCGAGCGGCTTCTCCAGGCCGATTCGCACCGTCTCGCCCGCCAGGCCGACCGATTCGAGCCCCTTGATGGTCGATTCGAACAGGCTGGGCGCGGTCGACAGATAGATGGCGAGACCGTTCGAGACGTCGCCGACCTTCTCCGCCAGTGCCGGAAAGCCCTCGGTCGAGGAGGCGTCCAGCGACTGATACTGCAATCGATTTAAGAAGCTGGCAATTTTTTCGCCGTCCTTGCGGTCGTCCGGCAGGAAAGTGTCGAGCGCCTTCTCCGCGAATTCCCGGAAGCTGGCGTCGTCATGGTCGGAGCGGGCGGTGCCGGTGATCGTCAGTTCCTCGGGCAGCAGACCGTCGGAGTGAAGATTGAACAGCGATGGCAGCAACATACGCTGCGACAGGTCGCCGGTCGCGCCGAACAGCAGCAGCTTGCCAACGGGATTGCGCGTCATGACGTCTCCTTAGAGCACGAGGCCTGCGGTCGGATCGAGTCCGGCCATGATGTTCAAATTCTGCACCGCCGCGCCCCCGGCACCCTTGCCCAGATTGTCGAGCGTCGCGATCAGGCGCAACTGAACCGTGGCGGCATTGCCGCAGACGCGCAAGGTCATCCGGTCGGTTCCGGCATTTTCCTCGATATTCACCGCCGCGACCGTCTCGTCCGAAAAGGTCACGATGCGGCTATCGGCATAAGCCTGGGCGAGCGTGTCGGCGACCCGGTCGAGCGAGGGCGCGCCGGGCAAGGCGTAAAGGGGCAGGGGCACCTCCACGACCATACCGCGATAGGTATCGACCACGGACGGTGCGAAGATCGGGGCGTGGGCAAGGCCCGAATGCCGCTGCATCTCCGGCGCATGCTTATGCGCCAGCGACAGGCCATAGGGGCGGAAGGCGCGGTGGGTCGCCGTCTCATATTCGGCGATCATCGCTTTTCCGCCGCCCGAATAGCCCGAGGCGGCGTTGACCGTCACCGGAAAATCGGCGGGGATGATGCCTGCGCGGACGAGCGGACGGACCAGCGCTAGGAAGCCCGTAGGGTAGCAGCCGGGGTTGGAAACGAAGCGCGCCGCGGCGACCTTCGCCTGCTGATTGGGTTCCAGCTCCGCAAAGCCATAGACCCAGTTCTCGGCGGTGCGGTGTGCGGTCGAGGCGTCGACCACCCGCGTCCGGTCGTTGGCGATCAGCGACACTGCCTCGCGCGCGGCATCGTCGGGCAGGCAGAGGATGACGAAATCGGCGTCGTTGATCGCCTCTGCCCGCGCGGCGGCGTCCTTGCGGCGATCATCGGGCAGGGTCAGGATCGACAGGTCGGGCCGCCCGGACAGCCGGTCCGCGATCTCCAGCCCGGTCGTGCCTGCGCCGCCGTCGATGAAAACCGTCTTCGTCACTGCACCTGCTCCAACTTGTCGGCATCGCAATAGCCGACCAGCCCCATGACGGGGGCAATGCCCCAAGCCTGGCCGCCCGCGACCTCCAGCACCTCGAAGGTTTCGCCCGAAGCCAGTTCGGCCAGCACCATGCTGTCCATGGCGCGTCCTTCGCGCAAGGTCACGGGCGCATTGGTACGATAGGGCAGGGGGGCGGCGTAATGCGGCGCGAATACGTATTCGGCGAGCCGGACATCGGCCAGATCGGGACGGACCGCATGGGTCCGCGGGTCGAGACTCGCCCTCCGACCCTGGAGCGCAAAGCTCTTACGCGCTGGCCCGCTGGAGGTCGGGGGCGTCGCCAGCGCCGATGAAATGTCCGAATTCTTCAAGAAAGTCCGCCCCTTCAGGTGTCCTGGCGACAAAGATGTTACGCTTGTCGCTATCATCGCGTTGGCGGCGCAGATAGCCCAGCGTTCCTAGTCTATTCAAGGCGCGGGTGACGACGGGTTTCGAGACATTCAAAGCGCGCGCCAAACCGCGCACGGTATGGGGCCCCGGGCGAAGGTAGACGACCAGAAGCAGGGCCATCTGCCGATTGGTCAGGTCGGGCTCGCCCGAACGGACATAATCGACCAGGGCGCTCATCCAGGCCAACAGCGACTGAGCTTCGTGTGGGTGGGACACGGGTGGCGATTCCAATAGCTGAGCCGGGCTTTGCCGGGCGTTGTTTCGAAGTCATAACGCCCTTTATCGGTGGTGGTTTCACTCCTGTTCCACCGGGATGAACAACTTGGGTCAACGGATTCCCATTCTTCTCGCAACTTGCGCGGGGAGGGGGACCGCGTCCCGCGGGCACGGCCCTCTCCCCAAGCGGGCTTTGGAAGGAAAGGGTGACCGATCCGCCGCATGGTTGATCCTGCCCCCCGGCTCGCCTATGTGCGCGGTTTCGCACACCCCTCAATCGGGATCACACGCGCCTCATGTTCGCATTTCTGCTCGTCATCCACGCTCTTATCGCCGCGACCCTGGTCACGGTGATCCTCATGCAGAAGTCGGAAGGCGGCGGTCTGGGCATGGGGGGCAGCCCGTCGGGGCTGATGTCGGCGCGCGGTGCGGCGGACTTCCTCAGCCGGGCGACGGCGGTGCTGGCGACGGCGTTCGTCGGCTTCTCGATCCTGCTGGCCGTGCTGGCGGCGACGCGCGGCGCGCCTGCCATCGATACCTCGCTGGCGCGCACGCCCGCGACTCAGGCGCCGATCACCGCGCCCGCACCCGCGCCCGTTCCGTCGGACAATGCGGCGGCCCCGGCCCCGGTGCAGCCCGTCGATAATTCGGCGGTTCCGCTCGCACGCTAACCCTCGTTTTATAACAGCTTAGGCCAACGCGCCGCCGCAAATCGACGGCGGCGCGCATCTTTGCTGTTGTCGTATCCACCCCATCCAAGCTAGGCGATTCTTCCCATGGCGCGGTATATCTTCATCACCGGCGGCGTGGTTTCGTCGCTCGGCAAAGGCCTCATGGCGGCCTCTCTTGCGGCTCTTTTGCAGGCACGCGGTTACCGCGTCCGCATCCGCAAGTTCGATCCCTATCTCAATGTCGATCCGGGCACGATGAGCCCGTATCAGCATGGCGAGGTCTATGTCACCGACGACGGGGCCGAGACCGATCTCGACCTCGGCCATTATGAACGCTTCACCGGCGTGGCCTCGCGCCAGTCGGACAACGTCACCTCGGGCCGCATCTACAAGACGATCATCGAGCGTGAGCGGCGTGGCGACTATCTGGGCGCGACCGTCCAGGTGATCCCGCACGTCACCGACGCGATCAAGGCGTTCGCGCGGGCCGATACGGTCGACGAGAATGGCGAGGATCTCGACTTCGTTCTCTGCGAGATCGGCGGCACGGTCGGCGACATCGAATCGCTGCCCTTTATCGAGGCGATCCGCCAGCTCAAGAACGAGCTGGGTCGCGGCCAGTCGATCAGCATCCACGTCACGCTGGTGCCCTATATCGCGGCGGCGGGCGAGCTGAAGACCAAGCCGACCCAGCATTCGGTGCGCGAGATCGCGGCACTCGGCGTGTCGCCGGACGTTCTGGTTTGCCGCTGCGAGCATCCGCTGCCCGCCTCGGATCGTGCGAAGATCGGCCTGTTCTGCAACGTGCCGCCCTCCGCCGTCATTCCCGCGCTGGATGCGCCCAGCATTTATGCAGTGCCGCTCCAATACCATGCCGAAGGTCTGGACTCGGAGGTGCTGCGTGCCTTCGGGATCGAGCCGGAAGGTGCTCCGAACCTCTCGCGCTGGACCGAGATCGTCGATCGCCTCTTCAACCCGGAGGGCGAGGTGACGATCGGCGTGGTCGGCAAATATGTCGGGCTTCAGGACGCGTACAAGTCGCTGAACGAGGCGCTGGTCCATGGCGGCATCGCCAACAAGGTGAAGGTCCATATCCGCTGGATCGACGCCGAGCTGTTCGAGGGCGACGAAGGCGAGATCGCGCAGCAGCTCGAACCCTGCCACGCCATCCTCGTCCCCGGCGCGTTCGGCGAGCGCGGCGCACAGGGCAAGATCGAGGCGGTTCGCTTCGCGCGCGAGCGTCGCGTGCCTTATTTCGGTATCTGCTTCGGCATGCAGATGGCGTGCGTCGAGGGCGCGCGGCATCTGGCTGGGATCGCGGACGCTTCCTCGACCGAGTTCGGCCCGACCTCCGAGCCGGTCGTCGGCCTCATCACCGAGTGGATGGGCCGCGATGGCCTGGAGAAGCGCGAGGCTAGCGGCGACCTGGGCGGCACGATGCGGCTGGGCGCCTATCAGGCGAAACTGGCGGGCAACAGCGTGGTCGGCTCCATCTATGGCAGCGAGGACATCTCGGAACGGCATCGCCACCGGTACGAGGTCAACACCGCCTATAAGGACGCGCTGGAAAAGGGCGGCCTGGTGTTCAGCGGCATGTCGCCGGACGGCACGTTGCCCGAGATCGTCGAGCGGCCGGACCATCCCTGGTTCGTTGGCGTGCAGTTCCATCCGGAACTGAAGTCCAAACCCTTCGACCCACACCCGCTCTTCGCCAGCTTCGTCGAAGCGGCGGTGAAGCAGAGCCGGTTGGTGTGATTTCGAAACCCCGCCTCCAGATGGAGGCGGGGTTTTTCACGGCCACCGTCGCCCCAGCGAAGGCTGGGGCCTTTTGCATGGGAAGGGGCCTATTGGGGGAAGATCCCCGCCTTTGCTGAGATGACGATTTCCATGTGTTTTGCCCGTGCTCCGCTTTGTCGGAGCCAAGTGGGCGGCCAGGGAATGCGCTGTCCGCTTGGTATGTGGAGAGGCGTGGGCTTCGACTTCGCTCAGCCTGAACGGGGCGTAGGAAGCCGCGTGGCAAAAACAAAGGGCGCCCGGACCCGTCGGTCCGGACGCCCCGCGACGTCTTCAGGGAGGGAAAGACGTCGAGCCTCTTACGCCGCCTTGGCCTCCTCGGCCTCACCGGCGTGATGTTCCACCGCGGCGAGCGGCTGGCCCGTCTTGATCGCGATCGTCTTGGGCTTCATCGCCTCCGGCACCTCGCGGACGAGGTCGATGACGAGCAGGCCGTCGTTCAGGCGTGCATCCTCGACGAACACGAAGTCCGCCAGTTCGAAGCGCCGCTCGAACGAGCGATTGGCGATGCCGACATGGAGGAAGTTGGGCGAACCCGCCTTGTCATCCTTCTTGCCGGTAACGAGCAGCATGTTCTGCTGCGCGGTGATCTCGATCTCGTCGCGGCTGAAGCCCGCCACCGCCAAAGTGATGCGGTAACGATCGTCGGCCAAACGCTCGAGGTTGAAGGGAGGATAATTCTCCGCCGAATTGGCCCGCGAATTGGCCTCCAGCAGATCGAACAGCCGGTCGAAGCCAATGGTCGAACGGCGGTACGGGGTCAGATCGATACGCATGTCAAAACCTCCATCAGAAGCGAATTGAAACGGGATCGGCCGGATCGCCCCGGCGCGGGGCGGCTCGACCCATCCGTACGGCCCGGTATCGGCACCGCACGCGAACCAATATGGTTCGCGACAAGAAGGCTTCAAGAGCCTTTTCGGATCGGAAAGCAAATCTTCGGATCGGCCAAGCCATGGCTCGCTTGAACGCCTACTAAAACCATGTGTGAATAGGAGATGAAATCAGAAGGGGAGCTTCCATGTCCTTGACCCTCGCGCTCATCCTGGCCGCCCAGGCCACCACGCCCCAAACCGCTTCCGAAGGAGCGACCGATCCGCAAGGAACATCGGTCGTGACCGCACCCGCCACTCAGGAGGGCCGCCCCGAAGGACGCCTCGGGACCGCGCAACAGGGTGGAGGCGATGTCGTCGTCACCGCGCGCCGTCGCGCGGAGACGATCCAGAGCGTCCCCATCGCCATGTCGGTGATCGGCGGCACCGCGCTGGCGGAAACGGGGACGTACAATGTCAACCGGCTGACCCAGATCCAGCCGACGCTGCAATTCTATTCGACCAACCCGCGCAATTCGGCGGCCAATATCCGCGGGCTGGGCGCGCCGTTCGGCCTGACGAATGACGGGATCGAGCAGGGCGTCGGCATCTATGTCGATCAGGTCTATTACAGCCGTATCGCCTCGGCGACGTTCGACTTCACCGATACCGAGCGGATCGAGGTGCTGCGCGGGCCGCAGGGCACGCTCTATGGCAAGAACACCACGGCAGGCGCGATCAATATCATCACCCGCGCGCCCAGCTTCACGCCCGAGGCGCGGGTCGAGCTGAGCGCGGGCAATTACGACTTCTTCCAGGCCAAGGCGTCGGTGTCCGGGCCGCTGGTCGACGACAAGGTGGCGGTCCGCCTGTCGACCTCAATCACCACGCGGCGCGGCACCATCTGGAACACCCGCCAGCAGGAGTGGCAGAATTCCCAGGACAATCTGTCGCTGCGCAGCCAGTTCCTGTGGCACGCGACGCCGACGCTCGACCTGACCCTGTCGGGCGATTACGCGCGGCAGAACCCCAATTGCTGCGTCCAATATTATGCGCGGGTCGGCGCGACGCAGCGCCCGATCAACCGGCAATATGCGGCACTGGCGGCGGCGCAAGGCTATAGCGTACCCTCGACCAACGCCTTCGACCGGGTGACCGATGTCGATACCGACCTGCGCGCCAAGCAGGAGCTAGGCGGGCTGTCGCTGGTCGCGAACTGGGATGTGGGCGAGGCGACGCTGACCAGCGTGTCGGCGTGGCGCTTCTGGCATTGGGACCCGTCCAACGACCGCGATTTCATCGGCCTGCCGATCACCACCGTCTCGGCCAATCCGTCGCAGCAGAGCCAGGTGACGCAGGAAATCCGCATCGCCTCGAACGGCAAGCGGACGCTCGATTACGTCCTGGGCGCCTTCTATTTCTGGCAGTCGATCGACACGCAGGGGTTGCAGGTGCAGGGTCCGGCGGCGAGCGCCTTCCTGCTCAATCCGACCAGCGCGGGCGGGCGCGATCCGGCGACCCTGAACGGCCTGACCTCACGCAATACCATCGGCTTCACCAACACCTCGGCAGCGTTGTTCGGCAAGCTGACCTGGCATGTCGACGATCGCCTTTCGGTGTCGCCGGGCCTGCGGCTCAACTATGATCGCAAGGACGGTTCCTATGTCTCGACCGTCACTAACGGGGCGGGCTCCACGACACTGACCAGCGACCAGCGCGGGGTACTTGCACCGCAGAACTACACGCCGTCCTTCACCAACTGGAACCTGTCGGGCGACCTGACCATCGCCTATGCGTTCAACCCCAACGTCCATTATTACGCGACCTATGCGCGCAGCTATAAGTCGGGCGGCATCAACCTGTCGGGCCTGCCGCTCGATGCGCAGAACAACCCTATCCTGGCGACGCAGACCGTGCGGCCCGAGAAGGTCAACCATTTCGAGCTGGGGCTGAAGACCCAGTTCGCCGACCGGCGCGCGACGGTGAACATCGCGGGCTTCTGGACCGAGATCGGCGATTATCAGGCGACGGTGAACAACCTGCAGGTCAACGTCCTGCGCGGTTACCTCGCTAATGCGGGGCGGGTGCGGACGCGAGGGGTGGAAATCGACTCGGCCTTCCGCCCGACCAACCGGTTCAACGTCTATGCCAATGCGGCCTTCACCGATGCGCGCTATACCCGTTTCACCAATGCGCCATGCCCGCCGGAATTGTCGGGCGGCACCGCGCTTCCCGTGGTGAACGGCCAAATCGTCGGCACCCCCGCCGCTGCCGGAACGCCGGGCAATTCGCTGCCCTATTGCGATATTTCGGGCCAGTGGCTGCCGGGCGTGTCGCGTTGGGCCTTTTCTTATGGCGCGGAATATGACCTGCCCGCGACCGTGGCGGGGACCGAAGGGCAGTTCTACCTCGGTTACGACGGTAGCTATCGGTCGAAATTCTCGTCCAATCCGTCACGCTCCGCCTATACCGATATCAACGGCTACAGCCTGTCGAACGTCCGCGCGGGGTTCAAGGCACCTGGGAGCTGGAACGCCTTCATCTGGGCGCGCAACCTGTTCGATCACAATTACTATGAGTTGCTGGCGACCCAGTCGGGCTCGACCGGTCTGATCGTGGGCCAGCCGGGCGATCCGCGGACCTATGGGTTCACCATTTCCAAGTCGTTCTGATCAATTCCTCCCCAAGCTGTGCTTGGGGAGGATGGAAGGCACGAATCACAGGATTCGTCCACATTCGGTTCATCTTGATTTGGTATAGCCAGGGTCCCGTGAACGGGCGCCGGGCCGGTATCTGGGGACGGAAGTCTGGAAGCTCCCCGTCTCCCTGGCCGGTTCCGGTGGCTTTTCCCGAGGGTGGAGCGATCGTGTCGGTGCCCGAATGCCAAACGCCCGGACCGTTTCCGATCCGGGCGCCTGCGTGACGATCGCTCGTCAGCCCCCTTTTCCCGCTCCCGCATCAACCTCTTTGGGTGAGCGTTGGAGCAATCCCCGAACCAC
>Ga0308171_1002639_pt1 | contig 18261 bp, 15 predicted proteins | sample PhyGR1_FD_202135 | JGI IMG/M metagenome (GOLD analysis project Ga0308171, IMG submission 202135) | Phyllosphere microbial communities from UC Gill Tract Community Farm, Albany, California, United States - DLSLSG.R1 | ecosystem: Host-associated > Plants > Phyllosphere > Unclassified | place: USA... | reverse complement strand
GTAGGTGTCTTTCAGGATCGCTTCGGTGCGCGGATCGGGATAGATGATTTCTTCCTGCCCGTGCTTACGCGCGTTGAAGGAGGGAATCAGGTCCATCGGGCCGGGGCGGTACAGCGACACCAGCGCGATGAGATCTTCGAAGCGGTCAGGGCGTGCGTCTTTCAGCAGGCGGCGCATGCCCGAGGATTCGAACTGGAACACCGCGCCGGTATTGCCGTTGGCGAAGATGTCCTTGTAGGTGGCCACGTCATCCAGCGGCAGCGCGGTGATGTCCACCGGCGGAATGCCGGCGCGCTCATGGCGCTTGTTGATCGCCTTGACCGCCCAGTCGATGATCGTCAGCGTGCGCAGGCCGAGGAAGTCGAACTTCACCAGGCCGATTTCTTCGACGTCGTTCTTGTCGAACTGGGTGACCGGGTTGCGGCCGCGGCCGCCTTCGTCATGTTCGGCGAACAGCGGGCAGAATTCGGCCAGCGGTTCCGGGGCGATCACCACGCCACCGGCGTGCTTGCCGGCGTTGCGGGTGAGGTCTTCGAGCTGGCGCGCCAGGTCGATCAGGTCGCGGACGTCGTCTTCGTTCTGGTAGCGCTGGATCAGCTCCGGCGAGGCCATTTCCGAATCCTTGCCTTCGCCCATCGCATCCTTGAGCGAGATGCCCAGGATGTTCGGGATCAGCTTGGAGACGCCGTCGACCAGACCGTACGGGAAGCCGAGCACGCGGCCGGAATCGCGCACAACGGCCTTGGCCGCCATGGTGCCGTAGGTGATGATCTGGCTGACGCGGTCGCGTCCGTACTTGCGCGCGACGTAGTCGATGACCTCATCGCGGCGGTCCATGCAGAAGTCGATGTCGAAGTCGGGCATCGACACGCGTTCGGGGTTGAGGAACCGCTCGAACAGCAGGTTGTACGGGATCGGATCCAGATCGGTGATCTGCAGCGCCCAGGCCACCAGCGAGCCGGCACCGGAACCACGGCCGGGCCCGATCGGAATGCCCTGGTTCTTTCCCCACTGGATGAAGTCGGCCACGATCAGGAAGTAGCCGGGGAACCCCATCTTGATGATGGTCGCCAGTTCGAATTCGAGGCGCTCGAAGTAATCGGCGCGGGTCTTGCCCGGTGCCAGCGGGTTCTTTTCGAGGCGTGCTTCCAGGCCCTTGCGCGATTCGCTGCAGATCCAGCTGTCGAGGGTTTCCTCTTCGGGGACCGGATAGTTGGGCAGGAAGTAGGTGCCCAGCCGCATCTCGATGTTGCAGCGTTCGGCCAGCGCCAGGGTGTTGTCGATCGCGTCGGGAATGTCGGCGAACAGCGCGCACATGTCCTCGGCGGACTTGAGGTACTGCTGGTCGCTGTAATCGCGCGGGCGTTTGGGATCGTCCAGCACGCGGCCGGATGAAATGCACACGCGCGCTTCGTGGGCGCTGAAGTCTTCCGGCTGCAGGAAGCGCACATCGTTGCTGGCGATCACCGGCAGGCCGCGCTGGCCGGCGGCCTGCAGGGCGAACTGGTTGAAGGCTTCTTCGCCATCGCGGCCGGTGCGGGTCAGCTCCAGGTGCAGGCCGTCACCGAACACGCGCTGCCAGTCGGCGAGCTGTTGCTCGGCCAGATCGTGGCGGCCGTCGCCGGCGAGGCGACCGGCGAGACTGTCGCGGCCGGCCAGTGCGAACAGGTTGTGGCAGCCGGCTTTGAGCCACTCCGGGTGGACGGCGACGCCGCCTTCGGGGCGATGGCCTTCCATCCAGGCGCGGGTCAGCAGCCGGGAGAGGCTGAGGTAGCCTTCGCGGTCGCGGCAGAGCAGGGTCATGCGCCAGGGCGTCATGCCTTCTTCGGCGATCATGATGTCCGCGCCGGCGATGGGCTTGATGCCCACGGTTTCGGCGGCTTTGTAGAACTTGACCAGCGCGAACAGGTTGTTGAGATCCGTCACTGCCAGCGCGGGCAGCTTCAGTTCGACCGCGCGGCTGAGCAGGTTGGCCTGCTTGGCTTTCTTCGGGTCAGCCTGATCCGGCTTCGCCGGGACACGGATGGTCGAATCCGCCAGCGAAAATTCGGTGTGGACGTGGAGATGTACGAAACGGGAAGTGGACATGCCGAACCAATGTGATGCCCGGTCAGGGTAGCGGTGGCGGTGGTCGCTAACAAGGCTTGACAGGGGTGTTGCGGGGGCGCGGGTTGACGCTGGGGTTCAGGTTTCCCGTGGCCCCCGTCATGCGCTGCAGCCGTGCGGGGCGGTGCCCGGCAACGGCATCACTCAGGCGGGAACGCTGCTGCGGTCGGGTTCCAGGCACGCGCGCACGGGGGCGAAGCTGCGGCGGTGCTGGGGGCAGGGGCCGTGGCTGCGCAGGGCGGCGAGGTGGGCGGGGGTGCCGTAGCCTTTGTGCTGGTCGAAGCCGTATTCGGGGTGGGCGTCGTGCAGGGTCTGCATGAAGCGGTCGCGGCTGACTTTGGCGAGGATCGAGGCGGCCATGATGGCGCGGTCGAGGGCGTCGCCGCCGATCAGGGCCTGGGCCGGGCAGGGCAGGCCTTTGGGGACGACGTTGCCGTCGATGCGGGCGAACTGGGCGACGTGGGCGACGCCTTCGACGGCGCGGCGCATGCCGAGCATCGTGGCCTGGTAGATGTTGAGGGCGTCGATTTCGCCGACGTCCACCATCACCACGTGCCAGGCCAGGGCACGGTCGAGGATCTTGTCGTAGAGCTGGTCGCGGCGGGCCGCGGTGAGCTGCTTGGAGTCGTCCAGGCCGTTGAGGCGTGGGCGGTCGGGGCAGAACACCACGGCGGCGACGGCCACGGGGCCGGCCAGCGGGCCACGGCCGGCTTCATCCACGCCGGCCACGTAGCGCGGGGCGACGGTGGCCAGGGCGGCGCCGTCGAACAGGGCCAGGGAGGCGGCTGCGGCGTGGCGTCGGCTCATGCGGCGCGGCCGTGGTGGGGGCCGCGTTCGAGCAGATCGGTGACGGCGTCGGCGGCACGGGCGGAGGCATCGCGCCGCAATTGCAGGTGCAGGCGCTCGTAGGTGTCCTGCAGGTCGATCACGCGCTGGGGGTGGTCGAACCACTGCAGGATGGCGGCGGCCAGTTTGTCCGGGGTGCAGTCGTGCTGCATCAGCTCCGGGGCAAGGTCCTTGCTGGCGAGGATGTTGGGCAGGGCGAAGCGGTCGACCTTGAGCAGACCCAGCGCCTTGACGATGCGGTAGGTGAGTTCGGCCACGCGGTAGCCGACCACCATCGGGCGTTTGACCAGCATCGTCTCCAGGGTGGCGGTACCGGAGGCGAGCACGACCACGTCGGCGGCGATCATCGCGGTGCGCGCGTTGCCGTCGAGCAGGTGCGAATGCGCAACCGGCAGCGCCGAGGCGGAGAGTTGCTCGCTGATCAATTGGCGGCAGGCGGCGTTGGCGGCCGGAACCACCACGTGCAGGCCGGGGATGCGTTCGGAGACCTGCCAGGCCGCTTCGAAGAACGGTTCGCCGAGCTTGCCGATTTCCCCCAGGCGGCTGCCGGGCAGTACCGCCAGCACCTTCGCGTTGGAGGGCAGGCCGAGCTCGGCACGCGCCTGTTCGCGATCATTGTGCAGCGGGATGTCATCGGCCATCGGATGGCCCACGAAGCGGGCGTCGATGCCGTGCTTGGCGTAGATCGGCGGTTCCATCGGGAACAGGCACAGCACCAGGTCGGCGCTGGCCCCGATCTTCTCGGCGCGCTTCTCGCGCCAGGCCCAGACGGAGGGGCTGACGTAATGGACGGTGCGGACGCCGCGCTCCTTCAGCCAGCGCTCGACGCCGAGGTTGAAGTCGGGCGCGTCGATGCCGATGAACACGTCCGGCTGCCACTCCAGCGCACGCGCGCGGAACTCGCGGCGCAGTTTGAGCAGGCGCGGCAGGTGGCGCAGGATTTCGGTCAGGCCCATCACCGCCAGTTCGCTGGCGTCGAACCAGGTCTGGCAGCCGGCGCTGCGCATGGCATCGCCGCCGATGCCGGCAAACTCGGCATTCGGGAAGCGCAGGCGCAATTCGCGGATCAGGCTGGCACCGAGCAGGTCGCCGGAGGCTTCACCGGCGACCAGGGCGATCCGCACCGGGCGCTCGGAGGTGCGCACGGCCAGCGTCTGTTCAACGCTGGTGGCCATCGCAGCGAGTGGAATGATCTCGGCGGTCGTCATGCCCGGGGTGTGCCCGCCTGGAGCCGTCATCGCAGCAGGGGCCTCTCGGCGCTTTCGATGAAGTCCAGCAGGTCCTTCACGTCGGCGCTGTGGGTGGCCTGCTCGGCCAGCTGCACCTTGGCTTCGGCCAGCGGCAGGCCGGCCACGTACAGCGTGCGGTAGGCGCGCTTGATGCTGGCGATGCGCTCGGCATCGAAGCCGCGGCGCTTGAGGCCTTCGCTGTTGATGCCGCGCGGGCGGCCCAGGCTATCGCTGCCGACCATGGTGAACGGCGGAACGTCGCCGTTGGTCAGCGCGCCCATGCCGAGGAAGGCGTGGGCACCGATGCGGCAGAACTGATGCGCACCGGCGAAGCCGCTGATGATCACGTAATCGCCCACGGTGACGTGGCCGGCCAGCGTGGTGTTGTTGGAGAACACGCAGTGGCTGCCGACGTGGCAGTCATGCGCCACGTGGGTGTAGGCCAGCATCCAGTTGTCGTTGCCGACCGTGGTGATGCCACCGCCACCGGCGGTGCCGCGGTTGATGGTGACGAATTCGCGGATGACGTTGTCATCGCCGATCACCAGTTCCGTGCGTTCGGCCTTGTACTTTTTGTCCTGCGGCTCGCCACCGATCGCGGCATGGCCGATGAAACGGTTGTTGCGGCCGATCCGGGTCGGGCCGTGGATCGAGCAGTGCGGACCGATCTCGGTGCCGGCACCGATCTCCACGTCCGCACCGATCAGGCAGAACGCACCCACGCGCACATCCGCAGCCAGCGTCGCCGACGGGTCGATGACCGCGGTGGGGTGGATGAGAGGGGCGTTGTCAGTCATTGCAGATCTCCTGCCTGGATCATTCGCGGGTGCCGGCGCACAGCACTTCGGCGCAGGCGACGATTTCGCCATCGACCTTGGCCACACAGTCGTACACCGCCATGTTGCGGATCACGCGCTTGATCTCCACGTGCATTTCCAGCACATCGCCGGGCACGACCTGCTTGCTGAAGCGCGCCTTGTCGACCTTGACCATGTAGAACAGCTTGGACTGCGCATCGCGGCCCAGGGTGAGCTGGGTGAGCACGCCGCCGGCCTGGGCCATGGCTTCGATGATCAGCACGCCGGGCATGATCGGCTGGCCCGGGAAGTGGCCCTGGAAGAACGGCTCGTTGATGCTGACGTTCTTGGTGGCGACGATCTTCCGGTTCTCGAAATCGAGCGAGATCACCTTGTCCACCAGCAGGAACGGATAGCGGTGCGGGATCAACTGCTGGATCTGGTTGATGTCCGGCAGATTCTGGTTATTGCTCATTCCTTCTCCTTGCTCACAGACAGGATGCGCCGGGCGAGCGCATCGAGCTGCTTGAAGCGCGCGGCATTTTTACGCCACGTGCGGTTGTCGGTCAGTGGGGTGCCGGAGGAATACTCGCCCGGCTCATGAATGGAGTTGCGCACCACCGATTTGCCGGTGATGACGACCTTGTCGCAGATTTCGAGGTGACCGACGACGCCGACGGCGCCGCCCAGCAGGCAGTAGCGGCCGATCTTGGCGCTGCCGGCGATGCCGGTGCAGCCGGCGATGGCCGAGTGGGCGCCGATCTGGACGTTGTGGGCGACCTGCACGAGGTTGTCCAGGCGCACGTCGTTTTCGAGCACGGTGTCTTCCAGCGCGCCGCGATCCACGCAGGTGTTGGCGCCGATTTCGCAGTCGTCGCCGATGCGCACGCCGCCGAGCTGGGGCACTTTGATCCAGTGGCCGGCATCCATGGCCAGGCCGAAGCCATCGGCACCCAGCACGGCGCCGGGATGGATGCGCACGCGCTTGCCGAGCTTGACGCGGGTGACCAGGGTGACGCGGGCGATCAGTTCGCAGCCGGTATCCAGGGTGCAGTCTTCGCCGATGATGCTGCCGGGGCCGACGATGCAGTTCTCACCGACGACGCTGCGCGCGCCGATGGTGACGAACGGCCCGATGTGGGCGCTGGCGGCGACCTGGGCGTCCGGATCGATGCAGGCGCTGGGGTGGATGCCCGGGGCGCGCGGCGGTGCGATGTCGAACAGGGCGGCGATCTTGGCGAACGTGGTGTACGGGTCCTTGGCGACCAGGGCGGCGCCGGGCGCGGCCTCGGCATCCTCGGCGCGCAGCACGACGATGGCCGCCTGGCTGTCGGCCAGCTGCGCGCGGTAGCGCGGATTGGCCAGGAAGGTGAGCTGGCCGGGGCCGGCATGGGCGAGCGTAGCCACGCCATGGATGGCGGTGCTGCCATCACCATGGACCTGCAGGCCAAACTGCTCGGCGAGTTGCTGGGCGGTATAGGTAGGAGTGTTCACCGGGGGAGTTTACCGTGTGCTGCCGAAACGGTCATGCGGGGCGGGGGTTTTGGGGTGGGTCGGTTTGTTGCGGCTCCCGACAGTGTCATGCGAGCGCGGATGGTAGTGCCGGCCGCTGGCCGGCGCTCGTTGATCCCGGAGGTTCGTACCGACCAACGGTCGGTACCTACCAAAATCGGCACCAACCGACGGTCGGTACTACCCACCACGGCTCCCGACAGTGTCATGCGAGCGCGGATGGTAGTGCCGGCCGCTGGCCGGCGCTCGTTGATCCCGGAGGTTCGTACCGACCAACGGTCGGTACCTACCAAAATCGGCACGGACCAAGGAGCGGTCCCACCCCAAATCGGCACCGACCAACGAGCGGTCCCACCCCAAATCGGCACCGACCAACGAGCGGTCCCACCCCAAATCGGCATTGAGCAACGATCGGTCACACCCCCAAAACGAAAACGCCGGGCAATGCCCGGCGAATGCGTACCGCGTCTGGTGGAGAGCCCCCTTCTGTTGAAGGGGGCGCGCCGAAGGCGCGGGGATGAGGTGGAATGCGCGGACGAACTGCGAAGCAGTTCGTCAGAACTGACCGCCAAACGTAAATTGCAGACGCTCGACTTCGTCGCCATCTTCCTTCTTCAACGGGAAGGCGTAGCTGATCGAGATCGGGCCGACCGGGGCGCGCCACAGCAGGGCCACACCGGTGGACACGCGCAGTTCGTTGGCCTTGAAGTTGTCCACGCCGGTGTACACGTTGCCGAAGTCCACGAAGGCCGAGATGCGGGCCGAGGGGCTGTCGAACAGGCGCGGGAAGTAGGCTTCCACCGAACCGACGGTCTTCAGCGAGCCACCCAGCGGCTGGCCGCGGTTGTAGCTCAGGGTCGGTTCCGAACGCGGGCCAAGGGTGTTGTCCTCGAAACCACGCACCGAGTTGGTACCACCGGCGTAGAAGTTCTCGTAGAACGGCAGGCCCGAGGCGGTCACCACGCGGGTGCTGCCATCCGGGTTGGTGATCACGCGGGTGGTGTCATTGCCGTAGCTGTCGCCGTAACCCACTTCGGCGCGGGTGTTGATGACCAGCTGCGGGATGATCGGCCAGTACTTGGAGAACTGATAGTTCAGCTTGTAGTACTCGACGGTCGAACCCGGCAGCGTGGTTTCCAGGCCGACGCGCTGGTAGGTACCGCGGGTCGGCATGAAGTAGTCGTTGCGGGTATCGCGCGCCCAACCCAGCTCGGTGCGCCAGGAATGGAACGTGCGCTGGCCGATGGCATCGATGTAATCGATGATCGCCTGCGGGGTCGAGCCCTGGTAGGTGGTGATCTGGTTGCTGTCGATGCCCACCATCAGCGAGACGGTGTCGTTCTCGGTGATCGGCACGCCGAACACCACCTGCGCGGCACCGTTGGTGCTGTTGTACTGCGCGGTGTTGAAGTCGGAGTAATCCAGTTCGCGCCAGGACAGGTTGTAGCCCAGCGAGACACCGTCATCGGTGAAGTACGGGTTGGTGTAGGAGAAGCCGTAACGCTGCAGGTAGCTGCTGCGCGACGCTTCCACCGACACGCGGTTGCCGCCGCCGAGGAAGTTGTTCTGCGACAGCTGCACCGAGGTGGTCATGCCGTAGGACTGCGAATAGCCCAGGCCGAACACGAAGCTGCCCGAGGTGGTTTCCTTGACGTTGTAGACCACGTCCACTTCATCGTTGCTGCCGGTGACCTGCGGGGTCTCGACATCCACCGATTCGAAGTAGCCCAGGCGCTGCAGGCGGATCTTGGAACGGTCGATCGCGGCCTGCGAGTACCAGCTGTTCTCGAACTGGCGCATTTCGCGGCGCAGCACTTCATCGGAGGTGCGGGTGTTGCCGCGGAAGGTGATGCGGCGCACCTGCACGCGCGGGCCCGGAACGACCTGCATGTTGATCGCCACGGTGCGGTCGGCGCGGTTGCTGGTCGGGATCGGGTTCACCTTGGCGAACGCGTAACCGACGTTGGCCAGCGAATTGGTGATCGCATCCGAGCTGAATTCCAGCAGCGCACGCGAGAACGTGTCGCCGGACTTCTGGATCACCATGCGCTCGACATTCTCCTGCGGGAGGATGGTGTCGCCGGTGACCTTGATCTCGGAGATCTTGTACTGCTCACCCTCGGTCACGCCGGCGGTGATGAACATGTCGCGCTTATCCGGACTGATCGAGACCTGGGTGGAATCGATGCTGAAGTCCACGTAGCCGCGGTCCAGGTACCAGGCGTTCAGCTTTTCCAGGTCGCCGGAGAGCTTTTCCTTGGAGTACTGGTCATCGCGGCGGTACCACGAGGCCCAGTTGTGCTCCTTGGATTCCCAGGTTTCCAGGATGTCCTCGGAGGCGAACTTCTCGGTGCCGACCAGGTTGACGTGCTGGATCTTGGCCGCCTTGCCTTCCTTGATCGCGATCGCGATATCCACGCGGTTGCGGTCCAGCGGGCTGACGGTCGGGGTGATCTCGACGTTGTATTTGCCACGGTCGTTGTACTGGCGGCGAAGCTCCTGGGTCACGCGGTCCAGGCTGAGGCGATCGAAGGTGCCGCCCTCGGTCAGGCCGATGTCGCTCAGGCCCTTGAGCAGCTGGTCGCTCTTGATGTCCTTGTTGCCGGTCACGGTGAGCTTGTTGATCGCCGGGCGCTCACGCACGGTGACCACCAGGATGTTGCCCTGGCGGTCGATCTGCACGTCTTCGAAGAAGCCGGTCTTGTACAGCGCACGGATGGTTTCGCCGACCTTGTTGTCGGTCACCGTGTCGCCACGTTCCACCGGCAGGTAGGTGAACACGGTACCGGAGGTGATGCGCTGCAGACCATCCACGCGGATGTCGCTGACGGTGAAGGGCTCGGCTGCCTGCGCCAGGGCGGGCGCGCCGAAACCGGCAGCGAGTGCGAGGGCCAGCAGGCGGCGATTGGGGAGTCGCGTCATGTCACGTCCGGTTGGAGTCGATTGCTATGGTGCGGGATGCCGGCGTTTAAGACGACGACAAAAGGATAAAAGTTCATCGCGGGACCAGACCGAGGATGTCGTTGTAGAACGCCAATCCCATCAGTCCGGCCAGCAGGGCCAGGCCGACATACTGTCCGGCGACCATGGCGCGCTCGCTCAGCGGGCTGCCCTTGACCAACTCAATAAGGTAATACAGCAGGTGCCCGCCGTCCAAGATGGGGATGGGCAGCAGGTTGATGATGCACAGGCTCAGCGACAGCAGGGCCAGGAAATACAGGAACCAGTCCAGCCCCCGCTTGGCCGAAACATTGGCCACGCGGGCGATCGTGACCGGCCCGGAGATGTTCTGCAGGGAGGCGCTGCCGGTGACGATGCGGCGCATCATGCCCAGCGAATCGCCGGCCATCCGCGCTGTTTCGCGCAGCGCGACCGGGACCGCCGCGAACGGGCCGTACTGGAGCTTGGCGTCGTAGGCCGGGGCCGAGGTCTCCGGGAAGCCGATCCCGATCTGCCAGGTCGGTTCGCCGCGGCCGTCCTTGCCCTGGCGCGGGGTGATCTCCAGCGCCAGGCGCTCGTCGCCGCGCTGGACCTCGATCATGCCCGGGCCGCCGCGCTGCCCCAGGCTGCGGATCTGCGGGAAGATCTGGTCCACGCCTTCGATGCGCTGGCCATCCACGGCCAGGATCAGGTCGCCGGGCATCAGCACACCTTCGGCGGCCGAATCGGGCAGCACCTTGTCCACCCGTGCCGGCTGCAGCCAGAACTGCCAGCTCAGGCCGGCCAGCTGGGGCACGCGGCGTTCATCGAAGCCGGCCGGCAGGCCGGACAACGGCAGGGTGCGGGTCTGCAGCTGGTCCAGGCCGTCGATGACCTCGACCTGCGCATCGTGGCGGTCCATCGCGGCGGTGGTCAGCGCCATGCTGGCTTCGCCGGCGCTCATCACCGGGCGGCCATCGACCCGCAGCACGCGGTCCCCGGCCTGCAGGCCGGCGGCCTGGGCGATGCCGGTAGTGCGACCGATGGTGGCCGAGTAGTCCTGCTTGCCGATCACGAACATCGCCCACAACAGGGCGATGCACAGGATCAGGTTGGCGGCCGGCCCAGCGGCGACCACGGCGATGCGCTGCCAGACGGTCTTGTGGTTGAAGGCCTGGCCACGCTCGGCCGGGTGCACCTCGACCTCCCGCTCATCGAGCATCTTCACGTAACCGCCCAGCGGAATCGCGGCGATCGCGAATTCGGTACCGGCGCGGTTGCGCCGCGACCACAGCGGACGGCCGAAACCGACAGAGAAGCGCAGCACCTTGATCCCGCAGCGGCGGGCCACCCAGTAATGACCGAACTCGTGGAACGTCACCAGCACGCCGAGGCTGACGATCATCCACCAGACGGATCCGATGAAATCACCCATGGCGGCGGGCTGCGTGGGAAAGGGGGTGCGGCATTCAGGCTCGGTCGATGGCGGTTTGGGTGAGCTGGCGGGCGTGCTGGTCCGCGCTCAACAGGGCCGCCAGTGTATCGGCAGGCTCGGCGGGGAGTGTTGACAGAGCGTTAGCCACCAGCGCGGGAATGGCAAGGAAAGCGATCCGACCCTGAAGAAACGCTGAAACCGCGACTTCGTTGGCCGCGTTGAGGATCGCCGGGGCGGTGCCGCCGGCGGCCATGGCCTGCCAGGCCAGCTGAAGGCAGGGGAAGGCCTCGGTGTCCGGCGCCTCGAAATCCAGCCGGCCCTGGCGGAGCAGATCCAGCCCGCCGACCCCGGATTCGATCCGCTGCGGCCAGCCCAGCCCGACCGCCAGCGTGGTGCGCATGTCCGGCAGCCCCATCTGGGCCAGGGTGGAACCGTCCACGAACTCGACCAGCGAATGCACCAGGCTCTGCGGATGCACGAGCACCTCGATGCGCTCGCCGGGCACGTTGAACAGGTGGTGGGCCTCGATCACTTCCAGGCCTTTGTTCATCAACGTCGCCGAATCGACCGAGATCTTCGGCCCCATCGACCACTTCGGGTGGGCCACCGCCTGGGCCGGGGTGACCTCTTCCAGCGCGGCCCGGCTGCGCCCGCGGAACGGACCGCCGGAGGCCGTCAGCAGGATCCGGCGCACGCCGGCGCCCTCCAGGCTGGCATCGCGCGAGCGCAGGCACTGGAAGATCGCGCTGTGCTCGCTGTCGATCGGGATGATCTCGGCGCCACCGGCGGCGGCCTGGCGCATCAGCAGCTCGCCGGCCAGCACCAGCGATTCCTTGTTGGCCAGCAGGATGCGTTTGCCCGCCGCGGCCGCGGCCAGGGTGGAGGCCAGCCCGGCGGCACCGACGATCGCCGCGACCAGGGTCTGGCAGGCGTCACTGGCAGCCAGCGCATCCAGCGCCTGCGCACCGGCGTGGGCGCGGGTGGGCAGGCCAGCGGCCTGCAGCCCATCGCGCAGCGCAGTGAACAGCGCCGGATCGGCGATGACCGCATGCTCGGGGCGATGGGTGACGCACAGGGCGACCAGCGCCTGCACCTGGCGGCCGGCGGCCAGCACGCTGGCGCGGTAGCGGTCGGGATGGCGCGCGATGACATCCAGCGCGGATGCGCCGATCGAACCGGTGGCGCCGTACACGGCGACCCGACAGGGGGCGGAAGCGATGGTCATGCTCAGAACCCGAAGATTTCCTTGCCGAGCGCGAACACCGGCAGGGCGGCGAGGACGCCGTCGACCCGATCGAGCACGCCACCGTGGCCGGGAATGATGTGGCCCGAGTCCTTGGCGCCGGCATGGCGCTTGATCAGGCTTTCATACAGATCGCCCAGCACCGAGGCGAACACCGTGACGACCGCGGTGATCACCAGGCCGAGGATATGGCCCGCTTCGATGCCGGCCATCCAGCCGAAGCCGAGCGCGACCACCAGGCCGGCCAGCATGCCGCCGGCCAGGCCTTCCCAGGTCTTGTTCGGGCTGATCCGCGGGGCCAGCTTGGTGCGGCCGAAGGTGCGCCCGGCAAAATACGCGCCCGAATCGGCCGCCCAGACCACGGCCAGCGCGGTCAGCAGCCACAGGTGGCCGTTGTCGCCACTGGCGTGGATCAGCACCAGCGAGGCCCACGCAGGCACGATCGCCAGGGTGCCGGCCAGCAGCTTGAGCGCGCGCGCCGGGCTGCCCGGGTTGGCCCCGAAGGTGAAGAAGCGCAGCCACAGCAGGGCCAGCAGCCACCAGCCGATGCCGATCAGCGCCGATATCTGGTACAGCACCAGCGAACCGGCATCGGCCCAGACGATGAGCACCATCAGGACCAGGTTCAGCACCAGCAGCACGGTGCGGGCGAGGGTGTCTTCGACGTCGGCCAGCTTCAGCCATTCCCACAGGCCGATCAGGAACACGGCGGCCGCGGCGGCGGCCAGCCACTGGGTCGGCAGCATGAGGATGGCGAGGATGGCGACCGGCGCCATGATCAGCGCTGCGATGACGCGTGTCTTGGTCATGGGGCGGGAGTCTCGGTGGCCTGGGCGGCGATCTGGGCACTGGTCAGGCCGAAGCGGCGTTCACGTGCAGCGTAGGCATCCAGGGCCTGCTGCAGGACGTCGGCATCGAACTCGGGCCACAGCACGTCGGTGAACCACAGTTCGGTGTAGGCCATCTGCCACAGCAGGAAGTTGCTGATGCGGGTATCGCCGCCGGTGCGGATGAACAGATCCGGCGGCGGCAGGTCGGCCAGCGCGACGCGGCTGCCGAGCAGCGCTTCGTCGATCTGCTCCGGCTGCAGGCGGCCGGCGGCCACCTCGGCGGCCAGGTCGCGTGCGGCCCGCGCGATGTCCTGTCGGCCGCCGTAACTGGCGGCGATGCTCAGGGTCAGTGCGCGGTTGCCGGCGGTGCGCTGTTCGGCCGACTGCATGCGGTTGAGCAACGCAGCGCCGAAGCGCTCGCGGTCACCGATGAAGCGCACGCGCACGCCACGGCGGTGGAGTTCATCCACCTCGCGGTCGAGCGCGGTCAGGAACAGCTTCATCAGCGCATCGACCTCGTCCGTCGGCCGGCCCCAGTTTTCACTGGAGAAGGCGAACAGGGTCAACGCGTCGACGCCGCGTTCCAGGCAGAAATCGATGGTGCGGTTGACCGCGCGCGCGCCGGCGCGATGGCCGATCACGCGCGGGCGACGGCGCTTCTGTGCCCAGCGTCCGTTGCCATCCATGATGATGGCAACGTGGCGCGGGACCGGTACACCGGTGTGGGTTGTCGGGGCCTGTGACATAGGGCTCAGACCGCCATCAGTTCCTTTTCTTTTTCGGCAACGACACTCTCGACATCCTTGATCGACTTGTCGGTCAGCTTCTGGATGTCGTCTTCGCCGCGCTTCTTGTCGTCTTCGCTGATCGACTTGTCCTTGAGCAGGGTGCCGATCGCCTTGTTGGCGTCCTGACGGATGTTGCGGATGGCGATCTTGGCGCCTTCGCCTTCCTTCTGCACCTGCTTGCCCAGCTCCTTGCGGCGCTCTTCGGTCGGCGGCGGCAGGTTGAGGCGGATGACGGTCCCGGCGACGTTCGGGGTCAGGCCCAGGTCGGAGGCGTAGATCGCCTTCTCGACGTCCTTGATCATGCCCTTGTCGAACAGGGTGATGACCAGCGAATGACCCTCCGAGACGCTGATCGAGGCGACCTGGTTCAGGGGGGTGTCGGTGCCGTAGGCCTTGACCGTGATGCGGTCCAGCAGCGCCGGCGAGGCGCGGCCGGTACGGATGGAGGTGAGGGTGTGCTTCAGAGCATCGATGCTCTTGGCCATGCGCGTCTGCGCGTCCTGCTTGATTTCGTTGAGCATCGCCCGAATCCTGGATGTAACTGGTAATCGGGCGATTATAGGCGAAGAAAGGCCCTCGCCGGGCCGTTCAGGGCGCCCGGCGTGGGGCGCCGCTCAGCCTCAGCTGTTGTCGCGGCCCCGGACCAGGGTGCCGATGTTGTCGCCGTGCAGGATCTTGAGCAGTTCACCCGGCTGGCCCATGTCGAACACGCGCAGCGGCAGATCGCTGTCGCGGGCCAGGGCGAAGGCGGCGGTATCCATCACTTCCAGGCCGCGGCGGATCACTTCGTCGTAGGTCAGGCTGTCGAAACGAACCGCGTCGCTGTACTTGTTGGGATCCTTGTCGTACACGCCATCGACCTTGGTGGCCTTCAGCAGCAGATCCGCGCCGATCTCGATCGCGCGCAGCGCGGCGCCCGAATCGGTGGTGAAGAACGGGCTGCCCACGCCGGCGGCGAAGATCACCAGGCGGCCCTTTTCCAGGTGCCGGATCGCGCGGCGACGGATGTAATCCTCGCAGACGTCGTTGATCTTGATCGCGCTCATCACACGCGCCTTGGCGCCGAGCTTTTCCAGCGCGTCCTGCATGGCCAGCGCGTTGATCACGGTGGCCAGCATGCCCATCTGGTCGCCAGTGACGCGGTCCATGCCGCCGGCGGCCAGGCCGGCGCCGCGGAAGATGTTGCCGCCGCCGATCACCAGCGCCACTTCGGCGCCTGCCTGCTGGGCTTCGATGACTTCACGCGCCAGGCGGTTGATGACCTTGGGGTCGATGCCATAGTCCTCATCTCCCATCAGTGCCTCCCCGGAAACTTTCAGCAGGATGCGGCGATAGGCGAGCTTGGACATGGTGACCTCTGGGTGCGTGGAAAACGCCCGAATTCTACTTTAACCCGGGCCGCCGGGCGCGATTATTTTGCTGCACTGCGGCGGCGCGGGGTGCGGCCGGTGCGCCGGCCGCGGCGGGAATGCGCGGCCGGCGCCCGCTCAGGCCGGCGCGGTGCCGGGCGACCGGGCGATGACGCGGTTGCGGCCAAGGTTCTTGGAGCGGTAGAGCACATCATCGGCGGCCTTGAGCAGGTCCTGAACATCGGCAAAACGCTCATAGCCGCCCTGGGTGGCGACGCCGGCGGAGAACGTCACGAACAGGGGGCCGGTGGCCACTTCGGCCATCGGCGTGTTGACGATGCTGGCCAGCACCCGGCGCACCACTTCCAGCGCCACCGGTTCGGTGGTGTTGGGCAGCAGCGCGATGAATTCCTCGCCGCCGAAGCGGGCCACCGTGTCGCTGGTGCGCAGCTGCTCCTGCAGCTTGGTGGCGAACATGCGCAGCACTTCGTCGCCCATCAGGTGGCCATGGGCGTCGTTGATCTTCTTGAAATCGTCCAGGTCGATGAAGGCGACCGAGAGCGGCCAGCCATGCCGGCTGGCGCGCACGAATTCCTGTTCCAGCACGGCCTCGAGCTGGCGCCGGTTGAGCACGCCGGTCAGTGCATCGCGGTGGGCCTGTTCGGCCAGCCGGTTGGCGCGGGCCTCGAACTCGTCCGCGCGCTGGCGGGCGAGGGCGGCGTCCTGCATTTCGCGCAGGTTGCGCAGCGTGGCCAGTTCCTGGGCATGGTCGATCAGCTGCTGCACGCGGGCCGGCGAGAACAGCGGCGTGTCGAACAGCGCGCTGATGTCCGGCAGCGATTCGCCGATCCGGGCCAGGACCTGGTCGAACTGCGCGCTGTCCAGCTGCAGGTGTTCGTTGACCTGCTGCAGGGCGTGTTCGCGCGCGGCGTCGGCATCGCTGCCGAGCCAGATATCGGCGACCGCGCCGGACAGGGCGACGCAGGTCTGGAAGGCGTCCTGCCCGGTGGGCGGCGATTCGCTGCGCGCGATGCTGTCCACCAGGTAGCGCGGCAGGCCCCATTCGTCGGCCACCCACGCGCCGACATCGGCATGGCTGCAGTCCAGTTCGGCGCGTTCGAGCGCCAGCAGTGCGTCGTTGTCGGCGGCCTGGCGCAGCAGCGGCAGGTACTGCTCGGGCTGGGACTGGGCCAGGGCCAGGATGCCGATGTCCTGCAGCAGGCCGGCCAGCATCAGTTCTTCGGTCTTGCGCAGGCCGCGTGCCTGGCCGAGCAGCGTGGCGGCCAGGGCGCTGAGGATGCTGCGGCGCCAGGCGCGTTCGCGCAGGTCATGGCCTTCGCCGGGGCCGTTCAGGCCCTGGGTCACGGTGAAGCCGAGGGCCAGGCTGACGGTGGCGTTCAGCCCGAGCATGGTCAGCGCCTGGCCGAGATTCTCGATCCGGCGGCGGCTGGCATACAACGGCGAGTTGGCGATGCGCAGCATGCGCGCGCTCAGCGCCATGTCGAGGGCGATGATGTCGGCGGCGGTGGTGATGTCCGCTTCCGGATCCTGCGCCAGTTCGATGATGCGCAGGGCAATACCGGGCGGGGAGGGCAGGTTGCGGCAGAGCGCCAGGGCGGCTGTCAGCTCGGGAGGCATGGCGGGATTTTCAATATGTTGGGGCAAGAATACCTGAGGTCCATCACAGATTCGTCCTTCACTTCTTGCCTCGAAAAGACCGATCAGTTTCGGAAATACTGCGCTGTTCCGCCACGCAAAGCAAAGCCAGTGGGCAGATGGTGTCCATCGGCGGCTGGCCTGCGGGGCGCCTGCGCGCCTCGCCGGGCCGCCGCGGGCGCTACCATCGGGGTCTTCCTTTCCTCGGTAATGCAGCGCGATGACCATCAAGACGCTTGATCAGTTTCTGTCCAGTACCGGCGAGAAGGACCTCAGCGCCGAGGCGTTCGAGCTGGAAAATCCGCACCTACTGGAGGTGCGGGTGAACGGGCTGGTGTGGTCCAAGGCGGGGGCGATGGTGGCGCGCAAGGGCGCGGTGAAGTTCACCCGGCAGGGGATCCTGGAGCAGGGGCTGGGCACGCTGTTCAAGAAGATGGTCGGTGGCGAGGGCCTGCAGTTGATGAAGGCCGAGGGCCAGGGCCGCATCTATCTGGCCGATCGGGGCAAGCAGATCACGTTGCTGCGGCTGGCAGGCGAGTCGATCTTCGTCAATGGCAATGATGTGCTGGCGTTCGAGTCGGGCATCCAGTCGAAGATCACGTTGATGCGGCGTGTGGCGGGGATGCTGGCCGGGGGCTTGTTCAACATGCGCTTGAGTGGGCATGGGGTGGTGGCGATCACCTCGCACTATCAGCCGCTGACGCTGCCGGTCACTGCGCAGACGGGGCCGGTGTTCACGGATCCGCATGCGACTGTGGCGTGGGCCGGGACGCTGGTGCCGGAGCTGGTCACGGATATTTCGCTGGCGACGCTGGTCGGGCGTGGTTCGGGGGAGACGGTGCAGCTGCGTTTTGCCGGTGAGGGGTGGGTGGTGGTGCAGCCTTATGAGGAGGTGCGTTTGCAGGCGCAGGGGTGAGGGGTTTTGGGGTTTTGGGGTTTGGGGTGGGAGCAGGGCCGGAGCCGGAGCCGGAGCTGGAGCTGGAGCCGGAGCGACTTCGCGGTGCTGAGGGCTGGGTCGGCGCGGGTGGGCTGGCGGGACGCGCCGTGAATCCATCCCTGGAGGCTCATGGGCCGCATCCATGCGGCCCAATGGTCCCGCCAACCCACCCGCGCCGACCCCCGACAGTGTGGCGGTGCGGTGGGGAGGAGCGGAGGAGCGGAGGAGCGGCTTGGAGGGGGTGTCTGGGGGATTTGGGGCGTTTTGGGTGCAGGGTTGGGTTGGGTTGGGTTGGGTTGAATGGGGTGGTGGGAAATTTGGGCACAAAAAAACCCGGCCGGAGCCGGGTTTCTTTGGTGCCGTGCCGTCGCCGGGGCGGCGGCGTGGGCGTCAGGCCAGGCCGGCCTGCTTCATCACTTCGGCGGCGTAGTCTTCCACCACCTTCTCGATGCCTTCGCCGACCGCCAGACGCTGGAAGCCGACCACGTCGGCACCGGCGGCCTTCAGGACCTGCTCGACCGACTGGTTGGTGTCCAGCACGTACGGCTGGCCGTACAGGGTCACTTCGTTGACGATCTTGGCGATCTTGCCGCTGATGATCTTTTCCAGGATAT
>Ga0308171_1002637_pt1 | contig 18272 bp, 10 predicted proteins | sample PhyGR1_FD_202135 | JGI IMG/M metagenome (GOLD analysis project Ga0308171, IMG submission 202135) | Phyllosphere microbial communities from UC Gill Tract Community Farm, Albany, California, United States - DLSLSG.R1 | ecosystem: Host-associated > Plants > Phyllosphere > Unclassified | place: USA... | reverse complement strand
GGGCGAATCCAGTCAGATCGTCTGCCCGCGTTGCGACGGCCATGGCCGCATGCGCAGCGTCGAGTCGCTGTCGCTGTCGATCATCCGCGTCGCCGAAGAGCATGCGATGAAGGAGAACACCGGGCAGGTGCTGGTACAGGCGCCGGTGGAGATCGCCAATTACCTGCTGAATGAAAAGCGCGGCGCGCTGGGCGAAATCGAGAAGCGCCACGAGGCGCCGATCGTGATCGTTGCCGATGAGCAGCTGCACACCCCGCATTACACCGTCACCCGCCTGCGCGACAACGAGCTGGGCGAGGAAAGCGGCAAGCCGAGCTACCAGCGCGGTACCCCGCGCAAGCTGCCGGTGCACGCGCTGACCAAGGGCCAGCTGAACATCCCGCCGCCGATGGTGACCCAGGTCAAGCACAACTCGCCCGCCCCGGTGCGCGAAGAAGTGGAACCGGTCGCCGCCCAGGCACCGGCACCGGTGGCCGCAGCAGCGCCGGCAGCCGCCGCCAGTGGTGGCGTCGTCGGCTGGCTGAAGCGCATCTTTGGCGGCGAGCCGGCACCGGCCCCCGCACCGGCCCCGGCCGCACGCCAGCCGCAGCAGGATGGCGGCCGCCGTGACCGCAACAAGGATCGCAACAAGGACCGCAAGGACCGTCGCGAAGACAGCCGTGGCAACGGCGGCAATGGCAACGGCAATGCGCAGCAGCAGAAGGACGGCGGCAACCGCAAGGACCGCGGTGAGCAGCGCAAGGATGGCCGCAACGGCGGCAACCAGGCCAATGGCAATGGCCAGCAGCAGCCGCAGCAGCAGGGCAAGCCGAAGGATGGCCAGCAGCCGCAGCAGCAGAACAAGCCGCGCAACGAACAGGGCCAGGGCCAGCAGCAGCCGAAGCTGAAGCAGCCGAAGCAGCCGCGCCCGCAGGACGGTGACAAGCCAGCCGAGAAGCCGCAGCGCGCCGCTGCCGAAGCACCGGCCGATGTCGTGACCGCGGCAGCAGCCGCGGCCACCACGACCGCGGTTGCCGCCACCGTTGCGGTGCAGGAAGAAAAGGCACTGGCACCCGCCGTTGCCACTGAAAACGTGGTCGACACTGTCGCGGCCGTGGACACCGCTGCGACGACCGATGCCGAGGTCGTGGTTGCGACCGGGGCTGCCGAGGATGCTGCGACCGATACCACGGGCGACCAGACCGGTGAAGGCGCAACCCGCCGCCGCCGTGGCCGTCGTGGTGGTCGTCGTCGTCGTCGCGGTGGCGCCGAGAACGCCGCTGGCGGCGACGTGCTGGGCGATGACCTGGACGACGGCGATGATGCCGAGGGCGAGGACAACGACGGCGATTCCGTCGAGCAGACCGCCCCGGCTTCGGCCGGCGCACCGGCAGCTGCCGTGCAGCCGTCGCGTTCGCAGCCGGAATTCGATTTCGATGACGAGGTCGAGCCGGTCGCTGCTGATGCCGGCAAGCCGGCACGTGCGCCGGTTGCAGTGGCTGCCGCGGTTGTCCCGGTTGCCGCCGTGAGCAGCGCCCTGGTCGAAGCGGCCGCTCCGGTGGCCGCCGCAGTGCAGGCTCCGGCTCCGGTGGAAACAGTCGTCAAGGCCGAACCGGCCCCGTCGCCGGTGCAGACCAGCATGCTGGATGCCATCGACGCAGCGACGCCGGTGCAGCCGGCGCCTGAAGCGGCTCCGGTGATCGAGGCGAAGCCGCCGCTGGTCGAGACCGCTGCGGCGATCGAAGCCGCTCCGGTCTCTGAACCGACGCCGGTGGTCGAAGCCGCGCTGATGGTCGAAGCCGCGCCGGTGGCCGAGCCGAAGCCGGTGGTGGCCACCATTGCGCCGGCGGTTGAAGCTGCTCCGTCAGTCGAACCGAAGGCCGAGGTTGAAGTCGCCCCGGTCGTCGAGCAGCCGGCCGCTCCGGCGGCTGTCGAAGCCGCACCGGTTGAAACCGCTGCGCCGGTCGCCGATGCGGTCGTGCCGGCGCAGGTCGATCCGATCGCCGATGGCCATGCCGACGCTGCCGCCCAGGCCGCCGACGCGCAGGCCTCGGAAGAAGACGAAGACGCCGGCAAGCGCACGCCGCCTGCGGCCTGATCGATCGTTGATCGGCAACAACGAAACGGCGGGGATCGATGATCCCCGCCGTTTCTGTTTGTGACAAATCAAATGTCGGAGCGAACGCCTGCCGTCTCGCCGCGTGATGCCGCTACCGCGGTTTCGGCGCGAACTGCAGCCGGGTCCACACCCCGTAATGATCGGAGGCCCAACGGCCGCCGTCGTCAGGCTGGTCGAACAGGATCTTCGCTTCGCGCGCGACCATCTCGTCCTGCTGGAAAAAGATATGGTCGATCCGCGACGGCGCCTGGTAGTAGTGGCGGTTGAGCGTGCTCACACCCGCCAGGTCGGTGTTGACGTGCACGCTGCCGTAGCTGTCGCCGTAGTGGCTTCGCAGCTCGCTCAGGTCGCCGGCATCGACCAGGGCGTTGAAGTCGCCGGCAATCACCACCGGCGCCCCCGCAGAACTGCCAGCGATGAAACGCAGCAGGTCCTCGACCTGGCTGCGGCGGATGCGCTGGCCGGCGTCGTCACTGCGCTCGTTGAGATGGGTGGCATAGACATTGACCGGCATGCCCTCCACGTCGATGCGCAGATGGGCCACGGTGCGGTAGTCATCCAGTGGCAGCAGCAGGTGCTCACCATGCGCCAGGATCGGGCGCCGGGTCAGCAGCGCATTGCCATAGCGCTTGGGCGCGCCCACCGGATCGGTGGACACGAATACGTACCGGTAGCCGAGCTGGCTGGCCAGCCACTGCGCCTGGTTGCGCACGTTGCGCCTCTGGATCACCTCCTGCAGCGCGATGGCATCGGGCTGCAGGCGCTTGAGCTCGGCCACGATCGTGCGACGACGGCTGGGCCAGTCCTCGCGGTCGTGGTGAAGGTTGAACGTGACCATGCTCATGCCGGGCCCGCCGACCGCCGTGGCCGCGTCGGCGGCGCTGGCCGGCAAGGCGGCTGCCGCCAATCCCGGCAGGGCCAGCGCGATCGCCAGCCCCAGCGCGCAGAAACCGCGACCGATTCCGAGCGGACCTCGCATGCTTACTTTTCCTTGCGTTCGGCGCGGCGCACCGCGCTGGGCACATCGATCTCGACGCGTGCCGGCAACTGGTGCACATGCAGCTCGTTGTTGACCCATTCCGCCGCCTCGCCATTGACCGTCGCCTGGCCCGGCTCGCCTGCATACGGCCATGGCAGCACCACGCCACCGGCCGGCGGTACCAGCCCGGGCTGCACGTCCAGCACCAGCTGCTTGTCGCTGCGCTGCAGGCGATAGTTGAGCTGCCCCTGCGGCGTGCGCAGGCCCTGCACGGCGATGCCCTCGCCCTGCAGCCACGCCACCGGGATACCGGCGGCCAGCACCAGCGCCTCATCCGCATCGCGGTTGTAGCCGAACATGTCCAGCGCCGAGCGGACGAAGTCCGAAGCCACCCAGGCATGCGGCAGGTCCCCCACGAAGAACGGCTTGCGCGGCGTGCGCGAGACGACCTCGGCCCACTGGTTCCAGGCCTGTGGCGCGCGATCCTTGAAGAAGAACTCGGTGGCCTGCCAGGCACGATCGCGCCATCCCAGGCGCACGAAGGCGGCGACGTTGCGCCATTCGTACGGCGTGTAGTCCTTCCATTCGCGCTTGCCATCGCGGCGCGCAACGAATTCGTTCCAGTAACGCTGGAAGGTCGCGTCCAGCGCTTCCTGCGGCAACCGCCCCTGCTCGCCGCCCGGTGCCAACGCGATCGTGGTGGAGGTGGCGTCGAAGTCACCCAGCTCGGCCGAGCCCGGCAGGTAATCAATGCGGTGCTGCTGCATGGCCGACAGCAGCGAGGCCTGCAGGTCATCACGGAACTGATCGCGCGATTCGCTGATCTGCATCGCCTCGACCTTGCCCAGCTGCGCCGCCAGTTGCGCAGCGTCCTTGTAACCACGCAGCGCCCAGAAGTTGTCCCAGTACGAATGCATCGGCTTGGCCGAATAGCCCTCGTGGCTGATCGAGGCCGGCATCATTCCGTAGAAGGCTGGATTGCGCGCGCGGTTCTCGTCGGTGCGCTCGCTGGCGCGCAAGTGCTCCATGTAGGTGTAGGCGCCGATGACGTGCGGCCACATCTGCTCGAGGAAGGCCGTGTCCCCTGTATAGCGGCCGTACTCGGCGATGTTGTAGATCAGCTCGCCGTGGCTGTCGTTCTCCGGCACCGGGTCGCTGCCACGCGCATCGACGCAGCACGGCACCTTGCCGTTCTCGAACTGATAGGGCGCGTACCAGGTCACGTAGTCCCGCACGGCATCGCTGCGCCCCATCCGCAGCAGGCCTTCGGAAATCATCGCGCCATCGCGGATCCAGCTGCGTGCATACGAACGCGTGCCGGGCTGCAGGCGCGGGCCCACCCGCGAGATCAGCATGTGCGCCACCGCGGTGCGCAGGGTTTCCACCAGCGGTTGGCCGGCAGCGGGCACCCGCAGGGTCACCACGCCCAGCTTGTCGCGCCACATCGTCGCGACCTGCTGCTGTGCCTTGGCCACGTCCAGCGCCTGCGGCGCCCAGCTGCCGGTCTGCGGCAGCACGATCGCCACCTCGCGGCTCTGCCCGGGTTCGAGCTTGAACGTGTACAGCAGTGCGCCGGACGCCATGCCGGTCGGGTCCTTCACCGCAGTGGTGGCGGGTACCTTCCCGCTGGCCAGGTGCATGGCGTCCAGCTTGCCGTCGAAGCTGCTGGCAAAGCGTGCATCCGGTACCTGCAGGGGATACAGCCGCGGTTCGCCATTGATGCGCACCAGCTGTTCGCCCACGTCCAGGCTGTCGATGCGGCTGAAGCCGCCCACCGTGTTGAGGAACTGCGTGGGGGGATTGACCTGCCACGGGCGGATCGCCAGCGCCAGGGTGTACTCGTGGGCGACCTTGTCCGGATTGCTCAACCGGTAGCGCCCGATCAGCTGGGCGCGTTCGGGTGTGCCCTGCACGAAGCTGGTCACCGACAGGCCGGCCTTCTCGTGCACCCAGTCGACCGTGGCGATCGGCAGGTAGCGATCCTGCAGCGACTGGCTGATGGCAACGTTCGACCAGTCAAGCAGCTTGCCGTCGAGGCGGATGAACGGCTCGATGCTGAAGCTGCCCTTGGCCGGCTCCAGCGCACCGTCTTCGCTGATCAACGCCTGCTCCTGCCCACCGTCCAGGCCCAGCAGCGTCCAGTACGGCTGCTCGCCAACGTAGGCGCGCGGCAAGGCGCCACGCGGCAGGTCGGCCGCCACCGAGGACAGGAAGGCATTGGGAGTCGCGGCGAACGCCAGCGGCTTGAGGGTGATGTCACGGATGCCGTAGCGCCAGTTCGGCCCGCCCTGCAGGTCGAAACGCACGTAGCGCGCATCGGTGTCGGGCAGTGCCAGCCAGTCGCGGCCACCGCCACCGGCGGTCACTTCGCGCACGGTACGCCAGTCACGGCCATCCTCGGAGGTGCGCACGGTGTAACGATCCGCTTCCAGGCCGGGCAGCCAGTCGATGACCGCACCGCCGATCTCGCGGTTCTTGTGCAGGTCCAGGCTGATGGTCTGCTGCTTGACCCCACCGCTGATCCAGAACGTATCGGACTTGCCGTCGATCATCCTGTCCTGCAGCGCGGTGGCGGTATCGGCGATCACCGAGGGCCGCAGGGCCGAATCATCCTGCGCGGGCAGGCCCTGCAGGGTAAGCTTGTCGAAGCACACGGTACCGCGGCCGCCAACCTTGCTGTAGATCGTGAATTCCATCGACGCACTGCGCGCCATGTCCTTCTCTGGCGATGGCCCCCAGGCCTTGTCGATCTGCCGGCGGCGGTACTCCACCGGCGTCCACGCCCTGGGGAAGGCATAACCGGGGCGGTTGACCCACCACACGTTGTCGCCGCTGGCGTCGATCAGCTTGAACTGCAGGTCGTTGGCAGGCGAATCACCGCGCAGCTGGAAGCCGAAGCGGTAGTTGGCCGGGTACTCGATGTTCAGTGGTCGACGGATGCCGACGTAGCCGGAGACCTCGTGGAAGTCGTAATCCAGGCACAGCGCGCGGCCACCGCCGGCACCACTGACCGGCCGCAGCGAGCCGCTGACCTGGTCGGACAACACCAGCTTCCAGGCGCTGATGTCGTCGAAATCATCCAGCACCTTCGGCGCGGGGAGCGCCGGTGGTGCGGCGATCGCCAGGGAAGACCACAGCAGGCCCAGTCCAACGGCGATCGCACGCATCATCCCTTCACGCTCCCCAGCAACAATCCTTGGATGTAGTACCGCTGCAGCACCAGGAACAGCGCCAGCACCGGAACCACGGTGACCACTGCGCCGGCCATCATCATTTCCACGTCCATGATGTGTTCGCGCGAGAGGGTGGCCAGCGCCACCGGCAAAGTGTAGTGCTCCTGGTCGGTCAGCACGATCAAGGGCCACATGAAATCATTCCAGGCGCCCATGAAGGTGAAGATCGCCAGCGTCACCAGCACCGGCTTGAGCATCGGCAGCACGATCTGGAAGAAGATGCGCAGCTCCCCTGCCCCGTCGATGCGCGCCGCTTCCAGCAGCTCATCGGGGATGGAGCGGGCGTACTGGCGTACCAGGAAGATGCCGAAAACGCTGGCCAGCGCCGGCACGATCACGCCACCGAAACTGTTGACCAGGCCCAGCTGCTTCATCAGCAGGAACAGCGGCAGCATCGCCACCTGTGCCGGGATCACCAGCGCCGCCATCAGCACCTGGAACAGCCGTTCACGGCCGGCGAACTGCAGCTTGGCGAAGGCGTAGCCGGCCATCGTGTTGAGCAGCAGCGAACCGAGGGTGATCGCCAGCGACACCAGCAGGCTGTTGGCGAAGTTGCCGCCCATGCCGGTGCGCGCGAACAACTCGGTGTAATTGTGCGTGGTGATGCTGGATGGCAGCAGCGGCGGCGGGAAATGGGTGGCCTCGCCCTGCGGCATGAACGACACCGACAGCATCCACAGCAACGGTGCCAGGCTGACCAGGGCCAGCACCAGCAACGCGCCATTGATCATCCACGGGTGCCAGCGTGACTGGCCGATTTCACGACTCATACCAACTGCCTCTTGCGGCCAAAGCGCAGCATCACGGTGGTCACCGCCAGGATGATCAGGAACAGCAGGAACGCCACAGCCGAGGCGCGTCCCAGGTTCCACCACTTGAAGCCTTCCTCGAACATGAAATACAGCACGCTGACGGTGCTCTGCAGTGGGTCGCCGCGGGTCATCACATAGGGCTCGGCGAACAGCTGGAAGTAGCCAGATACAGTGATCACCCCGACCACCAGCAGCACCGGGCCGAGCATCGGCAGGGTGATGTGCAGGAACTGCTTCCAGCGCGAGGCACCGTCGATGCGCGCGGCCTCGTACAGGTCATGCGGGATCGCCTGCAGGCCAGCCAGGAAGATCACCATGTTGTAGCCGAAGTTCTTCCACACCGCGAACAGCATGATGGTCGGCATCGCCCAGTTGGGATCGCCCAGCCAGTCGATCGGGCTGATGCCCAGATGGCCCAGGCCGTAGTTCACCAGACCATAGCTGGTGTGGAACAGGTAGCGCCAGATCACCGCCACCGCCACCAGCGTGGTCACCACCGGGGCGAACAGCGCGGTGCGGAACAGCGCCTTGAAGCGCGCGGCCGGGGCGTTGAGCAGCATGGCCGCGCCCAGCGATACGCCGATCGACAACGGCACGCCGATCACCACGAAATAGGTGGTGTTCCACAGCGACTTCCAGAACATCGGGGTCTGCAGCAGGTCGATGTAGTTGCCAAGACCCACGAAGCGCAGGTTGCTGCTGTCGGCCAGCGCATACAGGTCGAAGTCGGTCACGCTCAGCGCCAGCGCCGAGGCCACCGGCAGGCCGAAGAACACGCCGAGTACGATCAGCGAGGGGCCGGCGAAGATCCAGCCGGCAAGCGAAGTACGTTTCATTGCGGGCTCCCGGCCGCCACTGCACTGGTCGAACCCGAGGGGGGTGCGCTGCGCTGCAGGCGTTGTTGTTCATGCATCCAGCGACGTTTGGCCAGCACCTTGTCCACGCGCTGGTCCAGTTCGGCCACGGCCTTGTCCTGCGGCAGGCCACCACGCACCACCTGTTCGGTGACGATGCGCATTTCCTGCACGATGCGCTCCCATTCGAGCACCTTAGGGGTCGGCTTGACCCGCTCAAGCTGGTCACGGAAGGCGGCGGCAAGCGGATCGTTGGCCAGCGACGGCGCGTTCCAGGTGCTGCGACGCGGCGGCAGGTCACCGATGATCGCGTGGAAGCGCGCCTGGATTGCCGGCCGCGACAGGAACTCGATCAGCTTCCAGGACGCTTCCTTCTGCTGCGACTTGCGGAAGATCACCAGGCTGGTACCACCGGCGATGCCTGCGCCCGGACCGTCCGGACCCGGCAGCGCGGCCGTGCCCCACTGCGCTTCCAGTTCCTTCGGCTGCAGCTTCTTGAACTCGCGGATGTTCCAGGGGCCGGAAATGTAGAACACGTTGAAGCCGCGGAAGAATTCATCCCAGACGTTGGAGATCTGCGTCTCGGACATCTTCGGTGCCCAGCCCTGCTCGAACATGTTGGCGTAGAACCCCAGCGTGCGGCGGAAGCCGGGGCTGGAGAAATTGCCACGGGTGTCGTCGTCGCGCAGCAGCGGATCGGGCTGCTGCAGGGCCAGCGACAGCTGCTGCTCGAACTCGTTGATCGGCATCAGCACCGCATAGCGGTTCGGGCCCTGCATGCGCTTGATCGCGGCCATCTGCTCGTCCCATTCGGCCCAGGTGCGCGGCGGATGGTCGAAGCCGGCCTTGGCCAGCAGGTCCTTGCGGTAATAGATCAGTCGGGTATCGACGTACCACGGCACCCCGACCAGCTCGTTGTGGATCACGTTGGTATCCCAGATGCCCTGGAAGTAGTCCTTCGGATCAACAACGGTGGAATGCTGCACGAACGGCTGCAGCGGGGTCAGCGCGTTGAGCTCGGCGAACTCGGGCACCCAGGTGTTGCCCAGCTGACACACGTCGGGCAGGCCGTCGGCGGCAAATGCAGTCAGCAGCTTTTCATGCGCGGCGGTCCAGGGGATGTTCTGCACATCGACCTTGATGCCGGGGTTTTCCGCTTCGAATTCGTGGATCAGCTCGCTGACCACTTCGGCCTCGCGGCCCATCGCCCAGAAGCGCACGGTAGTGGTGCCCTGCTCGGGGCGCGCGCAGCCTGCCATGACCAGCGAGGCCAGTGCAGGCAATGCCCAGCGTCGCAGGCGGTGTTTCCAGTCGTGCACCTTGTTACTTCCCCTGGCCGGTGTTGCGGTTGGCATTGTTTTTCTGTTCCTGCGCGGCGGCCGCACGCGATTCGGCGATACCGACCGCACGTGCCGCAGCGGCCTTTTCATCCTTCTGCAGCAGCAGCGGCTGGAACTCGCCTTCCGGCGCCAGCCAGCCACCACTGAAGCCGGCCCGTTCCAGGCCCTTGCGGATGTACGGGTTCTTCTTCATCACATCCCAGACGAAGTCGTTGCGGTAGTTGGCGATCATGGTCAGGATCGGGCCCTGGTCGATGGCGATGTAATCGCTGGCGACCCAGCCGCGATCGGGCACCACCCGCCCGGTCTTGATCGGGATGTCGTAGTTGAAGCTGGGATTGAACGAATCCAGGAAGCCATAGCTGGAATAGATGTAGTCGCCGTAGCGCTTGTGCATCTCCAGCGTGGCCGGAATCACTTCCTCGGGCGCGAACACGACCGAGGAAATCGCCGCGGTCGGCGCGATCGTGCCGTCATCGAAATTCTCGCGCAGGCCCGCACCGCGTGAGGAGTAATGGCGGAACTGGCGCTGCTCGCCCCGGTAGTCCTGGGTGGTGTTCTGCGGACCATCGCTGGCGGTCAGGCCCCACACGTTCTCGCCATATTCCTTCCAGTTCATCGGATTGGCGATGGCGTACTCACGCTGGGCCAGCGCCGCCGATCGGCTGTTGAGGAAGTAGGTGCTGCCACGCTCGCGCATGTACGCATCCTGGATATCGCGGAAGTCGATCCAGACATGGCTGTACTGATGGCCGAACAGTGGACCAAAGGACAGGTATTCCTGGCCCTGGTAGACACCCCAGTCGTTGTCGTAGGTGCGCGTCCACACCGTCCACGCATCCGGGCTGACCGGGTGGCTGGGCGAGCCCAGAGCGAGGATGTAGACCATCATCGCCTCGTTGTAGCCCATCCAGTCATGGTCGATGAAGCCGTTCTCGGGGAACCAGCCCATCGAGATCAGCGGCGCACGCTGCTGCAGCCACGGCCAGTCGACCTGCTTGTACAGGGTGTCGGCAATCTGCCGGATTTCCTTCTCGCGCGGATCGTCGCCGTCGTAGTAGGACTGCGCGAACAGCACGCCCATCATCAGCAGCGCGGTATCCACCGAGGACAGTTCCACCCAGCTGTCGTAGCGACGACCTTCCTGCATGTCCAGGAAGTGGTAGTAGAAGCCCTTGTAGCCGGCCTTGCCGGTGCGCTGCGGGCCCATTGGCACATCGCGGAAGAACTTCAGGGTGGTCAGGGTGCGGTCGATCGCCTGGTTGCGGCTGATCCAGCCGTTCTCGATGCCGATCGGGTAGGCGGTCAGGGCGAAGCCGACCGAGGCGATGCTGGCAAACGGCCGCGACGGATAGCGGTCCGGGGTCAGGCCGTTGATCTCGTTGGTGGTATCCCAGAAGAACTGGAAGGTGCGGCGCTCGATGTCATCAAACAGCGGCGGCAGCTCCGGCTTCATCGGCCGCGGCGGTGCGTCGGCCTCGATCAGGATCACCGGCGGGCGCGGTTTGGCAGGCTCCTGCTGGGCCGGTTTGCAGGCGGCGATGGCCAGGGTCATCGCAGCGGCGGTCATCAGGTGGCGTGCCTGCATGGCGCGGTTCCTCCGGTGGGCTGATCGATGAAAGAGCATAACGTCCAATGACCTGAAATCGTTTACAAAGTGCGGTCTTAAAAAACCACGGAAACGTGGCTGATGACACCGCGGTCATTGCCCACGCCATTGCCCCCTGCCCGGCAATGGCGTGGGCAATGGACCGGCCCGAGGGCCGGCCATTGCCGTGAAGCCGAAGCCATCGGCGAACCGATGGCTCCGTACTGCGTCAACTGCCTGCGATCAGAAGCGGAAGCCCACTTCGGCCTTGACCTGACGCGGAGTACCGATGATGTCGCCGGTCTCGTTGTAGCTGGCCTGCAGCTTGCCGTTGCTCTTGACGTAGTTGTAGGTGGAGAAGTTGTCGAAGTTGAACACGTTGATGATGTCCAGGCGTGCGTACAGCTCGGTATCGCCGGCCAGCTTGAACGTCTTCGTCGCCTGCAGGTCGACCGAACGGTAGCCGAAGATCTTGCCACCCAGCAGGAACTTGCCATTGGCGTTGGGCACAGCCGCCTGCGGCGTCGGCAGGTTGTAGCCACTGGCCTGCGGCACCGGGTACCAGTCATTGACGGCGGTCGGGGTGGCCAGGGTGATCTTGCCACCGAAGGTGATGCCCCAGAAGCCGGCGTACGAACCGGTGACCACCAGGCGGTGGCGCGGCGCGCCGTTGGAACGGATGGTCGGGTAATCCTCGATCAGGCCGCGGTCGAAGGCGTACTTCTCGTTGATGTCGCGGTTATGGCGCGCGGTCGTCCAGGTGTAGGCGATCGAGGTGCCCCAGCCACTTTCCTTGGTGAACGGCTTCTGCGCCGACAGCAGGATCTGGGTCGCACGGGTCTTGATGCCCTGCTGGCCGATGATCAGGCTGCCGAAGCCCGGCACGTTGCAGCTCCAGGCCTGGCTCAGGCCCGGCTCGGTGCCACCGCACAGGCGCGGGTCATCGAAGAACTGGCCGGTCGGGTAACGGTTGCCCAGGGTGAAGGCGAAGCCGTCGTAGCTCAGGGTACGGGCGATGGTGGCGTCGGTCAGCCAGTCACCGATCTGGTTGCTCATGCCCAGGCTGAACTGATCCGAGTACGGTGCCTTCAGCTTGTTGTTCAGCAGATCCACTTCCAGGCCGGCATTGCTGGTCGCACCGACCAGGCTCTGCAGGTTGCCGATGCCGTTGAGCAGGTTCGGGTTCCAGTCATAGCAGGCGGCCTGGCCGTTGATGCAGGTACCGGTGGCCGGGTTGCGGAAGTAGATGGTCGGCTGCGGCAGGGCCAGCTTGGTGGTTTCCAGCTGCAGGTTGTCGAACAGGTCGCGGTCGTACGAACGGCCGGCACCACCGTGGATCACGTGCTGCTCGTCGGCGTTGATGTCATACGAGAAGCCCAGGCGCGGCTGCCAGGCATCCTTGAATGCCTTGCGGTTGTGGCCGTTGCTGATGTAGTCGCTGATGTCCAGGCCGCCCAGCGCCAGCGAATCGGCGTAGGTCTGGCCGGCGGGACCGCGCGGATCCTGCGAATAGATCGCGTCGACCACGGCCTGCGGGGTGACGAAGTCCAGGTAGGACGGGGTCTTTTCGTAGTCCCAACGCAGGCCGATGTTCAGCTGCAGATGGTCGTTGACCTGCCAGTCGTCCTGGATGAACACGCCGTACTGCTTGGACTTCGAACGCACTTCACCGGACACGCCGTCCACGCCGGTCACCGGCTTGACGAACTGCGCCTTGTACGGAATGGAATCGGGGAAGTCCGGATCGCCCAGGCTGTAGGTGAAGGTCGGGTTGATCTGCGCCGCATCGGAAGCGTACAGGTCGATCGCCTTGTACTTCACGCCCATCTTGATGGTGTGGTCGCCGGCCCACTGGATGCCATCCAGGGTCAGGTTGTCTTCGATCGACCAGCCCTTCTGGCCCTTCACCTGCGAATCCAGTGCCGATGCGCCACCGATCTTCACCACGGTGCGGTCTTCGGTGCCGTCCGGTGCGGTGTAGGTGATGCCGTTGGCCAGGGTCAGCGGGGTCGGGTTGTTGAACGAATCTTCATGGGTGACCATCATTTCGTTGTAGTAACGCTCACCGCTGTGGTTCCAGCGCAGGGCGTAACGACGGTCGGTGTTGACCACTTCACGACCGGCTTCCGGCGAAGTCTGGCCACTGAACTGCGACTGGGTTTCGTCGCGGTCCTGGAAGGTCAGCTCGATGCGATCGTTGTCGGTCGGCTCGAAGTCGATCTTGCCGAAGATCAGATCCTGCTGGAACGGCTGGCTGGCCGGGCCCAGGCCGGCGGCGCCGGCGGGCGGCAGCAGGCCGGCAGCACCGGTGACCGCGCCGTCCGGCGCGATGGTGACCGGCAGGTCGAAGCGCTTGGCTTCGTAGGTCACGAAGAAGTGCGCCTTGTCCTGGATGATCGGGCCGCCGAGGGCGAAGCCGTATTCCTTCTCGGCCGAGACCATCTTGTCCTTGCCGCCCTGGCGCTCGGCCGGGGTCTTGGCGCGCATGTCTTCATCGGTGTAGCGGTAGAACGCTTCACCCTTGAATTCATTGGTACCGGACTTGGTGGCAGCGGTCACTGCGGCGCTGGAGACCTGGCCGTACTCGGCCTTGTAGTTGCCGCTGATGACCTTGTACTCGCCGATGGCCAGCTGCGGGAACGGGTTGCCGGCGCTGCCGGACTGGCCGGCCACGCCGCCGCCCTTGACGTAGCTCTTCTGGCCCACGCCGTCGATGTAGACGTTGGTACCGTCGGAATTGGTGGCACCGCCGCGCAGCGAGGTGTTGCCCTTGGCATCTCGGGTGAAGATCAGGCCCGGCACCGCGTCGGCGAACTCCAGGAAGTTGCGCGACACCTGCGGGGTGGTCTGGATCTGCTGCAGGCTGACGGTCTTGCCGACTTCGGAAGTACGCACTTCCTGCAGCAGGGTCGGGGCCACGACGTTGACGGTGCCCAGGGTGGTCGCATCACCGCTCGGTGCCGCAGCCGCGGCGCCGCTGAAGTTGAGGGTTGCCGCCGACGCCACGGTGACCGTCACCTTCTGCGTCTGGCCGTTGGCCACCACGTTGTAGGTGCCCGGCTCCAGGCCCATCAGCGAGTAGCTGCCATCGGCGCGGGTGGTCGCACGGCGCACCGAACCGTTGGCGATGTTGGTCGCCGTGACTTCGCTGCCGGCTTCTGCCTGGGCCACCTGGCCGCGCAGCGAGGCGTTGGCCGACTGCGCCATCAGATCGGGAGCGGCGCCGAGCATCAGGCAGCTGGCCAGGGCACACGTCAGCAGGCGGCGAGCCGGCACACGGTTGCGGTGATTGGAATACGTCATGTGAATCTCCGGGTGGTGGTGGTGGCCGTCTTTGCGGCCCCTGTCTTTTGTTTTGTTTGCGTTGCTACCGGCGAAGGCCGGCTTACGACTTGATTCGGGCCCTGCTTGAATCACGCACGATCAGGTTCGGCACGAGCGTCTGTTTGTCGCCGGCCCCTTCCGTGTTGTTGCCATCCATCAACTGCAACAGGCGCGTCATCGCCTTATCGCCAAGGTCAGCGATACTCACCTGCATCGTTGTCAACGATGGGTGAACGAAACGCGCCAGCGGAATGTCATCGAAACCGGCCAATGCGACATCGTCCGGGACACGCACGCCTGCCTGCGCGAACGCATACAGACAGCCCAGCGCCATCATGTCGTTGGCGGCGAATACCGCATCGGGCAGCGTGCCAGCTGCCAGCAACTCCTGACCGGCACGGTGGCCGGAAGCCTCGTCGAAATCACCCGGCAGCTCGATTCCGTCGGCAGCAGCGCCGAAGGCCGACAGCGCATCGCGGAAACCGCGCAGGCGCTCACGGGCGTCGTAATTGAGGTCCGGACCGGAAATGAAGGCAATGCGGCGATGCCCGGCCTGCAGCAGGTGGTCGGTCATGGCCATTGCCCCGGCATGGTCATCGATGCTCAGCACCGGATGATCCTGCTCGGGCAGATACGTGTTGATCAGAACCGTGGGCAGCGCCTGCGGCAGGTTGTCGGTCAGAAAACCCGGGCTTTCGGCATACGGGGAAAGCACCAGCAGGCCATCGACCCGGCCGCGCATGGCACGCAGGGCCGCACCCTGCTGTTCCTGGTCGCCGTGGTAGCTGGAGACGAGCAGGTGCTGACGGCGCTCGCGGGCAACGCCGTCGATGCCGCGCATCAGCTCGGAGAAGAATTCGCCATAGAGGTCGGGCAACACCACGCCAATGGTGTTGGTCCGGCGGCTGCTCAGGCTGCGGGCGGCGGCGTGCGGGGTGTAGCGCAGACGCGCAGCCACCTCCAGCACCAGCTTGCGCACGTGCTCGGCAACATTTTCATGGCCATTGAGTGCGCGCGAGACCGTGGCAACAGAGACACGGGCCTCACGAGCGACATCTTTGATAGTGATCGCTGCCTTGTTCACTTCGCCGCCCTCCACGGCTTAGAGATCTGGGCTTGGCGCGGAATGTAAGCGTTTTCAAACCCGGATGTAAACACTTCGTTGTCTCCATGTCGTAAAGCGGTAGCGGAAGGCTGTCCACGACGGGTCCTCCAAAGACTGGCCAGGACAAGACGGGACAAGGGTTTCAGCGGGTTTCCGTGGGCGTCTGCGCAGAGATGGAAAGCGCGTGGATATCGGTCTCCATCATCGTGCCCAGCGCCGCGTAGACCGCGCGATGGCGCGCCAGCGGACGCAGGCCGGCAAAGGCTTCGCTGACGATATGCACGTTGAAATGACCGCGGCCGTCGCGGGCGCCGGCGTGGCCGGCATGCCGATGGCTGTCATCTTCGACCTCCAGATGCACCGGCGCCAGATTTTGCTGCAGTGCAGCGCGGATCCGCTCGACCCGATCGGCGGTCATGGCAGCACCTTGCGGAACGGGCGGACCTGGACACGTACATATACGCCGGCGGCCACGTAGGGATCGGCGGCGCCCCAGTCCTGGGCCTGCTCGAGCGAATCGAACGCGGCGATCACGACGCTGCCGCTGAACCCTGCCGGGCCCGGATCCTCGCTGTCGATCGCCGGGCACGGACCGGCCAGCAGCAGCCGGCCCGCTTCCTGCAGCGCCTCCAGGCGGGCCAGATGGGCCGGTCGCGCCGCCTGCCGGGCGGCCAGCACATCATTACCGTCATAGCCTTCAATCACATACCACACGGGCAACTCCCAGACTCATTGAATCAATCATGTCCATTCTAGCGGGGCCGGCTGGACACTGGCGCGGCAACCCCGTAGTCTTAGCGCCATTGCACGTGGCTGGTCGCAGCGGCCCGTCGACATCCGGCTCCACCGCCGAACGACGACCGATCCACTGCCCCCATGCCGGCACACGTAGACGACCTCCCCGTAGTTCTGTCGCTGCCCATCGCGGCGCGCCTTGCTGTTTGATGTGTGGAATCGCGCCGACCCAGGCGTGTCATGGCTTGCCATCTTGTCGTCCGGGATTCTCCGGCATGCGGCACGGTGCGGCGACCGGTCCGTTGCAATACTGACGTCAATCTTGATGACCTCCGAACTCGCGCTCGACGCGAACCCGCAAACCCGGCCGACCGCTCCACAGCAGCAGGAAATGCCGCTGGCCGTGGTGCATGGTCAACCGGTCCTGCAGATCCCGCAGGACCTGTACATCCCGCCGGATGCGCTGGAAGTCATCCTGGATGCGTTCGAAGGCCCGCTGGACCTGCTGCTGTACCTGATCCGCCGGCAGAACCTGGACATCCTGGATATCCCGGTCGCCGAGATCACCCGCCAGTACGTCGAGTACATCAACGTCATGCAGGAGCTGCGCTTCGAACTGGCGGCCGAGTACCTGGTGATGGCGGCGATCCTGGCCGAAGTGAAGTCGCGGATGCTGCTGCCGCGGCCGCCCAGCATCGAGGGCGAGGAAGCCGATCCGCGCGCGGAACTGGTGCGCCGGCTGCAGGAGTACGAACGTTTCAAGCAGGCAGCCGAAGATATCGACACCCTGCCCCGGCAGGACCGCGACACCACCGTGGTCCATGCCTTCGTCCCCGACCGCGCAGCGATCAAGCTGCCGCCGCCGGTGGATCTGAAGGAAATGCTGATGGCACTGCACGACGTGCTCAAGCGCGCCGAGCTGTTCACCGGCCACGCGATCAAACGCGAGGCACTGAGCGTGCGCCAGCGGATGGGCGACGTGCTGGGCCGTCTGGAAGACGGCAGGTTCTACCGTTTTGAAACGCTGTTCACCGCCGAGGAAGGCAAGCTGGGGGTGCTGGTGACCTTCCTGGCCCTGCTCGAACTGGCCAAGGAACAGCTGCTGGACATCGTCCAGGAATCGCCGCTGGCGCCGATCTACGTCAAGTCCCTGGCCGCCGGCAACACCAACGAACCGCTGCAGTTCAACAGCGAGTTCGATGACAACGACGCCGCCAACGCATCCGACTGAGCACCCGACCCACGCATGGATCAACCGCTGATCAACCGCATTGTCGAAGGCGCGCTGCTGGCGTCCAGCCAGCCGCTGACGCTGGCCCAGCTGCAGGGCCTGTTCCCGGAAGAGGAACCGGCACCCCCGGGCAGCATCGAACGCGCACTGGAACTGCTGCGCGAGGGCTGCCAGGACCGCGGCGTGGAACTGGTCGAGGTGGCCTCCGGGTTCCGCTTCCAGGTCACCAGCGAAGTGCATGGCTACATCACCCGGCTGTGGACCGAACGCAAGACCCGTTACACCCGTGCCACGCTGGAAACCCTGGCCCTGATCGCCTACCGCCAGCCGATCACCCGCGGCGAGATCGAACAGGTCCGCGGCGTGGCGGTCAGCAGCAACATCATCCAGGCCCTGGAAGAACGCGAATGGATCCGCGTGATCGGCCACCGCGACGTGCCCGGCAAGCCGGCGCTGTTCGGCACCACCAAGGGCTTCCTGGATTATTTCGGGCTCAAGCGCCTGGATGAACTGCCGCCGCTGTCCGAGCTGCGCGACCTGGGCGAGCTGGAACCGCAGCTGCCGCTGGACAGCGATGGCCAACCGGCCGGTCGGCTGGCCGCCGGCGCTGCGACCCCGGATCCCGCGCCGGACAGTGCCGCGGGCGACGATGACGCCTCCCCGGCGCCGTCCGAGCCAGCCGATCCGGCCGACCCTGTCGCCGCCCGGCTGACCGCCCGCGTGGCGCTTGCTTCGGCCCGGCTGGCGGAGCACTCCGTAGACCCGGACAATGGTGCCGACGCCGCCGAGGCGGACCGCACCGAGACCCCATCCCATGCGCCGCTGTCGCTCCGCGACGACGACGCTGATACGACCGCCAGCGATGGCGAACCCGATACCGCGCCGGGAGAGCGCGCGGCGCCCCAGAACGAAACCGAAAACAACGCCGTCGCGAAGACGACCGTGGCTGTTGACGAAGCCGATCCCGAACCAG
>Ga0308171_1002630_pt1 | contig 18347 bp, 15 predicted proteins | sample PhyGR1_FD_202135 | JGI IMG/M metagenome (GOLD analysis project Ga0308171, IMG submission 202135) | Phyllosphere microbial communities from UC Gill Tract Community Farm, Albany, California, United States - DLSLSG.R1 | ecosystem: Host-associated > Plants > Phyllosphere > Unclassified | place: USA... | reverse complement strand
CGATTTTCTATATGGGAATCAACATCGGAGCGTTTTTGGGTCAGTTCATCTGTCCTTATTTAGGCGATGTGAAAGATGCCGGAGGCGTGAGAGATATTTTCGCTTTCAAATGGGGATTCTTAGCGGCTTCTATCGCCATGATGGTAGGCACGGTGACATTCTTTATCCTTAAAAACAAATACGTTGTAACGCCGGAAGGCCGACCAATTGGTGGTTTACCAAAAAACAACACGAGCGAGGATTTTGAAGAAGGCGAAACACAAACGGCTAAATTCTCTGGTCAAAATATGGGAATCGCAGCGTTGTTATTTGTAGCGCTTTTCTTTGTATTTAGATATATTTTGGTGAGCGAATTTGGTTTCAGCTCTGTAGGAATGGGACAATTGATCAAAGGAATTATCTATCCATTCATCTACGCAGCCGGGATTTCATTGGCATTCTTGATCATGAGCTCTGCCGAAAACAAAGTAGAGAGACAAAGAATCTGGGTAATCTATATCGTATCATTCTTTATCATATTCTTCTGGGCAGCTTTTGAGCAGGCTGGTTCATCATTGACTTTCATTGCTGACAACCAAACCGACAGAGATATCTTTGGATGGAATATGCCGCCATCTATGGTTCAAATCTTCAACGGAATGTTTGTTGTGGCTTTGGCTTTACCATTCAGTTTGCTTTGGGATAAATTGAGAGCACAAGGAAAAGAGCCCGTTTCGCCAATGAAGCAGGCGATTGGTTTGGCATTGATTGCTTTATCCTATTTCATCATCGCTTACAACGTAAAAGACCTTGGAAACACTGGACTATTGGCTATCAAATGGCTAATGTTACTATATCTGATTCAGACAATGGGTGAACTTTGTTTATCACCAATCGGCTTATCTTTGGTAGGAAAATTGGCGCCAAAGAGATTTGCATCTTTATTATATGGGGTTTTCTTTATCTCTAATGCCGCTGGTTATGCATTAGCAGGTTCATTGGGAGCAATCATCCCAGCAACAGGAGACAAATTTGTAAAAGCAGAAAAACTAGGTGTTAATCTTCAAGACGTTTTAGACAAAAAAGTAACCTTGACACCTGAGCAGGTCGCTTTGTTCGAAAAAGAGCAATTACCAATCGCCAACACTACTTTCGCAGGCGTTGAGATCCATAACTTGTTTGAGTTCTTTATGGTATTCGTAGTACTTTGTGGAATTGCTTCTGTGATTTTGGCAATCCTATCTCCGAGATTAAAGAAAATGATGCACGGACTGAGTTAAAATCCGACCAACATAAAATTATAAAACCACCGAATATTCGGTGGTTTTTTGTTAAATTCGTATGATGGAAATCTCAGAAGATTCTTTGTTTCTTTCCGTAAAAGAAATTATAAACCAATCGCGCGAACGTGTTTTTCGACTTGCGAATTCTACGCTATTGCTTTCTTATTGGCAGATTGGACAACTTATCGTTGAAGATGAGCAGCAAGGAAAGGGACGTGCAACTTATGGAAAATTTGTCTTGAAAAATCTTTCAAAAAAATTGACTTTAGAGTTTGGGAAAGGTTTTGATTATACGAATCTATCTAATATGAGGAAGTTTTATCAAGCTTTTCCAATTGTTGACACATTGTCTCAACAATTGAGTTGGTCACATTACAGATTGCTGTCAACTCAAGAAAATAAAGAAAAAAGGGAATACTATCTTGAAGAAGCAGTCCAAAATAATTGGAATGTTCGCGACCTAAAGAGACAAATCAATTCCCTTGCCTATGAAAGAGTTCTTCAGCATAAAAAATCTCCCGTTGAAAATATTAACAGTGTTTTAAAAGACCCGTATATTTTTGAATTTTTGGGTTTGAAAACTGATGAAAAAATATCAGAACAAGAAATCGAAACTGCAATCATCGACCATATTCAGAAATTCTTGCTGGAGTTTGGGAAAGGTTTTGCTTTCGTAGCGAGACAACTTCATATTGCCACAGACACATCAGATTTCTACATCGATTTGGTTTTCTACAACTACATTCTAAAATGTTTCGTCATTATTGATTTAAAAACTGGCGAGCTTTCTCATCAGGACATTGGTCAAATAGATATGTACGTCAGAATGTACGATGATTTGAAACGAAACGAAGGCGATAATCCTACAATCGGAATTTTACTTTGCTCAGAAAAGGATGAAACCATAGTAAAATATTCTGTCCTTAATGATAAAAACAATCTATTCGCAAGCAAATATCTGCTCTATCTTCCGAAGGAGGAAGAGCTTAAACAAATCATCGACCAAGATAGAATTCGTTTTGAGCTCGAACAAGAAGATAAAAAATCAAAATAATAAATGCGTGACACACTAGGTCACAAATTAAATCAATTGTCATCAATCATCTATGAACTTAACTCTCGAACAAATACAGGATTTCAAAGGAAAATATCCAAAACAAATCTGGTCACTCTTTTTCTCCGAAATGTGGGAACGATTCTGCTTCTACGGAATGCGTGGAATGCTGGTTTTCTTTATGATTTCACAACTTAAATTCGATGATGAACAAGCGAATTTGCAATACGGTGCAACGCAGGCATTTGTCTATGCTTTCACATTTGTGGGCGGCATATTTGCTGATAAGATCCTGGGCTTTAGGAAATCTTTGTTTTGGGGCGGATTGCTGATGATCGTCGGAAGTTTGATTCTGGCGACCAATCCACACGATTATTTCTTCCTCGGGATTTCGTTTACCGTTGTAGGAACAGGTTTCTTCAAACCGAATATTTCCACAATGGTGGGAAAATTATACAAATCCGGAGATTCCAGAACCGATGCCGGGTTTTCACTTTTCTATGCAGGAATCAATATGGGAGCGCTTTTAGGAGGTTATCTTTGCATCGCCATTGGAAAAGGCGAAATGCTTTCTGGACTTATTCCAGAACACAAAAGATGGAATGTAGCTTTCGGGTTGGCCGCAATTGTAATGGTGGTTTCTTTAATTAATTTCATCTTTACGCAAAGACAATTAGGACCAATTGGTCTTCAGCCTAAAAAATTGAACTCTGATGGTACGTTCTCACCATTAGCAAAATGGAATGAATACAGCGTCTATATTTTATCATTAATTTTTGTTCCATTAATTATGATAATGGTTTCTGTTCCGCAATACACCGATTATTTTATGTGGACTGTCGGACCTTTGACCTTGATTTATTTGTTTTATGAAATGACAAAAGTGACGTCATCCGAAAGAAACAAACTTTGGGCGGCCTTGGTTTTCATTATTTTCTCCATCGTTTTCTGGGGAATTTATGAGCAATCTGGAGGTTCATTAAGTATTTTTGCTGCAAACAATCTCAACAAAGATTTATTAGGATTAGACCCAAATGGCGTGAATAATTCCGGCGGTGCATTCTTCATTATTTTCCTTGCGCCAATCGTTGGCTTATTGTGGATTTGGTTGAGCAAAAGAAAATTGGAACCAAATACGTTAATCAAATTTGGTTTAGGATTCATCTTTCTTGGTTTGGGATATTACGTCCTTTTCGCAACCAAATTCTTTGCAACTCTACAAGGAATCACTTCTCTTAATATCTTCACAATCGCTTTATTGGTCATCACTTTTGGAGAACTATGTTTATCACCCATCGGATTATCGATTATGACGAAGCTTTCTACAGAAAAACTACAGGGAATGATGATGGGAATGTGGTTTTTGGCTTCCGCTTACGGACAATACGTGGCTGGACAAATTGGTGCAGGAATGGCAAAAGTAAAAACTGGCGCCAACAATTACGACGCACTCATCACTTACACCGATGGATACAAACAATTGGGTTTATACGCCCTGATTGCAGGCGTTGTGCTAATTTTGATTTCTCCACTCGTGAAAAAACTAATGCAAGAGGTGAGATAATGATTTAACTAAAGTCCATTTCAACAATCCAAACACAGATGAAAAAAAATACATTTTTACTTATTCTCCTTCTGATTCCAATCTTTGGGTTTTCGCAAGTCCAATGGATGACGATTTCGCAGGCTTTGGAAGCTCAGAAAAAGGCCCCTAAAAAAATATTGATTGATTTCTATGCTGACTGGTGCGAGCCATGCAAAGAAATGGACAAAAAAACCTACAACCATCCCGAAATTGCCAAGATCATCAATGACAGTTTTTATGCTGTGAAGTTTGAAAGCGATGGCAACGAAGCTGTAAATTTCCTAGGACACAAATTTACAAACCCCGAATACAAAGGCAAAAAAGGCAAATCCACGCTTCATCAGTTTTCCAAATACATGAACATCAATATGATTCCGACGATGATTTTCCTTGATGAAAAAACCGACCCTATCACAAGTCTTTCCGGATTCTTAAAAGCGAAAGAAGTGGAACCTTACTTTACAATGATTGCCTCCGACGAATACAAAACCATCAAATCCAGACAGGAATGGGAAGGTTATCAGAAGAAATTTAAGTCGAAGATTAAGGAATGATTTTTCAGAAGTGAGATATTAGAATTTAGATGTTAGATTTTGCAAAGTGATGAAACATTCTATTCCTATAAATTCATAAAATTTCCCGAAATTCGTCGGAACAAATTTTCCTTTCTTGACATTAGAAACTTCCATAGAATTTCTCAAAGGCATCGGCACCGAACGCGCAAAACTCATCAGAAACGTGTCGGGGATTTCGACTGTGGAAGATTTGCTCACTTTTTACCCGATCCGGTACATCGATAAAAGTAAAATCCACAAAATTGGAAATATCGCCAAAGACTCCGAAGCAGACATTCAGCTGAAAGGAAAGATTACGGACATTCAGGAAGTTGTTTACGAAAAAGGAAAACGGTTGTCTGCAAAATTCCGTGATGAGACGGGAACGATGGATTTGGTCTGGTTCCGATACACGAATTGGATGAAAGATGCTATTCCTTTGAATCAGGAAATCTTCATTTTTGGAAAGGTCAATTTCTTTAATGGAAACTTCTCGATGCCTCATCCGGAAATCGAAGTTGATGAGAAAAAAGCTTTGCAAGGAACGCTTCTCCCAGTTTATCCAGGAAGTGAAAAGCTGACGAAACGTGGCATTACAAATAAATTATTTCAAACTGTTATTTTTAATCTTCTGAAAGATTTACCCAACTTGATTCAGGAAAACCTGCCGGATTATTTGATGAAATCGATGAAGTTGATTGGAAGGCTTAATTCCTATTATTTCATTCATTTTCCTAAAGATTTAAAACAATTTGATGATGCGAACAGACGGTTGAAGTTTGAAGAAGCTTTCTTTTTCCAGCTCGGTTATGGTTTGAAGAAACTTCATCAAAAAACAAAATCCTTCGGAAATCCATTTCCAATTGTCGGAGAATATTTCACCAGTTTTTACGAAAACAATCTTCCGTTTGAACTCACAAATGCTCAAAAACGCGTTCTGAAAGAAATCAGGATCGATATGAAACGTTCGACCCAAATGAACCGATTGCTTCAAGGCGACGTTGGTTCGGGGAAAACAATGGTGGCGTTATTAACTATGCTGATTGCGATGGACAACGGTTTCCAATCTTGTTTGATGGCGCCGACGGAAATATTGGCTCAGCAACATTTTAATTCCATCAAAGAATTACTAAAAAATACGAATATCAACGTCCGACTTTTGACCGGTTCTTCCAAAACTGCGGAAAGAAAAATCATCCACGAGGAATTGGAAAACGGACAACTTTCTATCTTGATTGGAACACATGCACTTTTGGAAGACAAAGTGAAATTCCAGAATCTTGGTTTGGCAATTATTGATGAACAACATAGATTCGGAGTAGCACAAAGGGCAAAACTTTGGGCGAAGAACAACATTCCTCCACATATTTTGGTAATGACCGCAACACCTATTCCACGGACTTTGGCGATGAGTTTTTATTCCGATTTGGACGTTTCTGTGATTGATGAAATGCCGGTCGGGAGAAAACCAATCATCACTGCTCATCGTCGAGAAAAAGACCGACTTTCGGTTTATAATTTCTGCCGGGAAGAGATTGAGAAAGGCAGACAAATCTACTTCGTTTATCCGCTCATCGAGGAATCTGAGACTTTGGATTACAAGAATCTAATGGAAGGTTTGGAAAGCGTAATGAACTTTTTCAAAAGTTACAATGTGACGATGGTTCACGGTAGAATGAAGCCTGCTGAGAAAGATGCGAATATGCAATATTTTGCTTCCGGACAAGCACAAATTATGGTGGCGACAACTGTAATTGAAGTTGGCGTGAACGTTCCGAATGCGTCTGTAATGGTCATTGAAAGTTCGGAGCGATTCGGATTGTCACAGCTTCACCAGTTGCGTGGACGCGTTGGTAGAGGCGCAGAACAAAGTTATTGCATCCTGATGACGGGCGATAAACTGAGCAAAGAAAGCCGAACCCGCATCAAAACAATGGTGGCGACGACGGACGGTTTCAAAATCTCGGAAGTGGATATGGAATTGCGTGGACCTGGCGATATTCTCGGGACTCAGCAAAGTGGTGTTGTGGATTTTAAAAAACTAAGTTTGATAGAGGATTCTGCGATTATTAAAGCTTCGAAACTGGCTGTTGAAAAGATATTGGAACAAGATGCGCTTCTCACGCGTCCCGACAATCAGATGATGAAGCAATATTACATCAAGCAATACAAGGGGAAGAATAAGTGGTCGCAGATTAGCTAAATCCACTCCACACCTACTCCCAACATCTGGATAGTGACCCGCATCAATCGTTAATTCATTTGCAAATAGTTTTCAGACACGGCCGTAAAGTGCTGATATTAAACAAAATGTACTTGATTGCCTCAACTAAGTGGTTGATTCCCTTCACGAAGTGATTGATTTCCTCAACTAAGCGGTTGAATGCTTTAACTGAATGATTGGATGGCTCAACAGAATGGTTGGCTGATTTAACTGACCGGTTGAGCGCCTTCACAAAATGGTTTGTTGCCACAACTGAATAGTTATTTGCAACTACCTAATCAATTTATACCTCTGAAAACCAATTCAAATAATTTCAAACATCAAAAAAAGTCTACTACGAATAGCAGACTTCTTAAAATTTAAAAATAGTATATGAAGAAAAATTTACTCTCAGGCATTCTGCTTGATTTCGTTCTGCGACAAATCTAAAATTATACTTGACATCAAACTTTAATGAATCATTATCCCTTTATTAATAATACTTAAGAATCAATTCAGGTAAGTTTCAATGAGAATTCACATCTGCATAACCTTACTTTTATTAATCGATTTTGGATATCATTTTTATATCATTAATGAACTTAAAATCAGTACTTAAACAAAACGACCAAGTTTTATTCTGATAAATTAAAATCTTGAAGTTTTAAAGTTGTTCATCGTCTATTCATTTTACAACATTAAATCCGGGGAAAAATCAATCACAAAAAAAGCATCTGCGGAGTTGGCAAATGCTTTATAAGTTATTTAGCGATGATGAATTCCATCAAATAATCGTCCATCACATAGCTGTTTCCAATATCAAAAATCGCTTCGTCATAGACTTCGAACCCTTGTGATTCGTAGAATTTTTTGGCGTCGTTATTTTTATTGACCGTTAAAGTCAATCTTTTGTCACCAGCTTTTTCGGTTTCAGTTTTTACAAATTCTAAGGCTTTTTTTCCAAGTCCTTTCCCTTGCGCTTCCTTCAGAAAATAGATCCGGTGAAGTTTTGTAGTTTCAGGCTCATTATGAAATTCGAAGCCGATAAATCCTAAGAAAACCTCATCTTCCTGAATCAAATAATATTGATAGTTTGGATTTTCGAAATGGGTTTTTAAAGTGGATTCAGAATACATCAAACCTAACATATAATCAATTTGCTTTTGCTCTAAAATATGGGCGTAAGTGGAATTCCAAGATTTTTTTGCAAGGTGTTGGATTGTGGGAATATCGTTTTCTGTGGCTTTGATAATCATAGAATTGTAAAATGTATAATGTAAAAAATAAATCAATTCAGGTTAGAAAATTTCTTTGATGATTTCTAACGATCTCGGTTCGCGGAAATCAGTGAAATGGTAATGGAAATAAACCAATATCGAATCCAGGAAATTCTGTTTTTCAGTTCTACTCAGTTTGATACTGTATGGATCTTGTGATGTGATCAAGTCTTTCCATATGTCAGAAATCGTTTTGTCAAAAAAATGATGCATTTCTATATCTTCAAAGTTTCCGGTTTCGGGATTGAGGAACGTTTTGTCTGAGAATAGAGGCTGTAATCCTTGCTGTTTCAATAGTCTGAAAATAAAGATCAAATGTGATTGGAAATTATCAATCTGAAGTTGACTCAGGAAAATGGAAATCTCAGAATAGATCCCAACGTTTTGATTTTCATTCCTCAACACCTGATTCAGCAAATCCGATATAAAAAACAAAATAGAATTTTTACGAATATCCGAACTGAAAAAATCTATGTTTTTCTGCTCGATTTTCTGAACGTTTTGGATGCTTTTTTTCTTATCGGAAGTGTAAAGCAATAATTCATTCAATGGAAAAAGGAAAGCCTTTTTTTTGTTCTTCGGAGCGTAGATGCCTTTTGCGAAGAAACTTTCGAAGCCATTTTCCCTACAAAAACAATGGAGAACAGCATCGTGATCTCCATATTTTGTATAAGACAGTAAAAAAACTTCTTGTGTCATCAAGATTAGATGTTAGAAATTAGATTTTAGAAGTTAGATTAGACTTATTTTAATTCACTACAGCAATTTTCGCTGTGGCTGTATCGGTTCCGTCCTCGTTGGTCATCAAGACATAATAGATTCCGGAGGCTACTCTCACGCCTCTTTGGTTGTTGAGATTCCATTCGAAATAACCGCCATTTGCCACCGCAGAATGTACGAGATTCCCGGCTGCATCTGTGATTCTAATATTGGTTTTAGCTGCAAGACCTCTTATTCTTACATTACCTTTGAACTGCGAGTAAACAACAGGATTTGGATAGACCAGAACATCTCCAAAGTTGGAGGTAACATCTGTCACATCACCCTGATAAACAATGATTCCATTTATGGTTGCGAAATACACTTTTCCTGTCTTGTTATCCACCTGGATGTCTGTCACACTATCATTTGGCAATGGGGAATTAGATTTTGTGAAATGATATATCGTCTTGTCGCCGTTGGGACTTAGATAGAATACACCTCCGCCATCCACAGACACCCATTTTTGATTGCCTGTATCTGCTGTGATCTGTAAAATGTTAGCATCACGGAACAATTCTTCTGCCAGTCCGTTTTCCTCTATGATGATGGCGTCTGTCTGAGGATTATCTTCCAGTACTGCAGATTTTGGGTTGGATAATATCCTTAATCCTTCTCTACTTCCGATCCAGAGGTCATCATTATTATCAATCGATAAAGAAACTGTACCATTTACCGGCAAGTTATTACTCATCTTTAAAACTTTGAAGCTATCATCAGAGCTATTGGCAGGAGAATTATTATAATTGTAGATCATTGCACCTCCATCACTGTAGAAAGGCGCCGCAATATAGATGACCCCATCTTTTGCAACAGGTTTTTGGGCACCTCCTATATTAAAGGTTGTAAATGGAGTTGAACCGAATGCATCGTTAGATCTATTAAAAACATAAAAACTAGAATTTGCACAATTCCCAGATAAAGAGGGCACCGTACATTGAACACTGCAGAAAAGATTATTCTGACCATCAAAAACAAGTCCTACTGGTTTATAATAAAACTGACTGTTAGGATTAAAAGAATATTTTTTAACAAAGTCATTATTATTCATTTTATAAACACCTTGTGCTGCTGCTGATGCATATGTATGGTTTGTAAAATAAACTTCGGTGGGATTAGATGGATCGGGGACGACATCCAAAATATTATACCCAGATGGATTATTGAGGAAATATTGAGGATAGATCCACTTTGAACCATCATAATGATAGTAACCTAGGTTTTTACCGGAATCCGCATCTTTATTTCCTGACGCGACCCAGATTTGGCCATTTAATAATGAAATTTTATTGGATGCACTATTGTAAGGACCATCTGGTTTCAAACTATTTTTTTGTTCGTTGTAGATCCCAGACAACTTGGTTCCCGTAAACAAAGCGCCATTGGAAACCAAAGCCGTATTGATGTCTTCGCCAGCGTTGAAATTCTTCTGCTGTACTCCATTTGTGCTGTAAATATAAACCTGAGTTTTGTCCGTGACAATGATCTGACTATCTGTAACTCTCAAATCCTGAACATCTGTAAATGTTCTTGGGATCTGTGCAAATGTTGACCCTGTGCCATACCTCACCTGCGTACTTGTTGAAAATGCTATACTTGCCGACGCATCGATTTTTTTAAATGAACCGGAAACTAGATTTGTCCAAGTTGTGTATACTGGAAACGTAGCATTGATCTCATGAGATTTTATCCCTGAATTGGTTGCCACATATATTGTATTTTCTTTTAAAACTGCAGCATTGGCAGCGAGATAAGCTCCACCTGTTGAAAAGAAAGCCGTGTCTCCAAACTCTCTTCTAGCAATATTGAAAACCGAAACGCCATACCCAGCAGAAACGATAGCTTTATCACCATTGATAGAAATATGATTGATCTTCTTAGTACCATTATATCCTGTTGCAAGAGGTATATCCACAATCAGAAAAATACCGTTAGGTGTGATAACATCCATATTACCGTTCTGGTAACCTACTATTCCTGTCTGTGTAGCAGCATTGTAATCGAATGCCGATATCTTGACCTCGTGGAGGCCATTTGCTTTGGATAATTTTTTGACCTCCCCAGTTCCTGGATAGTAGTAGAAAACACCATTCTCCGTGGCCGCGATCAATCTGTCATTATCTTCCCTGATAGTAAGAACATTGTTATAGGAAAACAGATCGCTCCATTTGGTTGTGGTTTGAGCGTATGAAAGCACTGTTACATACAACAATAAAAGTGATAAAATTTTCTTCATCCTAAGCTATTATGTTTTCATCTATTAACTGATTATTCCACGAAATATTTTTCACATCTTTATTTTTATCGAAATAAAAATCCAATCTCCCCAATAAAATACCGGCCCAGCCTACTTGATTCACTATCACATTCTTGTGTTCCTTATTTTGAAAAGTAAGAGGTTCTGGTAAAAATGTATGTGTGTGACCACCGAGGATCAAATCGATCCCTGAGGTTTTTGCCGCCAAATGCTTGTCTGACATCTTCTCCGGTTCATCCTTGTAATCAAAGCCAATGTGTGAAAGGCAGATTACCAGGTCACATTTTTTATCCTTTCTCAAAAAGTCTGCATAATGTTGTGCTATTTCTATCGGATCATGGTAAATCGTCTCTGCATAATTTTTCTTTCCAACTAATCCATTGAGTTCTATTCCGACAGCGAAGATCCCAATTCTTATTCCATCTTTCACGAAGATCTTGTAATCTTCTGTCTTGCCATCCAGGACCGTGTTTTTAAAATCATAATTGGAGCAGATGAAGGGGAATTTGGCATTTGGTAAAACTTTCAGAAAACCTTCTAGGCCATTGTCAAAATCGTGGTTTCCCATGGTAGAAGCATCATACTTCATCATGCTCATCAGTTTGAACTCAAGCTCGCCTCCAAAAAAGTTGAAGTAAGGTGTTCCTTGGAAAATGTCACCTGAATCCAATAGCAACATATTCTTCTCCTCACTTCTGATTTTTTGAATTAATGAAGCTCTTCTTGCAAAACCGCCTTGGTTGGGATTCTTGGTATAAGACGCATCAAAAGGTTCTATCCTGCTGTGCTGGTCATTGGTATGCAAAATTGTCAATTTGTGAGCCGACTCTTTTTTCAGAATATCAAATTGTTCTGCGAGCAAAAGATTGGGAGCAAGCGTCAAAGCAAGACTTCCTCCACTTATATATTTTAAGAATTCTTTTCTTTGCATTATTCCTGTACTTTTTTGTCCTTGAAAATTAATCTAACATCATCGGGTGTAGAAACCTCAGGATTTTGCTTGAACTTTTCTAAGAAAAGGTCACGCATCTTAAGACCTGTCGAGATCATTTCGCCCTTCCCGAAAAAGAACATATTATCTCCGCCCAAGGCCAAATAATCGGATGTTGCGATGTAATAGGTTTTGTTTGGGTCAATACTTTTTCCGTTGATCAACTTTTTAGAAAGACTTCCGTTATAGGTCTCAATAACGAGATGTGACACTGGATTATTTTTCTGGGTCTTCAAATAATAATCGAACAAGCCTTCTACCTCTTTTCCATTAATTTTAATAATGACGATCTCATTTTCAAAAGGCATCACTTCATAGATTTGTTTTGCCAAGATATCACCTTTTGGGATGATGGTTCGTATCCCTCCAATATTGATGACGGCCGCATCTATCGGAGGAATGTTATTTTTTTTCGCCCACTCATCGGCACCCTGGAAAGTGTAATCTGCAAGAAGATTTCCGAGATTGCTATTGTCTCCGGACTTTGTAAGTTCTACGTTGGTATGGGAGATCTTGGTATTCATTTGACCTTCCAGTTCGTGTTTGTAAGGTTGGATGATCGCATCCATCGCTTTATCTTCTTGTAACTGATCGGTAATATAGATGTTTTTTTCGGTATGAATGTTTGCAATGTTAAGTGGTGTTTTACAGCCAACCAACAGCAATCCAATGATCCCGAATCCAAAAAACTTGTTTTTCATTGAAGGAAAATATGGATACAAATCTAAGGATTTTAGCGTTTTAAAACTAACTAATTCAGAATTAGATCATTCAAAAAAAAGAATCATTTTTATCCGAAAACAAAGAACAATATAATCTTTGTGCTTTCATTTAAAATAAATTAAATTTGGAAAAATTAAATTTAATATAAAAATGGGTCAGTTAAAAGGCGTAGGTGTGGCTTTGGTAACACCTTTCAATGAAGATCTTTCTGTAGATTTTGATTCTCTTACCAAATTAATCGATTATAATATAGACAACGGGACCAACTTTCTGGTTGTCTTGGGAACTACAGCCGAGGCTGCAACGCTTTCCAAGGAGGAAAAGGACAAGGTCATTGCGCATATCACAAAGATCAACAACAACAGACTGCCTTTGGTTTTGGGAATCGGTGGAAACAATACAGCGGAAGTAAAACAACAGATCCTGGATACCGATCTTTCGGACTTCGATGCGGTGTTGTCTGTTTCTCCTTATTATAACAAACCAAATCAGGAAGGACTTTATCAGCATTACAAAGCTTTGGCAGAAACTGGAGCCAAGATCATCATCTACAATGTTCCTGGAAGAACGGGACAAAATGTAGAAGCTTCTACAACTTTGCGTTTGGCAAATGAGTTCCCAAATCTATTCATGGTGAAAGAAGCAGCACCAAACATTTTACAATACTTCGACATCCTTAGACAAAAACCGGATAACTTCTCTCTAATGTCTGGCGACGACGAATATACTTTGCCAGTAACTTTGGCTGGAGGTGACGGAGTAATTTCCGTAATTGGTCAGGCTTATCCAAAAGAATTTTCTACAATGGTAAAGTTTGCGCTTAGCCGTGAAGTTGACGAAGCTTACAAGATCCACAATTCATTAGTGGAAATCACAAGATTGATATTTGCTGAAGGTAATCCGTGTGGTGTAAAAACTATTCTTGCCGAGAAAGGGATCATCAAAAATTATCTAAGACTACCTCTTGTCGCAGCCTCTGAAGGTTTGCAGGAAAAAATCAGACAAGAAATGGAGAAAATCTAATTTACAAAAACTAATAACCTAAAAATACATATGGAAACGAACAACATGAAACGCTATGCCTTTTCTTTTCAGGGAAAAGGAGGAGATTACTTTGGGGTCGTGGTTGTCAATTGGCTTTTGACGGTCATCACACTTGGACTTTACTATCCTTGGGCAAAAGAAAGGACTTTGAAATACCTATATTCCCACACCAACTTGGAAGGTGATAATTTCCAATTCACAGGAACAGGAAAGGAAATGTTCGTTGGTTTTATCAAAGTATTCGGAACTTTTGTAGCATTATACGCCGGAATATTTATTGCCGCAAAAACACAGAATTCTGTGTTAATGGTCATATTCATCATTGTCTTTTATGCATTGCTAATCGGGATCATTCCATTTGCGATCCATGGTTTTTATAAATACAGAATGTCGCGCACATCTTGGCGAGGAGTGAGATTTGGATACAGAGGTGACAGAGTAACATTGGTAAAGATCTATTTTAAGGATCTGCTCCTGTCTATTGTCACTTTAGGTCTTTATGGTTTTTGGATGACAATCGACCTTAGAAATTACACCTTGAGTAATATAAAATTTGGGAATGCAGAATTCAAGTACAACGCCAAAGGTTCAGAGTATTTTTTCCTTAATTTGAAAGGCATATTCCTGACTTACATCACATTGGGAATCTATAGCTTTTGGTTTCAAAGGGACATTCTGAGATTCTATTTGGATCACCTGACACTTAACAACGGTAATGAAAAAGTGAGATTCCAATCCAAGTTGACGCCTGGCGACATCTTTGAATTGACGGTTATCAATATGTTGATCATCATCTTCACTTTAGGAATTGGTTATGCATTCGTTGAAGTGAGAACATTGACCAAACTTTTCAGCAATATAGAAATTGTCGGAAATATCGACCTAGACGCTTTGAAACAAACGGAAGCCGAGTACAAAAATGCCTTTGGCGATGAAGCTTTGGACGCGATGGACCTTTCCGGAATCATCTAAATGAAACTTTCTACATCAGCAAAATATTTTGATGGCAAAACTTCCAGACCCTATCTTTTGGATCTGGAAGTTTTTCTTGGTGAGCAGATCTCTTATTATTTCGAGAACAAAAGATCAGTCTGGAAATTTCAGGATATCAAGTTTGAAAAAATTGGAGATCATCTGATCATAACAAGAAAAGACAATCTTTCGGAAAGTCTAAAAATTGATAATGCTGAAGTTGCAAATACCATTTACCAATCTGCAAAACAATCCAGAAATATCTCTTGGTATCATACACTTCTCGACCTTGGCCCGAAATTTTACCTTACAGCCACAGTTGCGACGTTTACTTTGATTGCCTGTTTTTACATTTTCATCATTCCTTGGATCGGTGAAAAAGTAACGGATCTGATGCCGCTAAGTTTTGATGAAGAAATTGGTGACAGCAGTTTTCAGCAGATCAGATCATTTTCTAATATTGATGAAAAACGTTCTGCCAAACTTCAAAACTTTGCGGATCACATCGATTTTGGAACCCATCGGAAACTTAACTTCAAAGTTATCGATGATAAGGAGATCAATGCTTTTGCTTTACCCAATGGAACTATTGTAGTTTACACAGGTCTTCTTTCTAAAATTGAGAATTACGAAGAACTGGCCGCACTTTTGGGGCATGAGGCAACACACGTCAAGGAAAGACACAGCACAAAAACCTTGGCAAGAAGTCTCGCTGGTTATCTTGTAGTTTCGGTCGTAGTCGGCGATGTGAACGGTGTGATGACAAGTCTTGCTGACAATGCAAATCAGCTGAATAATCTGTCGTTCTCCAGAGCATTTGAATCGTCTTCCGACCTTGGATCGTATGAAATTTTGAAAAAGAATAAAATCGACCCTGATGGAATGTATCAACTCTTCAAAACGCTCAAGACAAGTCATGACGGAGAAATTCCCGAACTCTTATCTAGCCATCCTTTGACAGATGATAGGATCAAGTTTTCAAAATCGCTTTTAGACAAAAAAGAATACACGTTTGAAAAAAATTCGGAATTGGAAAATGCTTTTAAAAGACTAAAAGAAAATCCTTAATAAAATAAAGAAGGTTCAGAAATTTCTGAACCTTTTATTTTACATATCTAATCTGACCTTATAGACATCCGACCCATTTCTCGCAATGCCTTCTTCAAAAAAACCATTGTTCTGAGGAATTAATTCTATAAAATCGAAACTTTTACAATCTTTTGGCAATCCTGCAAATACAAGTGTAAACCAATATTCTTTTCCGTGCGGAACATCTGTCCAAGTTGGGAACAAACTGATGTTCTCGAAGTGGATAAGTTTGGAAATATGGTCAGAATTCCTGTCTATCAAATAAGTGGATGACCATATCCTGATTTTCTCTTCCAAAAAAAACTGAGATTTGTAACAGCAATGCAAGATCACCTGCTTTTCCTCTATCGTCTCCGATTGAAGTTGGCGAAGGATCTCTTCATCGATCTTTGGTTTTACAATTGTTTCGCTCATTTAAATTCTCTTTGATAAAAGATGTTGAGATCCTTTACTCATTTCCCTAGTTTTACCTTCGTCCAAGAAACCACATTTCAAATACAAATTGTAAGCACTTTTATTATTGAAGTTGACCGCCAAGACAATTTCTGTACAAGCTGGAAAATTCTCTTTGATAAAATCAGAAACGATAACCATTGCCGTTTTTCCGATTCCTTTGCCTTGATATTCAGGATCAATTGATAACGACCTGAGCAAAGTAGAGTTTACATTTTCTGTCAAATCAAATTTATCTTCTCCGAAATCGAGGACGAAGAATCCAACCGCTTTGTCATTTAAAAAAATACTAATTGGAAATTTGTCTCCTGTATTTTTCTCTTTTATAATTTCCAAAGTCGCTTTCGGCATTGCCGTGAATTGGCTTTGCTCATCATCCAACGCATAATTTGTGAGATCTATAAAGTCCTCAGGTTTATAAAAAGCTAAAGTGGTCATTAATATTCCAGTTCTAATTTTTCTTTCGAATAATCTCTTATTTCGTTGATCAATTCCGGATATTCTGCCAGTTTTTTACCGTAGCTCGGAACCATTTCCACCAATTTATCTTTCCAATCAGTTTTCAGTTTATCGGCAAAGCAATTTTCCAAAACCATGATCATTGCAAATGCAGAGGTACTTGCACCAGGAGAAGCGCCTAAAAGTGAAGCAATATTTTTATCTTTGTTCACGACCACTTCAGTTCCAAATTCTAATCTTCCACCTTCGAAACGGTCTTTTTTGATGATCTGAACTCTTTGTCCGGCTTGCATCAATTCCCAATCTTTTTCCTGAGCATCGGTCACAAAGTCTCTTAAATGCGACATTCTTTGAGACTTGTTCATCGTCACCTGTTGGATCAGATATCTGGTCAAAGGCATGTTGTGCCACCAAACACCGAATAAAGATCTTATATTTTTGAAGTTCACACTTTCTGGAAGATCAAGATAACTGCCCTCTCTCAAAAACTTGGTCGAGAATCCCGCGAAAGGGCCAAACAATAATGCTTTTTCTCCATCAATAATTCTAAGATCCAAGTGAGGCACAGACATTGGTGGTGCGCCTACTGTAGCTTGCGTGTAAACTTTCGCCTGGTGTTTTTCTACCAATTCAGGATTTCTGCTGACCAGCCATTGTCCACTGATCGGGAATCCACCGTAGCCTTTACTTTCTTCAATCCCAGAACTATCCAAAAGTGGCAAGGCATAACCGCCAGCACCAATGAAAACGAAATCTGCATTCACGGTTTGTTTGTGAAGGTTTTTTCTGTCGTTCACTTTCAAATTCCAGCTTCCTTTTCCGTCTGCATCGATGTCTTTAACTTCGTGGTAGGTGAAAACTTCTACTGACTCGGTCTTGTCCAGATGTTCTATCAATTTAACCGTTAACTTTCCAAAGTCCACATCAGTTCCCAGATCCATTTTGGTTGCAGCCAATTGATCGGAAGCCATTCTTTTTTGCATCATTAATGGGATCCATTCTGTCAGTTTCTCATGGTCATCGGAAAATTCCATTCCTTGGAATAGTGGTGATTTTAGAAGTGCATCATGTCTTTTTTTAAGATAATTGACATCCTTCTCTCCAAAAACGAAACTCATATGTGGGCAGGAATTGATGAATTCTTTTGGATTATCAATGATTCCTTTGTTGATCAGGTAAGACCAGAATTGCTTGGAAACTTCGAATTGTTCAGCAATATATTCTGCCTTTTTGATATCGATCTTACCGTCTTTTTCCGGTGTATAATTTAGTTCACAAAAAGCGGAATGTCCTGTTCCTGCGTTGTTCCATGCAGACGAACTTTCCTTGGCTACTTTTTCCAGTCTTTCGAAGATTGCAATTTCCAATGTTGGATCAAACTCGTGGAGCATCGTTGCCAATGTTGCACTCATGATCCCACCACCGACCAGTACAACATCGTATTTAGGTTTCGGATTCATTTTTAATTAAATTTTTCGAATACAAAAATACTGAATCTTGTTATTTTTCACGCCCTTTATGAATGATAAATTGACTTACCATTTGTTAAGAAATCTCAAATAAGGCTTTAAAATCTTTTCTGAAATTTTAAATCATTAATTTTGCATCGCTTTTGGAAAATCAAAGCAAAAAGAATGAAAGCTTTAAAAACACTTAATCCATATT
>Ga0308171_1002629_pt1 | contig 18350 bp, 12 predicted proteins | sample PhyGR1_FD_202135 | JGI IMG/M metagenome (GOLD analysis project Ga0308171, IMG submission 202135) | Phyllosphere microbial communities from UC Gill Tract Community Farm, Albany, California, United States - DLSLSG.R1 | ecosystem: Host-associated > Plants > Phyllosphere > Unclassified | place: USA... | reverse complement strand
TTTGACAAGCATCATAATGAATGTCATAACTTCAATTTTATATACAAATCAGCAGCCCGACTTGAGTGGAGCTCTTTTTTGTCATTGCGATCGTAGAAATATTCAATTTTTTGCTTTAACGTTATTCGCAATGTCAAAAAAAGCGGGAACGGAAGGCGGACAAAGCTGCCCAAATCTTAGTCACCCTGATCTACAAATGCCAGTTCGTCCGGATTTTTCACTGGATATTTTTCCGTAAAGCATCCGAAACAGTGATCTGGCGAGCCTAAAATGCTAACCAAATTATCAACGCTTAGAAATTCCAAACTGTCAACATCCAGATATTTTCTGAGTTCTTCCTTGTTCATATTGGCAGAGATCAGATCATCCTTAGTTGGCGTATCAATCCCTAAGAAACAAGGCGCAATGATTGGCGGAGACACACTTCTGAAGTGGATTTCTTTCACACCTGCATTTTTCAAGATCTTCACCAAACGTTTTGAAGTTGTTCCTCTCACGATGGAATCATCGATAATCACGACTCTTTTACCTTTGATCTCAGAAACGATTGGATTCAATTTTAGATTGACCAAATGCTCTCTCATTTCCTGAGACGGAATAATGAACGAACGTCCAATATATCTGTTCTTGATCAGAACAGGTCTGAACGGAATGCCTGAAGCCTTGGAAAAACCAATCGCAGCCGGAACTCCGGAATCCGGAACACCAATCACGATATCTGCATCCACAGGTGCTTGTTCCCAAATTTTCATTCCGGATTTCTCACGCACTTCGTGAACATTGATACCTTCTAAAGTGGAATCTGGTCTTGCAAAATAAATATACTCGAAAGCACAGATCTTGTTGACACAATCATCTTTGACAATGTAAGACTGCAAACCTTTCTCATTGTCGCTGGTATAGATGATCTGGCCTGGCAAAACATCGCGCACATATTGTGCTCCTACTCCATCCAAAGCACAGCTTTCTGAAGCTACAACAAATGTGTTCTCATCTATCGCGCCCAAAACCAAAGGTCTTATCCCATTGAAATCTCGGAATGCGAAAAATTTATTCCTTGTAAGACCTACTACAGAATAAGCACCTTCTATCTTTTCCATCGTCGCTTTGATTGCGCCACGAAGTCCAAGGTCAAGGTTTTTCTGAATCAATCTCAAAATAACCTCGGTGTCGGAAGTTGCACGGAAAACCACGCCTTCATCTTCCAGTTCTTTTCTGAGTTGCTTTGCATTGGTCAAATTCCCGTTGTGAGCAATCGAAAGGATGATCTGATCATATTCATTCTTTGCAAAGAATGGCTGAAAGTTATATTTCTTTTTGTCTCCTGCAGTCGTATATCTGGTGTGACCGATAACGGTACTTCCCATGTATTGCTGAGGATCTTCTATCGATTTGAAAACGTCCAAAACCAGGCCTTCATCTTTTACAGAAAGGATCTTCCCGTTGTTTCCAACAGCTATTCCACAAGCCTCCTGGCCACGATGCTGTAAGGCAAAAAGTCCAAACTGCGACAAGGAAAACGTATCCTGATTTTCTGTTGAATGCAATCCAAAAACGCCACATTCCTCTTCCATTTTATCAAAAGGATAATGAGCTTCCTTTTCTTCTTTGGAAAGATGTTTGGTTTCTTCGAATTCCTGATAGCGGTTTTGGAAAGCATATTTCGGTAATGTGCTATATTCTTGAAATTCTAAATCCATTTTTATGGTTTTTGGATTATTTAGCTAAAGCGGTTTGTAGTCTGTCGTAGATCTCAACGTAAGCTTCTGTGATTTCGCCAAGATCTCTTCTGAATCTATCCTTATCCAGCTTTTTCATTGTATCCTTGTCCCAAAGTCTGCAAGTATCGGGAGAGATCTCATCCGCTAAAACAATTTTACCGTCTGAAGTTTTCCCTAACTCGATCTTGAAATCTACAAGGATCACATTGGCCTTGTCAAAAAGATCGATCAAAAGTTGGTTGATCTTATCTGTCAAAGCGTACATCTCATTCAATTCATCATAAGTTGCTGCACCTAGGAAAACAGCGTGATGATCATTGATCAAAGGATCTCCTAGATCATCTCTTTTGTAGCAAAGATCAAAAATAGTTACAGGGGATTTCAATCCTTCTTCCACGCCCAATCTTTGAGCCATACTTCCTGCCACGTAGTTACGAACGACCATTTCCAAAGGAATGATGTCCACTTTTTTTACCAGCTGCTCTCTGTCATCCAGTTTTGCGATGAAGTGCGTTGGAATTCCCTTTTCTGCAAGATATCCGAAAATAAGTGTAGAAATTGCATTGTTCAGTTCGCCTTTTCTATCGAACTGTCCACGTTTTTGTGCATTGAAGGCTGTAGCATCATCTTTGTAACGTACAACAACTTCGTCAGGCTTGTCTGTAGCAAAAACCTGTTTAGCCTTACCTTCGTAAAGCATTTCTTTCTTTTGACTCATAATGACTTTCATTTTTTCAAACAGAATTCGCTTTCACTACGATTTCCGTTCAAACTTTTTTACTGATTAGATTTACGCACAAATTTACGAATTTTTTACATAAAATTAATACCACAGGATAAGAAGGTCATCAAATAAAAAAAAGCCAATTTTCAAAGGCTTTTTTTTATTTGATAGTGTGAGGAAATATGATTTTATCTTTTGATGAATTTCATTGACTTTCCATCGATATTTAAAATGTAAGTATTTGGAAGCAATGCGTTAACGTTGACCGATCTTTGATTTACAAACGGATCCTTAATCTCTTTTATCAATTTTCCAGACAGGTCATAGATCTTGGCCGACTTAGCTTTACGCAAATCTCCAGTAATATTAAGAACATCCGCTACAGGATTAGGATAGATGTGAAAGTCCGTAGTTTTGTTTGCAATGTCATCAGCTGCTAAACTTCCCAAATTCAAGCAGTAATCTGATGCATAGCTTGTCCATTCATTAATATCAAAAGTCGCTGTCGGATTGGTCACGTTGGAATTTCTGTAAAGTGACCTGTTGCCATTTGTATTATCGACCCCTTTTGTTCCAATTGCATCTACAGTTCCGGTTTTGTAAGATAGGTCTACATAATTGTTGCCCTCAAAAGTGAGAGCAGGTCCAGCGATCACGAACTTCGCATTGGCAACATCGAAACAGCTGAAATTGGCATTAGGATTGATGACCACAAAACTTTGGTTGTTCTCGATATCACCTTCCAATTCAAAAGGTTCTCCGAAGTAATATGCCGTTCCCTTGTACTGAATGTACATTTTGTAACCATTCAAATTGACCTTGTGACCTGTTCTATTGGCAATCTCAAAAGCTTTGTTCTTTCCGCTTCCTTCAAGATATTTTACGATTTGAAGGTCTTTCGCAAATACATCCGTCGCCAAAGTTGTGACATTCAATATATTGCTTTGAGGACTTTCCAGATAGGCATTATCGTAAGCTTTTACTGTAAAATTGTAACTCGTTCCTGGAGTCAGATGGTCGATAGAAACAGAATTGGTTTTAGTGTTCGCCACCAAGACATTATCCTGGTAGATCCTGTAGCCGATCACATCTGATTCTGAATTTGCCTGCCAAGTAAGGTTGACAAAATAAGCAGAATTCCTTTCCAACAAAAGTGAAGGTGCTGCGGGCGCCACATTATCTGAAGTCTGATTCCAAATTGCACTCACCCATTCCGGATGATCGACGAAGGGATTTCTATTTTTTTGAACGTTGAAAACCGAATTATTTCTGTCAATTTCTCTTTGTGAAACAGGATCTTGCTGATGCCAATTGAGAAGCATGGTGATATACCAGTTCTCGTAAGCTCTCTCTTCGGTCCCGTCCAAAGGATTCTGGTCTTTCGTTGGATCATTTGCGTTGGTGCTGAAATTAAAACTTCCTAATTTCCCCTCATATCTCACTGCGAAATATAAAAGAGACCTCGCAACATCACCTTTGAACTCATCCACTGGTTCATAGACCCTTCCTATGTAAGTTGCATTCGGTGTTCCGTTGGAAGCTTGTTTTGACCCATTGGTAAAATTGTAATAAACGGTCGAACCTGCTTTTCCATAAGGATAATTACTCCTCAACTGGTTGATCCTCGCATCTGTAGGAATTACGAAAAACAGGTCTGAATACATCGGATATGCACTGTTAAAAGAGCTTTGTGGCATCATGTGCTCACGATTCCAGCCCAAACCTTCCGCATTTGCACTTCCAATGATGTTGCTTAGTGTATAGTGATAGGCAGTTGTCCCTGTCGGATTATTAGAATAAATATCCAGCAAATATGTTGTATTATCAGCCCCATAATCGTAATACTTATCAATATCTGTTTGCCCATAAATAGTCTTTAGATCATCATAATGAAAACTGTAAACTTTCTTCGAAATGATGTCGTGAAGCTTAGTTTTCAATGCATAACCTGAAAGGTTTTCCGTCCCAGAGTAATATTCTATAGGCGCTTGAGCAAGGCCTAAAATTGGGAAAAGAGATATTATAAACAAGTATTTTTTCAACATAAAGTAGTTTTAATAACGGGTCATAAAAATATCATTTTTTTACAAGATTTAATTTATTTTTTTGAATTTGAATATTAATAATGATTTACATTCAGCAAATAAATAAAAAAATCCCCTGTATAAGGGGATTTGTATTTTAATAACAAGTTAGATTATTATTCTCCAGCAATAATATTATGAAGAGAAAGCTTCAGACTTTCCAACTGTTCTTTTTTGCTGTCCAATTTATCGTAAGTGTCTTTCAACAAAGGATTATTGCGTGTTGCCGTACCAAAGAATGACAAGTTATTCTCAAGCTGGACAATCTCTGACTCTAAGTCAGCCACTTGATTTTTGATTTTTCTCGCTTTGTCTGTCAATTGGCTTTCAGAAAGATTTTCCTCTTTTAGATCGAATTCATTGATCTTGTTGAGTTTTAGTTTTTCTCTCAGCGTTTTATTGAATTCTGTATTGATGGACAATTTATCTTTAGGAACTTTTCCAATCGCGTTCCAGGCATTTTTGATATTCTCGATTTTCTCCACAGAACCTTCTTCGTCCGTCAATGCTTTGAGGTCTTCAAGTAATGCTCTTTTGCTTTTGTAATTCTCTTTCCAGTTGTCGCCTGTTGCATTATTCTTCTCTCTGTAATTTTTAAAGAAGGTATTGCAAGCGTCACGGAACTCATCCCAAACTTTATTTGCCTGGCTTCTAGGAACGTGACCGATGGTTTTCCAGTCTTCCTGAAGTTTCTTGAAAAGCGGGACTACGATATCCCAATCTTCGGAATTCATATTGTCCTGAGCGGTTTTTATCAAGCCTTGTTTTGCTTCAAGATTGTGAATTTGAGAGCCTTTCAAGTTTTTATAGAAATCATTTTTTCCAGTATTGAATTCTCTCAAAACGACTTTGAAGTCTGTCCAGTTTTGATTGGAAACTTTCTTAGGAACAGGTCCTAGTTTCAGGAATTCGGTACGAAGGTCTTCTACTCTTTTTATCGCCTGCTGCCAATATGTGTGATTGATAGATTCTGGCTTTGCAAGCGTTTTCAGTTCTTCGATGATCTTGGTTTTCTTCTCAAGATTTTCCAATTGCTCAGATTCGATCACTGCGATCAATTCAGATTTTCTTTCGTGGATCTTGTTGGAAACTTCTTTGAATTCTTCCCAAGTCTTCTCACGGAATTCCTCTGCAACAGGTTCAGCTTCTTCTTTCCAAAGCTTGTGAAGATATTGCAATTCATTCAAGGCTTTCTGAACTACTTTTTCGTCAAGCAATTCTTTGGCTCTTGAGATGATGTGTTGTCTTTTTTCAAGATTGTGGGCAAATTCCTGATGAAGGAATTCTTTGTTCAGATCCAACATCTCATTGAACATTTTCAGATGGTGGAAATAATTGTTATTAAGATTTTTGAATTCGGATTTTGCCACTTGTCCTGCATTTCCCCAAGCTTCTTTGATCTCTCTTATCGATTTGAAAAGATTGACGCCCGGTTCAGAATTAGAATAGAGGTTTTTAAGTCTTTCGATAATTCCTAATCTTTCGTCCAGGTTTTTTTGATGGTCTGCTTCCTGAGATTTATGGAATTTGTCTTGTTTTTCTCTGAAGATATTGACTAGTGCAGATAGTTTTGAAGCTTGCGGATGATGGAACTCAAAATGTTCTTCCTCATTACCCTGCTCCACAAACTCGTGCTTTTTATCTTCAACCTCGTCTGCCACTTTGTGATTGGCGTGATCTCTCAGTGCATTGAATTTTTTCGAAAACGAATGCGCATCGTCTTTGTTGACAATTGTTTCCATTTCGTCCAAAGTTTCCTTCAAAGAAAGGTTGGAATAATTTTCTTCTGCAATCTCGATTTCCTGATGTTCAGCTTCGGGTTCTGTTTCAGTTTCTGGTTTTTCTTCTGCAGGAACTTCTTCCACAGATTCAGATTCCACAGCTTCTGGTTTATCATTTTCCGAAACTTCTTCTGGCGTCACTTCTTCTACTGATTGATTTTCAGCAGGAACGACTTCAGAATTTGGTTTTTCGATTTCAGGATTTTCGTTTTCAATACTCATAACAAAGCGAATTAATTGGCGATAACAACTTTTAAATGCACTAAATTAAATGTTTTTTGTAGAAAACACCAAATAACATTACTAATTTTCCAAAAAAATATTAAATAATTCATAATGTCGTCAATTTGATTTTCGAAAAGTCAGTTTTACTTGACAAAGGCTTTCTAATGTTGTATCTTTGCCATTCCAATAAATTTTAATACAATAAAATCCGTAAATTTTATGAAGACATCCGATTTTAATTTTGACCTTCCAGAAGAATTACTAGCTGAACATCCATCAGAAAACCGTGACGAGGCTAGATTGATGGTTCTTGACAGAAAAACTGAAACCATCGAGCATAAACTGTTCAAAGATGTGATCGACTATTTCGACGAGAAAGATCTTTTCATTTTCAATAACACCAAAGTTTTCCCAGCAAGATTATTCGGGAACAAAGAAAAAACTGGCGCTAAGATCGAAGTTTTCTTGTTAAGAGAATTGGACCGTGAAACGCGCGTTTGGGATGTTTTGGTAGATCCAGCTAGAAAGATCAGAATCGGAAACAAATTATTCTTTACTGAAGACGAATCTCTAGTAGCTGAAGTTATCGACAACACAACATCAAGAGGAAGAACACTTAGATTCTTGTTCGACGGTTCTTACGAAGAATTCCGTGCAAAACTGACAGAACTTGGTGAAACACCACTTCCAAAATATATCAAAAGAGAAGTTGAACCAGAAGATGCTGAAAGATATCAGACGATCTATGCAAAAGTAGAAGGTGCTGTTGCCGCTCCGACTGCCGGTCTGCATTTCTCAAAACATTTGATGAAAAGATTGGAGATCAAAGGTGTTGATTTTGCTGAGATCACGCTTCACGTTGGATTGGGAACTTTCAACCCTATTGAAGTTGAAGATCTTTCCAAACACAAAATGGAATCTGAAGAAGCCATCATCGATGAGAAAAATGCAGAGATCATCAACAGAGCTGTTGAGGAAGGACGCAGAGTTTGTGCCGTTGGTACAACTACGATGAGAGCTTTGGAAACGTCTGTTTCTTCTAATAAAAAGATCTCGGCTTACAGAGGCTGGACCAACAAGTTCATCTATCCGCCACACGATTTTGGTGTTGCAAATGCGATGATCACCAACTTCCACACGCCAAAATCTACATTGATCATGATGATCGCCGCTTTTGCGAACAAAGATTTCATCATGAGAGCTTACGAGGAAGCAATCAAAGAAAAATACAAATTCTATTCTTACGGAGACGCGATGCTGATCCTTTAAGAATCTCAATTTTAAAATACAAATGCGCAGCTTTTTGGTTGCGCATTTTTTTATGTCTTTTATTTTATTTAATTTCATCATATGAAAATATTTTCCTTCTTAGCATTATTATCGATCACGTTTTCCTGTTCTCAGACTCAGGAAAATTTTTCTACAATCGTCCCTTTACCGAAAAAAATAAAAGAAGCGTCCGCTGCACAAATCTCCAAAGCATCACCATTGATCTGGACAATCGAGGACAGTAATAACAAGAATGTTCTTTTCGGATTTAATGAAAAAGGAGAATTGATAAAGGAAATCAACATTACCAATGTTGAAAATAACGATTGGGAAGATCTGACCTCTGACGACGAAGGAAATCTATACATCGGAGATTTTGGGAATAACGATAACGACCGTCAAGATCTTGCTATCTATAAAATAAATGCAGCAGACCTAAATAAGGATGAAGCTAAAGCACAGTTCATCGTTCAATTCTACTATCCTGAACAGACGGAATTTCCGCCGAAGAAAAAAGACCGAATCTTTGATGTAGAATCGTTCTTTATCTTTAAAAATAAATTCTATCTGTTCACGAAAAACAGAAGTTCAAAATTTGATGGTACAACAGTTCTTTACGAAGTTGAAAATAATCCGCTTCAGAAATTGCCAGCAAAAAAACTAGGCAGTTTTGTGACTTGTGACCAGTTCAATCATTGTGCGGTAACAAGCGCTGACATCAGTCCAGATAAGGACAAAGTTGCGATTTTAAGTTCTGACAAAGTTTGGATCTTCACCAATTGGAAAGGCGATAATTTCTTCTCAGGAAATGTGGAAAAAATTGAACTGAATCATCACACACAGAAGGAAGGACTTTGTTTCAAAGATGAAAATACAATCCTGATGACAGATGAAGGTGATAAGAAAATTACGGGAAATCTTTACCAGTTGAAGCTGAAGTAACAGTTTAACTTCAATCTATCAGTAGAAATGAGGAAAAAATTATTGACATTGATATTTATTATTTCGAATTTGAGTTTCGTTTTTGCTCAAACTAAGAAAGAGTTTTATCAATTGATCAATGAAATTTCGGTTAAGAATTCGGTTGATATTATTAAAACTAATGAAGCAAAAAAAATAATTGCTTACAAAGAAAAATCGCTACCGATACTTGCTAACTTTTTCACTAATAATACTTTGACAAATATTAAATCCGATTGTTTAAAAAGAGACTTGACAAAAGGAGAAATTGCAATCATCATCGCTGATAAAATTGAAGGAATGCCATATTTTCAATTGACTAGCATTCAAAATTGCACTTTAGAATTCTGCAAAAATAATCCCAACCTGATCGAGTATTATTTTTCCTTTATTCAAAAAGATAATAAAAAATTATTTACAAAAAAATATATTGACTGGTTAAAAAGTACCGAACGTAAACCTAAAAAATAATGAAGTAATCTACTTCGTAAAAGAATAAAGCAACATATCCGTAAGGATCTCCTGTCTTTTTCTGTAGTCATTTCTCAGTAAACCTTCCAACTCAAAACCACAAAATTCCGCCACTTTTTTGCTGGCGATATTGTCTGGCGCAATTTTCATAAAGATCCGGAGCATTTCTTTTTCATTGATACAATAATCGCGAAAGGCTTTCAAAGCTTCGTAAGAATATTTATGACCCGAAAAATCACTGAAAACAAAATAGGCTAACTCTCCTTTCGGAACGGTCCAATCAATCTCTCGGACAGAAATATGACCGATTAATTCATCCGATTCTTTGAGACAAATTCCGAAATAAAAACCTTCTTTATTCTGACAACTTTCAATTTTCTTTTTGAAGTAAAGTTCGGTTTCTTCAAGAGTTTTGGTCACACTTAAAGTTCTTGAAAAATAATCTTCGAGGTAAGTTTGATCTTTCTGAAATTTGATATAAAATTCCTCTGCAAAATCCAGAGCGTAAGGTTTCAGAATAAGACGTTCGGTTTCTATCATCACATTAATTTAAAAAGTTCCGCCAATTCCAACTACCAATCTTCCACCATCGGACGATGTAAAATAAGAGACGTTGGCAGAAATCGCATCCACTGCATTCAACCAAAATCCTCCGCCGTAAGAGTTGTGCCATTTGTTGGAATGCTCATTCGGAACCCAAACTCTACCAACATCAAACCCGCCAAAAAATCCATACGTCAAAGGTAAGATCGAGTTCTTGACCTTCCCAACTTCATATCTCAGATCGGAACTTTGATAGAAGGAATTCTTCCCATAAAAACGGTTGAATCGGAAACCACGCAGATCTGTATTTCCGCCTAAAGTTGACATTTGATAAAACTCGTAATCGTTTCCTAGAAGCCATTTTGCTTTTGCATAAGACGACAAGACCAATTTTTGATTTTGCGTCAAATAATGCAAAAATCCAAGTCCGGTTTCGACAGATGTAAATTGTCTATCCGTATTTTGAAGATTGATATTGTAAACTGCTCGGACATCGAATTTCATTCCCAACTTAGGATTCGCTTTGTTGTCATAATTTTCATAAACAAAGGAAACATCGGCACCTCCAAACTGTTTGGATTTGAAAACATCCTCGTTTACAACGTCTGGCAAGGAAATATAACGACCGGCCGTTTTAGCGACCTCAAGAATCTCATATTTCAACTTTGCGGAGAAGGTTGCTGCATTTTTGTTCCAGTTGATGGACGGAGAAAACGCAAATTCACGTGCTCTTACATTATTGAATCGATCTCCAAATTCTTCTTTCGGATTAAAGGTCTCGTTTCCGATTCCGTAGAAATTCCGAATGTAGTGCGAACTTGTAACTCTTGTATCCAAACCATAGGACCAACCGCCTGTCAACGTAGGAAACAAACCTTTGTAAGCGAACTCATAACCTTCTGTTCCCGTGAAATAATTGGCCAGGAAATGGTGTTTTTGCGAATATGGCTTTTTGATGAAATCATTTACTGTGTAATCCGCATTGAAACCAATTGCCAACGCATCATCCGGATTGAAATTGAAATTGAGATAGGTTGTGAAAACATTGTACTTCGGATTTTGGTAATTGTATTGGTTGATGTCATAGTCATCCGTCAATTTGATTCTAGCATTGCCTTTATTCTCAAAATCATTTTTCTTGCTTTTGTAGTCATAGATCTTCACCTTTTTGGAATTGGAAACCGAATACTTGTCATTGTCCAAACCGCCTAAAAGTTCAATTCTAATGCTTGTTTTGTTGTTTCCTTGCACTACATATTCATCATCATCATCCAGGCCATAAAGCAAGATCTCTCTGGTAACTTCTCCCGGATATATTTTGGATGAAGCCAATTCTTCGCCGGATTTTTTTAATCGGTAAATATTGACCTGAGTTTCGTTGTTTGGTAATCTGACGACAACAAATCTGTCTTTTTTATCGGTTCCGGTAAGGATCACTTTTTCCTGTAAGATCCTGTAATATTCTGAAGCATATTTCTGCAGGTCACTTTTCCTGGTCATTAATTTTTGGATCAGATCTTCTGAAACTTTGTCCTGAATCTCTTTTGGTAAATTTTTAAAGGCTGACCGAATATCATTCTCTGTCAAATTATTCTGAATGAATTCCGCTTCTTTCAACCAATCTCTCTGGATTGAATTTTTAGCAAAAACGAGATCCAATGGATAAGGCTCGCGATTGAACCATTTCACGCTTTCAATTTCACTATCGAAAGTCTGCATATGTTTCAGCTCAGGAAATTCCATCAAGATTCCAGTGATAAAGCCGTCATATTTTGCAAACGCCTGATCTCTGTCTTTCGGAATTGGACTGTAGATCACGTTCCCGTTTTCCTTGCTCTCTTCAAATTTCCATTGGTCATGATGTCTGTCCCAATCGCCGATCAGCATATCGAACAAACGGGCTTTGATCCATGCTTTTTCATCGATCTTATATTTTTCGTCTTTGGCAAGATTCAGGATCACTTCGTCTGTTCCTACGACTTTATTTGGATTTTCCTCCGTTTCCATTGGTCTGTCTTCCAGATAATACAATTCGTCCCCAAAAGTATCATTGAAGTTCTTCAAAGTTTTCTGTTTCGGAATGTAAAAAAGCTGTGGCGTTGTGTGACGGATTCCCAATTTATCTGAAATATCGCCGATGACCAAAGGTGTGTAAGGATGCGAGGTCGTGTAAAAATCCAAAAGGAATTTGTCCGTATAACTTCCTGAAAAATCATCTATCACATATTGACTTTTGAACGCTACCGCCTGCAAGAATCGAACGCCACTTTTTTTAAGCGCGCGGATCACATATTCGTTTCCGTTTTTGGTTTCCAATCGCAATGATTTGGTTTGATGACCACCTCCTGCTCTATCCGTTTTTACGCCACCAAAAAGTGTATCCAAAGCCAGATTCCTCACATTGATCTTCTTGGAGTAATATTCTCTGTAATGCTTTCCCCAAAGGAATTCGTAGAACTTATTCTTCTTCGTCATCACAGAATCGTAGATCGACGACTCTGAATATTCCGGGAAACTTTTAGGATAATCTGTAGAGTTCTTTTCTTCTTTTCCTAAAACTGTTTTTCTAAATAACAATTCAGATCTTTTGGAATCAAGGTTATAAAAACTCACTTCTGCATTCCCCGATTTTGAGATCTTCAATTCAGAGTAACCATTTTTGCCGAAAGAAAAATCATTGCGACCAATCGCTTTTGCCGCTTCGGTTTTGGAGCCTGCGCCGCTGATGATCTGGCGGATATCATTTTGTTCGATATATTGCAAATTGTGGTCGTGACCAGAAACTACCACCACGTTTTTTCTTCCACTGATCAAAGTTTTCATCCTGTCAGCCAAATTTTTGTAATTCTGATTGGAAATATCCTGATGCGTGATTCCACCTGTCGCTCTCGTCAAATTGATGATTGAACCTAAAACTGGCAATGGAAATTTGCTTTCTAAAGGAAAAATCTGTTTCTCCCAAGAGTAATTGCCGCCGTGTGAACCGTGGGTGATCAATGGATGATGCGTAGCAACCACAATTGTTTTGTTCTGATTTTTGTTGAGCTGGTCCTCAAATTCCGTATAAAAATCTTCTCGGGTTTTGAGGTCACATTTCTCGTTGATGCCAGGATTCTTGCTCCAATCTGCCAAAACCCATTCTGTATCGATCAAAATCAAGGTCAGTTTTTTGTTGATCTTTCGAGTTTCGATTGGGCAACCATTTCTAGGTGAAAATGCTGATTTATCTTTCAGTTTTTCTGTGACGTAATCTTCTTCGCGTTTCAGACCTTTGATGCCGTTGTTGTACCAATCGTGGTTTCCGGGAATGAATATCGTTTTGCCTAAGAAATTATTGGCCAAAGAAATTTGATTGTCAAGTTTTTTTTCTGCCAAGTTTCTATTTTGATCATCTTTTTTCGGCATCCCGACTGGATATATATTATCGCCAAGGAAAAGAAGTGTGCTATTTTGTGGTGCTTTGGAAAGTGAATCTTTCAGAACATTCATATTCTGAAAAGCTTCGTCCTGGTCTAGATTTCCGGCATCGCCAACCAAATAGAAGGTGTGAATGATGCTGTCTTTTATACTGGAATTCTTTTCGAAATTTTTGACATTTTTCCCATAATCCGCACTTTGAACTGCGCAGGAAATAATGGTGATAGAGATTAGAATTAAAAGGTAGAAATGATATATTTTTTTCATATTTTTTTGATTGATGGAAAAACTTCAATGCCAGGTGATCATATTCAGCTTTGCGAAGCGCAGCCCGACTTATCTCCTTTTTATTATCTTTTTATTTGAATCGATGAACCACTTCGTTAGGTTTGAGCGCAAATCCTTTTTTGCGTGGTCATCGCGTTCTAATTGAACTAAAAACATGAGCAAAAAAGATTGACTTCGTCGAACCACTTCGTTAGGTTTGGGAGTGGAAGGCGGATTAAGCTGCCATAAAATTATTCAATATAATCTTAATTAAATATCAAACTATAACAATATTTAACAAAATTAAAATTAGTAAGCTGTCAATACTTTCTTAAATTTGTTTTCAAATTGCATTTATGGATATTTTGAAAATTTCGGAAGATCACGTTAAAAATTTATTCAAAGATAGGTTATCTTCTGTTTATACATACCATAATCTTGACCACACGATCCAGGTTGTAGATAAAATAAAGATCCTTGCAAAAGAAGAAAACGTGAGTCCGGAAGATACGGAAGACCTGCTTTTGGCAGGCTGGTTCCACGACCTGGGATATATAGACGACAGCGAAAATCATGAGGAGGAAAGCCGAAAAATGGCTGAACTATTCTTGAGAGAACATAAGTTTGATGAAGCCAGAATAGCGAAAATTGGGAAACTGATATTGGCTACAGATAAATTCTACAAACCGACTGATCATCTGGAAAGTATCATCAAGGATGCAGATTTCTATCATTTGGCGTCAGAAGATTATTTCAACGTTTGTGAAAATCTGAGACTAGAAATCAAAGAAGTGCATCATCAGAAATTCAGTAAGTTGCAATGGGCAGAATTGAATACGGCTTTCTTTGCGAAACATCAATTCTACACCAAATTTGCAAGAGAAAATTGGCAGCCAATCAAAGAAAAAAACACAGAGAAAATCTTTGCTAAAATCAAAGATCTGAAAGAAGATAAAAAGGAAAAATCCAGTCAGGATAAGGACAAAGCGCTTCTGAATAAGAAGAAACTAGAAAAGTTGGATTCGCCTGAGCGAGGCATCGAGACAATGTTCCGCATCACGCTGAACAATCATACAAAACTGAGTCAGATCGCTGATAGCAAAGCGAATATCTTGCTTTCTGTCAACGCGATCATCATTTCTGTTGCATTGTCCACCTTGATCCCGAAATTGGATGCGCCAAGCAATTCACATTTGATCGTTCCAACTTTTGTAATGATCATGTCGAGCGTGGCGTGTATTATTTTGGCGATCATGTCCACAAGACCGAAAGTGTCCAGTGGAACATTTACGAGAAAGGAAATTGAGGAGAAAAAAGTGAATCTCCTTTTCTTCGGAAACTTCTACAAAATGCCGATGGAAGAATATCTCTGGGCGATGAAGGAAATGATGGCAGACAGACAATATCTTTACGACACGATGATCAAAGACCTTTATTATTTGGGAATTGTCTTGAACAGAAAATATAAATTATTAAGACTGACTTACACGGTTTTCACGATTGGGATTATTGTTTCTGTGGTGGCTTTTGTGGTGGCTTTTAGGCATGTGACGGTTTAGAATTTTAAAATCAATCTAATGACTGACAAAGTTTTTTTTAAGAAATGAATTTTTATATTCAGTTGAATTACACGAAATCAACAAAAATCTAATCAATTGGGATTACTCTGAAGTCTATGGAGAAGCTTGCTATAAAAAATATACTGGACATTTTGGATTCGTAAAAATAAAAATCTCTAAAGTTGATGGTAAATTCCCAACACATCAGCTTGTAAATAATCTTAGCGAAAAAGAATTACCAATTCCCTTTCTAAATGAAATTACAAAATCCTTGAATTTTTTTATCGGTTATTTGAGGGGAATTAAAGGAGAAAGAATAGAATTAAGGATTGAAATCATTGATGCTACATATCATTTTGTTGATTCAAAATCTAAAGATTTTCAAGTTGCTACTTTTTATGCAATTTGTAATTGTTTCAACAAAACTCTAAGAAAAATTTCTGATGATGAATTAAAAATGATAGCAAATTGTAAGCAGAGAAACAAGAATTAAAATTTTTAATTTTAAAATAATTCTATTTTTAAACCACTTCCACAAACTCATAATCAACTTCCTCCGCCTCATAATTCACTCCAACTCGCAAAGCTTTCAAACCATTAATTCCCTGAAGGTCTTCCACTTCCAATTCCTCAATATGAGATTCCAGAATATTCTGATTTTGTAGAATTTTTATCAATTTGATATATTCCTGTCTTTCTTTTTCCTGAGAGAAAATAATACTGATCTTTCCAGGTTGTGTAATTCTTTCAGTTGAATTTTTAATGGTTGATTTATCGATGCGTTTTTTGATCATTTCGTACCGCGCATTGTAGCTTCCATCTACATCGAAACGTTTTTCATCCATTCTGAATCTGATGCTGATCGGCGTACTGTAGACCAAGATCAACGACGAAACATCCAAAGAAAATTCCAGATTTTTTCGGAATTGATCGTATTGCAATTCACTTTCACAAAGCACACGCAATTGCCACAATCTCAAGTTTTTCAAAAATACCGGATCGTAAGTCAAATCAGGTGCAATGGATGATCCGATGTACATATTATGCTCTAAGCCATCCGTTTTGAATCGCTCATAATAGAACGGAAAACGCAATTGCTGCTCTTCCTGTCTTTTGTCCAGAATATCAGCCAGATTTTTATTAATGGAAGACAAACTCTCATCAAATTTTCTGCGGAAATCATAAACCATATTGGTTCTCGGATCCAACTTTTTGAAGTAATCTGTGACCAATTGATTATACTCGATATTTTGAAGTTTTAACGACTCAAACAAAGGATGGATCTCCGAAAGTATAAAGGTCTGAACCATATTTTCCGTGTCGGCTTTGATATCCGTTTGAAGTAATTCTCGATAATAATTCAGTTTATTATCAAAGACATGCAACTCATTTTCTGAAGCGAATTTTGAAAGTAATTCCGATATCAATTCTAACTGAATTTCGAGATCTTGTTTGATGACGAGATTTCTGGAAACCGAAGAATTGCGAACGTCTGTCTGCCCGAAAAGTGGCGTCAATTCCTGAAAACTGATATTCCTGTAAGGCAGATCAAATTCTGCATTATAAAATCCAATATGACGCTCCGCCTCTTGTCGGAACTTCCAATAAACACTTGGATGTATCGAGGTATATTCACGCTGAATAATGGCTTGGATTCTCGTTTCAATACCCGTGTAGAGCCTGTCCATTGTATCTACCAAGTAAGGCATTACGATTTCCATTTTGTTCGCATTGATGCTGTTCAGTAATTTCTTTTTGGAAACCAACTCCACAATTCCGAGAATCTTCTTGTCCTTAACAATTGGTGCAAAGATCGCACTTTTGATTCCGGCTTCGTACAATTGTTTTGCCATTTGGCTCTCCGGATATTCCTGAAAACTAATGTCTACATCAGAAACACTGAAGTACTTTTTAGAATCTACCAACGTGTTGAAATTCTTTTCGCAAAGCATTTCATTCTTACAATCTCTAGGATCGGATGTCAAGATAAAACTGTCCATGATCCCATTGATCGGACTTCTTACAAATTTGTTATCCTCATGATTGATTGCCGTATAACCCACTTCCAGATCGGCAACCTGAAAGATGGAGCGGAAAATAGTATTGAGTTCGGCTTTCAGATTTTTATCATCTTCAATATTGATGAGTTTGCTTTTCAGATTTGAGATGGCACTTTCAGTAGTTGCATCGAAGAAGCTGATAACCGCAAAACCTTTCAGCTCCCAACTTTCTGCAGGAAATTTCTTTTTCCAAAGTTCGTGGTCTTCAAAATTATCAAGTAATTCTGAGATCTCATCTTCCGTTAATCTGTTAAAATTCTCCCTTGGATTGACCTCGATAAAATCTACATTATTAAGGAAACGATAATGGTTTACGATGCCTTCTTCATTCGGAATATCGAAGATAAATGGCATTGCAAAATTGAGCTGCACATTGTAATAATCCCTCAAAACAATACAGCAACACATCACATAAAAACGATGCGGATCCATATCCTTGATAAGCATATCAAAATTTTCTCCTGCTTTTTTGATGATCGTTTGAAACCGTTCTGTAGGATTGAAAAAGAAATTATAAAAAGGAAAACCGATGGCCTTGATCTCATTTTTCGTGAGCATTGGCGGGAAAAGATCCTTCAGAAGGTCTTTCATCAATACTTCATTTTTCACGAAGAAGTCAAGGTCGGCAATGCCGTCTTTCAGTTCGGGAAAGTCTTTTATTCTTTCTAAAATATTTTTGTGAGAAACTGCATAATCAGCATTTTGAAAAGCTTCCGATTCCATTTTCTGGATCAGTTTTTCAAAGGATAATTTCAGTTTAAAGGGGCTTTCGTAAACGGCTTGGAATTCCATGAGGGTAAAAATCAATGCAAATGTAAGAATTAGGAATATATTAATAAAGTCGATTCAAAATTCAAAATACTTTAATTCAATTTAACAGTACAACAATCTAAAAGTGTAACAATTTAATAATGAATCGAATAGTTAATATTAAATATTATAAAAGTAACGTGATTACAAATTATCATATTTATCTATTGTTACATTGTTATATTTTTGAATTGGTACATTATCCCGTATCTTTGCAAGAAATTTCGGAACATTGAAGGACATCAGAACACTTAACCTAGATCAGATCAAAGACTATTTCGGTACGATTGGCGAAAAACCTTTTCGTGCGAAACAGGTTTACGATTGGCTTTGGAGCAAGAATATGCATTCCTTTGATGAGATGACGAATCTTTCTAAGGAACTAAGAGAAAATCTGACCCGTGATTTTTTCATCAATCCGATCTCTGTCGACCTGTTACAAAAATCCACGGACGGAAC
>Ga0308171_1002627_pt1 | contig 18358 bp, 18 predicted proteins | sample PhyGR1_FD_202135 | JGI IMG/M metagenome (GOLD analysis project Ga0308171, IMG submission 202135) | Phyllosphere microbial communities from UC Gill Tract Community Farm, Albany, California, United States - DLSLSG.R1 | ecosystem: Host-associated > Plants > Phyllosphere > Unclassified | place: USA... | reverse complement strand
GCCCTTTCATTTCTGGGTTGGACCACTCCGCAAATACCGGTCTCTATCTTTATCGCGCTTTCTCTGATAGTGGGTCTCCTTTTAGGGCCTCTTCTTGGCTTTATTTTTCGGCGTAAGGCAAGTCGTCTGTCGGTCTCCTCGGGTCGCTAGCTAAGCCGCTTATCACTCAAATATGCATGCGCTTGTAAGCCTCCTCGTGATGCTGACTGCTCTAGCGGTGTGCGAGCGTCATGGCTCGCGTCTTTGTGCTATATCATCGTAATCAAGTCATTTCCGTTAGCGGTCGAGGGTGTTGTGCTCTAGCGGTAAGATTTTTATTGTTAAGATTAATGAAATTGCTAAGTAGTGTGAGCTGACTGATGGGCGTCGGCATGCAGTCTTTGTCTGCATCTTTAGTCAGAACGAAAGACCAAGTGATATCGTTAGCAGGGTTAGTTCAGCAGCTGTTGGTTGTGGTCATTTTTGGACGGGCTTGTGTTTGAGTTATCGAATTTATTTATTTGTTTTTTTTGGTTGGGTATGGATCGATATTTCGAGTCGCCGCCTTGGAGGCTCGGCCCGGGATTTTAATATGCTGGGCGGCATTGAAATCTGAATCTATCGCCGATGAATACTGGTATGCATACTGGTGTTTCGGTGAGTTATTTTTTCGGGGCTTCGGCTGCCTTTCACGTGGGTTAGGGTAGGAGTGGCTTCCAGGTCGGGGTTGGACCCCGTGCGGCCGGCGCTGGACGGCCTCGCGACTGGTTTTATGAGGTCAAAGTCTGTAAATTGTCAGTCGAAGAACTCCATGCATTCATCGATTAAATGGGCGATGAGTGCAGGCTGGATGGGTGCTATAGCATATTTTGCCCGCGCCACATAGCGAAGTCGCGTCGTAGTTAGGTTTACAGTTAAGGTGAAATGATGAAAACAGTTTTAGTGACCGGAGCAGATGGGTTTATTGGATCGCACCTGACTGAGCTATTGGTTCGGGAAGGGTACAAGGTAAAGGCGCTATCTCAATATAATTCCTTTAATTACTGGGGCTGGCTTGAAGATGTAAGTTGCCTGAAAGATATTGAGGTTTTGAATGGTGATGTGCGCGATCCGCATTATTGCAAACACATTACTAAAGGTGTCGATGCTGTTTTTCACTTGGCGGCGTTGATTGCTATTCCTTATTCCTATGTGGCACCCGACAGCTATGTGGATACTAACGTCAAAGGTACGCTGAATATTTGCCAGGCTGCAATTGACAATGGTGTGCAACGGGTGATCCACACGTCCACCAGCGAAGTCTACGGTACTGCGCAATACGTGCCTATTGATGAGAAACACCCGCTTCAGCCGCAATCACCTTACAGCGCCTCGAAGATGGGCGCCGATGCAATGGCCATGAGCTTTTTCAACGCATTTGATTTGCCTCTGACCATCGCACGTCCCTTCAACACTTATGGGCCTCGTCAGTCTGCACGTGCCGTGATTCCCACAATCATCACTCAGATTGCCAGTGGCAAGAAGCAGATCAAGCTTGGTGATGTTTCTCCCACTCGCGACTTCAACTATGTAGCTGATACCTGCCGCGGCTTTCTAGAGCTCCTGCGTTGCGACAAGGCTGTAGGTGAAATCGTCAATATCGGCTCAAACTTTGAAATCACTGTGGGTGACACGCTGAACCTCATCCGCGAGTTGATGAGTAGTGATGTCGAGTTCCTGATGGATGACCAGCGTCTGCGCCCTGAGAAATCCGAGGTATTCCGGTTGTGGTGTGATAACTCCAAGATTCAAGGTCTAACGGGGTTCCAGCCACAGTACTCGATCCGACAAGGGCTGCAGGAAACAATTGACTGGTTTACTCGGCCTGAGAACCTGGCTAAATACAAAGCCGATCTCTACAACGTCTGAGGCGCCAATCATGCTTGACGCTCTGGTGAAATTTGTACGCGAGCAATACCGTACCAACGAGTTCATTCCTTTACATGCGCCAATATTTGGCGGGAACGAAAAAAGCTACGTCCTCGAAACCATAGATTCAACGTTTGTTTCCAGCGTTGGGGCTTTCGTTGATCGATTCGAGCGAGACATGGAAGCCTACACCGGCAGCCCCCGTGCGGTTGCGACCGTCAATGGCACGGCCGCATTGCATGTCGCACTGATGCTGGCGGGTGTTAAGGCCGGAGATCTGGTGCTCACACAGCCACTTACCTTTGTTGCGACCTGCAATGCTATTGCTTACTGCGGTGCGGAGCCAGTATTTATTGACGTAGACAAGCACACGCTGGGGCTTTCGCCGGCAGCGATGGAGTGCTGGTTGCAGGAGTTTGCTTACCTGGATAGCGATGGCGCTTGCCGGGTTAAAGAAAGCGACAAAATTATTCGTGCCTGCCTGCCCATGCATACTTTTGGTCATCCGGTCGAACTCGACCCGTTGATTGAAGTTTGCACCCGCTGGGGGCTTGTGATAGTCGAGGATGCTGCCGAGTCGCTGGGGAGCCTCTACAAAGGGCGTCACACCGGTACATTTGGTGCTGTTGGCACTCTGAGCTTCAACGGAAACAAGACCATCACAACAGGTGGTGGCGGCATGATCCTGGCGGGAGAGGCTTTGGGAGCCCGGGCAAAGCACCTGACCACGACTGCGAAAAAAGCTCACCCCTATGAGTACGTTCATGATGAGGTGGGCTACAACTATCGCTTACCTAATCTTAACGCCGCTTTGGGATGTGCCCAACTTGAACAGCTGGACTCGTTTATTACCGCAAAGCGTGTTCTTGCGGCGCGTTACCAGTCATTCCTGGAGGGCGGGCCCTTTCAGTTTGTTGTGGAACCTCAAGGGTGTCGTTCCAACTATTGGCTTAACGCGATCATCTGTGAGGATCTTGGACAGCGCGATGAATTGTTGGCTTTCAGCAATCAGGCGGGTGTCATGACGCGACCTATCTGGAAGCTGATGAGTCATTTGCCCGCTTACTCTTCAAGCCTGCGGGGCGAATTGACTAACGCATTATGGCTCGAGCAACGTGTTGTCAATCTGCCGAGTAGTGTGGTGCCGGAGTTGCAGGTTTGAAGCGTAACGTTGCGGTGTTCACAGGCACGCGTGCCGAATATGGATTGCTCTATTGGCTGATGAAAGATATTCACGCCAGTCAGAGCATGGCGCTGCAAGTAATTGTAAGTGGCATGCACCTCTCGCCTGAGTTTGGTGAAACGTGGAGGAACATTGAAGCAGACGGGTTCACCATTGACGCAAAAGTTGAAATGCTTTTGTCTTCCGATAGCGATGTCGGTGTTGTCAAGTCGATGGGGCTCGGTACGCTGGGCTTCGCTGATGCTCTGGACCGGTTGCGGCCCGAGATCTTGATCGTGCTGGGGGATCGGTTTGAGGCACTCGCCATCGTACAAGCGGCATTGATCATGAGGATTCCGGTTGCGCACCTGCATGGTGGCGAGATTACCGAGGGGGCCTACGACGACGCCATCCGACACGCCATTACCAAAATGGCGTTCTTTCATTTCGTAGCCGCCGAACCCTATCGCCGACGCGTTATTCAGATGGGCGAATCACCTGAACGGGTATTTAATGTGGGTGCGATAGGGCTTGACCATTTGCTGCGTAGCCCACGAATGACTCGGGACGAACTATCGCAAAGCTTGGACTTTAAGTTGGATGGGCCGTTCCTGTTGGTGACTTACCATCCGGTAACCGCAATCGAGGAAGATCCTGTCCGAAGTTTCAATGCGCTCTTGTCGGCGCTTGATCAGTTTCCTGAACATAAAGTCATTCTTACCTACCCCAATGCCGATAATGGCGGTCGCGCGATAATTCCCCTGCTGGAGGAGTACGCGCAGCGCAGCCCCGACCGCGTGAAAGCAATACCTTCGCTCGGATTTCGGCGATATCTCAGCGTGGTCGCTCTGGCTGACGCTGTTGTAGGCAACTCATCGAGTGGCATCATCGAAGTGCCAGCTTTTGGCGTACCGACGATCAATATAGGTGCACGACAGACCGGGCGTTTATCCTCAGCCTCGGTCATAAATTGCTCGCCTGACGCCAAATCCATCGCGGACGCAGTACACCTAGCACTGACTGAGGTGTTCGCTGAAACCTGCAAACAGGCGATTAACCCCTACGGCGCCGGCGATGCTGCGCGCTGCATCGTGGACGTCCTCGAGCGTTTCAACGGGGAATACCACAAATCATTTCACGATTTGAGCTAAACCATGAAAGCATCCAACCACGACTCGGTCTACATCATCGCTGAGGCAGGCGTTAACCATAACGGTGAGCGTGATCTTGCGTTTGCCCTCGTTGACGCTGCGGCCGCAGCGGGTGCTGATGCTGTGAAGTTTCAAACTTTTGATGCCGCCCGTCTGGCGTCGAAGTCCGCTCCCAAGGCTACTTACCAAAAGCAGACAACCGACGCGGCAGAAAGCCAGCTTGCCATGCTTAAAAAGCTCGAGTTGCCCAAGGAATGGCACGCGGATCTTCAGGCGCATGCGCATCGCAGCGGCATTGAATTTCTATCTACAGCGTTCGACACCGATAGTCTGAAGTTTCTATGTGAGATGAATCTACCGTTATTCAAGGTGCCCTCCGGCGAACTCACGAACGGCCCATTGTTGTGGCAATTTGCGCATACCGGAAAGCCGCTTGTGCTATCGACGGGCATGGCTACATTGAGCGAGGTTGAACAGGGCCTTGCTATCGTCGCACATGCTTTGGTAGCTGATCGAGAACCCGCGAACCTAGACGAGGTTTGGAAAAACTGGAGTCAGCCGCAAGCACGGGCGCGCCTCAAAGGACATGTCACGTTGTTGCATTGTACCTCCCAGTATCCTACGCCCTGGACGGAAGTGAATTTGCGAGCAATGGATACGCTAAGGGCGTTCGATCTGGCAGTTGGTTATTCTGATCATACGGAAGGCGGCTTGATTTCCGTCGCGGCAGTAGCGCGAGGTGCCAAGGTCATCGAAAAGCATTTCACACTGGATCGCTCCATGCCGGGGCCAGATCACAATGCCTCGCTTGAGCCTGATGAATTAAAGGCGATGATCAGCCAGATCCGTGTGCTGGAGTTGGCACTAGGCGATGCCTGCAAGGCGCCTCAGCCCAGCGAGTGGGACACCCGCAGAGCTGCACGCCAGCAGGTTGTGGCGGCGCGTGATATTGCACAAGGCGCGATCATTGGCAGGGACGATTTGACAACCGCTCGCGCCGGCTCAGGTTTTCCGGCCGCTGCCTTATGGGAACTGGTTGGCACCCGTAGCGAGTTTGCAGTGCCAGCCGGTGAGATCATCAAGTAATGAGCCAGTCACTAGGCACATTACGGCACCTGGTGATGCTCGGTGCCGGAGGGCACGCGAAAGTATTGCTTTCACTCGCCAACGCTTCTCGCCTGCACGTAATAGGCGTGTGTGATCCAGAGCTTCATCGTTTGGGCATCCTTGAATGGCGCGGGCTCGCCGTGTTGGGTGGAGATGAGGCGTTGGACCAGCTTGATCGTACGCGCGTTGGTCTGATAAACGGCATCGGTCAGGTAGTGGGGAGTAATCTTCGACGAGTCCTTTATGAATCGGCAGTGAGCAAGGGATTTCAATTTCCTTCACTTGTGCACCCTACGGCGTTTGTTGACGAGACCGCTGTTCTAAGCCAGGGAGTACAGATAATGGCGGGCGCCGTTATCCAGCCGGATGTGACCCTCGGATGTAATACCATCATCAATACCGGGGCTAGCGTGGATCACGATTGCAACGTGGCTGCCCATGTGCACATCGCACCCGGCGCTACAGTGTGCGGCAATGTTCAAATAGGCAGCGGTGCATTTGTAGGTGCCGGTGCAACAGTAATTCAAGGGCTGGTGCTGGGCGAGTGCGCGGTCGTCGGCGCCGGGACGGTCATGGTTCGAGACTTGCCGGCCGACAGTATTTTATTAGGACCGACGGCTCGCTCCAGATCCGTTCCCGACGAGAAACATAAAGAAGGTAAACAATGAAGCAGTGGGAGTTAACGCTCGTCGGTCCAGAGTGCTCAATGGAGGAGGCCATCGCGACGCTTGATCGGGTTGCGGTGCGTATTGTCATCATTGTTGATAAGCAACGTCATCTGTTAGGCACTCTGACCGATGGCGACGTGCGACGCGCATTGTTGAAACAGCGCCCGCTGACGACGCCTATCAAGGAATTCATGTGTACCACGCCGCGTACAGCCGGCCTGGACTGGAATCGAGACCGAATTTTGGCGGTGATGGAGAAATACCAGTTACTGCAATTACCGGTCGTAGACCTCAGTGGGAAAGTTATTGGCCTTGAAACATTGCATGATCTTTTGAATCGGCAGCGGCGCGATAACCCTGTATTTCTTATGGCTGGAGGGTTTGGTACTCGATTACGTCCTCTGACACAAAACTGTCCAAAGCCGCTGCTCAAGGTAGGCGAGAAGCCAATTCTCGAGTTGATTCTCGAACGTTTTATCAGTTCTGGATTTCACCGTTTTTTTATCTCGACCCATTACATGCCAGAGATGATCCGAGATCATTTCGGGGACGGCAGCCAATGGGGCGTGTCGATTCGCTATGTCCATGAAGATGAGCCTTTGGGGACGGGTGGGGCGCTGGGATTGCTCCCACATCATGAGATTGATCTTCCGCTGTTTCTCATGAATGGCGATTTGTTGACAACGCTCAATTTTGAAAACCTCCTAGAGTTTCATGATGGGCACCCAGGCTCAGCAACCATGTGCGTGCGCGAATATGAATATTGCGTACCGTATGGTGTCATTGAGAACGAGGGGCATCGAATTCTTTCAATGACAGAGAAGCCGATTCAGCGTTTCTTTATCAATGCCGGTATTTACCTATTATCACCCGAACTGGTGAAAAGTGTGGCCGCTGGTAACCGTGTAGACATGCCGACGCTACTGGAGCGTGAAATAGAGGCCGGCCGCGATGTCAATATGTTCCCAGTTCATGAGTACTGGTTGGATATTGGCCGGATGGAAGACTTTCAACGTGCTCAACAAGAGTTCGGCACCTTATGAGTGAGCAATACACTTGCTTGGTAGTTGGAAGTGGCAGCATTGCAAAGCGTCATATCGGCAACATTAAAAAGTTGTTCGCTTCGGTGCGTGTCGGTTGTGTGTCCGCGTCGGGCAGGATGTTGTCTATCGATGAGGTAGGGGGCGATACAGTCATCTACTCATCCATCGACGCTGCGTTGAAGGATAAATTGTTGTTCGCCATTATCGCATCGCCCGCACCCTGGCACGCTGAGCACGCTGCGCAGTTGGTGTGTGCGAAAGTGCCCGTGTTGATTGAAAAGCCCATTTCTGATTCGTTGCAACGGCTTTCAGCTTACCGTGATGTGCTGGCTGCTCACCGGGATAAGATCGAAATCGCTTACAATCTACGATTCATGTCTTCGGCCATCAGGTTCAAGGCCCTCCTGGACGGGGCAGCTGTAGGTGAGGTGCGCAGTGTAAGCGTCGACGTCGGTCAGTTCCTACCCGACTGGCGCCCTGCCAGTGACTACCGCAAGAACGTGTCCGCCCGATACGAATTGGGCGGCGGCGTGCTATTGGAGCTGAGTCATGAGCTCGACTATCTCGGGTGGTTATTCGGTTCGTTTAAAACGGCCTATTGCGTTATCCGTCACACTGGCGATCTCGAAATTGATGTAGAGGACAGCGTCGACGCGCTTCTTGTTCGGGACGACCAATTGGTCATCAACGTGCATATGGATTTTCTCCAGAGAGCGCCGGTACGGGTATGCAAAGTCGTGGGGCAGCATGGAACTCTTTATTGGGATATTTTGAATAATGGCATTACCCTGCACACGGGTAGGGATCAGCGACAAGTTTTGTTTGAGGACCCCGATTACGATCGCAATACCATGTACCTTGATCAGTTACGTCATTTTGCCATGGTTGCTGCAGGTTCGACGGCTCCAGCAGTTGGGCTTGAAGAGGGTCTTGCAACACTTCGCCTGATCGAAGCGATGAAGAAGTCCGCATCAATAGGTCAGGTCGTCAATGTCGGAGATATTCAAACGTGAGCGTATACGCCTTCATTTTCGCGCGAGGCAACTCCAAAGGTTTGCCAGGTAAAAATATCCGAATGCTCGGCGGACACCCGTTAATTGCGCACTCAATCCGAGTGGCGCAGCAAGTTGGCGGTATCGACAGGATTTTTGTATCCACAGACTCAGATGAAATCGCCACTATTGCCGAGTCCTATGGCGTGAGTGTCATCAAGAGGCCTGACGAGCTAGCGACTGATACAGCACCTGAGTGGTTAGCCTGGCGCCACGCTATCAGTTATCTTCAGGCTCAAGGTCACGAGTTTGACGTGTTCGTCAGCCTGCCTGCTACTAGCCCACTGCGCGGCGTTGAAGATGTCGAGCAATGTCTCGCATGTTTAGACTCATGCACCGATGTTGTCGTCACCGTAACCCCTGCTTCGCGTAGCCCTTTCTTCAATATGGTCGTTCGAGCTTCAGACGGAGTGAGTGAGCTTGTTTGTTCAGGTAGCGATGTTCACCGACGTCAGGATGCACCAGCAGTCTACGACATGACGACCGTGGCCTACGTGGCGTCCCCAACGTTCATTTTAACTAATGAGCGTATCTTTTCGGGGCGCGTCAGATCGGTAGTAGTGCCCCGACACAGAGCTGTAGATATTGACGATATCTATGACTTCAAAATGGCTGAAATTCTTCTGGCTGATAAAGAGAAAACCAATGTTGGAAGGTAAGAAATTCCTAGTAGCGGGTGCGGGCGGTTTGCTTGGCAGTAAACTGACGGCAGACCTGATCAGTGATCACGCTCATGTTATCGCGGTCGACATCAACCTTGAATTGATGAAAGAACGCTTGGTATCTCAAGGTTTGGACACCAAAAATCGCGCGCTGACTTGTATTATGCTCGACCTCAATGACGCCAGTTCTGTAGGGGCGCTGTTTGCCTCTATTAGTGGCATCGATGGGGCGGTCAACTGTTCTTATCCGAGGAACAAACGCTACGGCTCGAATTTTTTCGATGTGTCACTTGCAGATTTCAATGAGAATGTTTCTCTACATCTCGGGTCTTCTTTCCTCTTCATGCAGCAGTGCGCAGCGTATTTTAAGCGTGAGCAGGCGCCGTTCGCCCTGGTTAACATTTCCTCCATCTATGGTGTCATTGCACCGAAGTTTGAGGTCTACGACGGTACGCCCATGACCATGCCTGTAGAGTACGCGGCTATAAAATCTGCACTCCTGCATATGAGTAAATATGTAGCCAGCTATGTCGGAGACAGCGGATTTCGGTCGAATAGTGTAAGTCCTGGCGGGATTTTTGATCAGCAACCCGAGCAGTTCCTTGAGCAATATAAGAAGCAGACCTTGGGGAAAGGAATGCTCGATATTGAAGATGTAATTGGATCAATCAAGTTTTTGCTCTCCGACAGTGCTCGATATGTCAACGGCCAAAATATCATTGTTGATGATGGTTTCAGTCTGTAATTCACATTCATGAAAGAGTAATAGTACGGCTATGTTGAATTTATTACTGATAGGTGCAGGGCAGTTAGGCAGTCGCCACCTGCAAGCACTGGCACTTTCAGATTTTGCCGATTTATCTATCCAGGTTGTGGATCCTTCCCCACAGGCTCTTCAATTAGCGCAGGAACGCTGGGGACAGGTTGTTAAGTCTCAACACATAAAGTCCATTGATTTTCTGAAAAATTTTACGGAAGTAAAACGTGACATCGACTTCTGCATTATTGCCACAAATGCGAATTGTCGCTTGCAGGTTCTCAAAGCGTTGTTATCCCATGCGCGTGTGGGGCAGTTAGTGCTTGAAAAAGTATTATTCCAATCTATCGCGCAATTGGAGGAGGCAAGTCGACTTTTACTTTCTGTGGAGACAAAAGCATGGGTGAATTGCCCACGTCGTATGTTTCCCATTTACCTCGCGCTGCGAGCGCGGCTGGTAGATGAACAGAAGTTTAACCTTCAAGTTTCGGGCAGTAACTGGGGGCTTGCGTGCAATGCCATTCATTTTATCGACCTATGGGCTATGCTCGGTGGGGAACAGAGCTACGTGCTCGACACTTCTGGCCTAGACAATACCGTTGTTGAAAGCAAGCGTTTTGGTTACAAAGAAGTATCAGGCACATTGAGAGGCAGTTCTGGAGAGCGATATTTTTCGTTAACGTCTTTTGCAGGTATCGACGCGGTACCCTTGAGCATCTTGATCGAAACGGAGCGCTTTATTATCAACGTCAACGAGACGATGGGAGAGTGCACATTGCTGACAAAAGAGACCGGAGCACAGGAAGTACTACCATTCTCAGTGCTTTATCAGAGTCAATTGTCTCACAGAGTTGGCAGTCAGCTGTTTGTAGGCGGGACCAATTCCTGCGAACTGACTCCTTTCAGCGAGTCCGCTTCGCTACATGCGCCATTCCTGCAAGGGATGCTCGAGTTTTTCAACAAGCAAGACGGGTGCGCGCACACCCTTTGCCCAATCACTTGATTTAGGTTACCCATGATTCTATTAGTCGGTGCCGGCCCTATGGCCATCCAATACGCGAAAGTGCTGCAAGGTATGGGCAAGCCTTTCGCGGTGGTAGGGCGTAGTCAGCAATCAGCAGACCGGTTTAATGCCAGCATTGGCATTCAACCTTTTGTAGGAGGTGTCGAGGTATTTCTCTCTTCTGCGCAATCTATAAGTCATGCAATAGTCGCTGTCAGTGTCGAGCAGTTGGAGCGCACTACGGCATCTCTCGTGGAAAATGGGGTGAAACATCTGTTGGTGGAAAAGCCGGGCGGAATGACGCTAGAGGCTATCGAGCGCCTCCAAATCCTTGCTCAGGTAAACGCTGCTTCTATTTATATTGCTTACAACCGTCGCTTCCTCGCTACGGTAATCAAGGCACGTGAACTGATCGAGCAAGATGGTGGAGTTACCAGTTTCAGTTTTGAGCTCACCGAGTGGGCTGACTCCATCCAAAAAATCAATAAAGCTGATGGGGTTAAGGAAAACTGGTTTTTTGCCAATACTAGCCATATTACTGACTTGGCCTTCTATCTGGGGGGGACACCTCGAGAAATTGCTACCTTCACTGGTGGTAGTTTGCCGTGGCACAGTCGGGCCGCACGGTTTGCCGGTGCAGGAGTAACCGAGCAGGGTGCATTATTTTCTTATGCGGGTGACTGGGAGGCGCCGGGCCGTTGGGCGGTAGAAGTACTAACTCGCAAACGACGTTTTATTTTTAAACCACTGGAAAAGTTGCAAGTCCAAAAAATTAACAGTGTTGAGATAGAGGCAGTAGATGTCGATGTTGAATTGGACGTACTGTACAAACCGGGATTGTATTTACAGGTAGTTAATTTTTTAAGCTGTGACGAATCGAATCTATGTTCATTAGAGGAGCACTTGAAGAAAAGTAAACTTTATGCGCGTATTGCCGCTTATGATTGATTCAACTGCAATAATGCCTGGCGTGATTACCCAATGAGCGTCGGGAATCGAGCGGGCGCAATCAAGTACGTCTTAGCAACCTACAGTGAATTCTCGTTGGTCGCTTTACTGACTCTATTCTTTACTAATTTTGCCAGCCAGCAGGTACTCGCAGATTCGAGTATTACGTTTATTGTCATTTCCTATAGTACCTTTCTGGCATTGGGCTTTCACAATGGCGCAATACGGGACGGTGCGATTTGCGTAGATGGCGAAGAGAAGGAAAATATCTTAAGATTGGAGCTTTATTTCTCAGCGTTTATTGCAGTTTTACTTGTTCTCTCGGCAATCATTGCCCGAAATAATTTTTATTTGATGGTCGGGTTGTTTATTGGCGGCATCAATCACCTCAAGACATCTTGCCAGACAGTGTTCAGGCTGAAGGGAATGGAAAATTTGCTCAACACCCTCAACATGGCATGGGCATCGGTGTTCTTTGTTTCATTTTCCGTTCTAACCTGGTTGAAAGGGGATATGGCACTTGAAGTCAGGTTTTTCAGCGCCTGGGCGGGGGCCGCTTCATTGGTTGTATGCGCGCTCTACATGTTTTGTTTATTTACACTGAGCAACATCCGGCCTTCTCCCGTTTTGATGCGTGAGCTATTTTTTAAGATTTTAAGTTCGTCTAAGTACTTGTTTCTGATGGCCAGTGGGTTGGTGGTGGTGTTGACCTCGGATCGGCTTGTATTGAACGCATTGGATGCGGCTGAAAAAATAAGAGCCGATTTTCAGTATGTTGATGTTCTTACGAATATTTACTTTCTCGGTATGACTTCAGTGTTGTACTATTTTACGCCTGGGCTGCTAAGCCGATTTAGCGGAAAAGGAGGCGAGCATCAAGACGAATTTAAGTCAATGGCCTCCAAATACATGACTTGTTTATTTGGAGTAGCATTGGCGTTTGTGTTGGCGATAACCGTATTTTTGTTATTTTTCCATCGATTTAGCTGGGGGCTTCTAGGTATCCTTGTATCGATGTTGGCTGTTAAGACTATGCCTTGGTATAGTTTGTAACTTTTATCTAGCCCAAAGGCTAGAGCGTATTTTAGCCGTCGCTTACTTAGGATTAATGGTTCTGGGGCTGTCTCTTTCTTTTATTTACAGCTATCTTTTCATCGGCTCGACAATGCTAATTTTTCTTCCTCTCCTGAATGCCGCGCTTGTGGGGATTTTGATTGTCTACTTGCTGAAAAGAATAGGCTTGAGGGCCAAGTATGAAAAAAATACTCATACTAACTGATTCGCTTGGACTGCCGAGGGTAGTGCCTGAATTCATTAATGATGAACAGTGTTGGACCTATCGCCTTGCTGATCGATACTCGAAACATTGTCGGTTTCGAATTGTCAGCGTACCAGGCATGGACACAGACCAGTTGATGTCGCTAGTGACTGGTTACTATAAGGCGATTGAGGCTGATGTTGTCGTTGTTCAAGTCGGTATTGTCGACTGCTATCCGCGTGCGTTAAAAAAGGCCGAGCTCTCGTTAATGCTAAGGATGCCAGGATTTCTTAGCCGCCTGATTCACCGTTGGGTGAAGCGGAACTATTCCTGGCTTATCGTCAAGCGTGGTATTCGTTATGTAAAGGCCGAGCAGTTCAGCGCAAATCTTCAGCGGTTACAGCAAAATTTTCCAAATTCGAAAGTGTTGGTTGTGCCCATTGCACCGCCATCAAAGGCATATATAAAGAAAAATCCAATGATCCTCGGGGCTGTAAAAGAATATAATGATTTGCTGGAGGCGAGATTTTCCAGTGGCTTTTTGACACAGTGCTATGCTGAAGCGACTGAGGATATTTTTTTAAGTGATAACCATCATTTGAACGGATTAGGAAATGAACTTGTGTATACAGCTGTGAAAGACGCGCTTTTTTTTGAGGATGCTGACAGCGGTATGTGGAAACTCAGATGATTTTTTGGGTGGCTGGATTAATCGTCCTAATATTTCTTGTTTTAAGAAACAAGGAAGTGTTATGTCCTTCAAACGTTGTATTTGGTAGTTACTTTCTTTACCTGGTTTTTCCAAGCATATTGTTCTATGTGCTGGAGTGGTTGAATTGGACATACGTATTGCCTTGGGGGAAAACTAACGATTGGTCCAAAATTTCTGATGAAGCGATTTTGTCATTTGGTTATGTATTTACTTTGTTCTTTTTTTTCACGCGCTTTCTTGAGGTGATTCTCAAACGAGGGTCTGCTGAAGATTTGTTTTTACAATACCGGGTAAATCCGGCGCTATTGTTCGTTTTCGCGCTACTGGTTTTTTTAGGGGGTACGTATTTTTTTCAGGTAACTGGCGGCGCGGATGCTTGGTTTGGTAACTACAGTGAAACGTATCTTGGTAATAAGAAAGGTTTCGGTCTAATTAATTTTTTGCTCATCATGAGCTCTAACTTTCTCGCGTTCGTACTGGGTTTCTATTGGCGTACGCAACGCCGTGTTAATTGGCTGCTTGTAGTGTCAGTGATTGTGGTGCTAATTTTCTGTGCTTATATTCAAGGTGTTAAAAGTAGGATATTTTATTTTACTATTTTCTTTAGTATTCCATGGCTGAGTGCGATGAGTTTTACCCTAAAAAAGGGTGTATTTATATTTCTTGGATTTGTGTTCGCTTTCAGCTTTGCGATGTATTTTCGATCAAATGGTTTTTACAGCACGCCTGAAATGTTGCTTGAGTATTTTTTAAGTTACTTTAATACTATTTTTTTACACGATATAATTTTGCGGGATATGCCACCTGACTTCTTTTTGACGGTGAGCTATCCGTTTAATAAATGGATGACTTTCGTAGGGGTGCCCTCTGATGAATATCTGCACGATATCAGTCGCTGGCTGACATCTATATATTATCCTTCGCAGTGGTTTGATGAGTCAGCTACTCAGCAGTGGCCTATCGAAACTGAGCTATATCTAAACTACGGCAGCTATGTTTTCTGGGTGGTGCCTATTTTCATATATTCAGTATTTATCTGTGGTCTATACTCTCTGCGTTATCGGATGGGGCCTGTGTTCTTGTTTATGTTTGTTTCTGAACTGCTGTTATTTCTAAGTATGTTTAGAGGTAGCATGTTGCAGTGGATCGAGCTATTTAATTTATTGTTTTATGGGGTTTTACTACTTTGCAGCCGTTTGCTATTTGTCAGGTGTAAGCATGAAGAACGGTAAAAAATTGGGGGCGTTGGCCCAACTCATTCTCCAAGCTTATGTAAACGAGGTTTGCCTCGATCGATCACTGAAGGCCAAGTTTCTCGCCTCGGACCCCATCGTAGATGCTTTACCCCAGTACAAGATTATGCCGTTGCTGTCATTATGCAAGCGCTATGGCCGACCGATGCTGTGGTTGTTGTCGGCTCTAAGATTTTTAATCTTGCCTGTGCTAGGGCTAGCAGCGCTTAGCAATTTGCTAATGGCGTTCGCGTCCATATTACCTTTCTGGCGAAGGCGAGTGAAAGACTTGCCACTATTGGTTTGCCTACCCAATACCTCGCATCTCAAGTTGTTTCATTATTTGTTCGATGATTTCAATACACGAGTCAGATTCGAATGCCGACACCCTTGGGCGATGCTACGCTATCTAAGTGCCAAGGATTATCTGCGTGCCCTGTTAACGGTATGGAGGGTTATTTGGTCCATTTTCCGATATCAACAGCATCATGGGGTGCGGCGACAAGACCTTATTTTTCACGCGGTGGACCTGCTTCCACTCGTCTGCTACTCGTTATTTATTGTAAAGCTATCAGAGAATGGCAGGCAGGTGGTGACCGACTGCAATCTGCAACGATGGGACTATCTTGCAACGCACCTTATGGCGGACTGTTCGATTATTCAGCACGCGTACATACACCCAGACCTCGATTTCTCTCACGCTTTTGGCGAGGTTGACTGTTTATTTGTATTTGATCAGCAGTTTGAAGCAGTTTTTTCACGATATTATCAGTTTAGAAGAACTGATATCATTACACCTAAGCTGGCGCTCGCAGACATGGGCAGTGAGAAAGAAGTACTTTTCCTTGCTTCTTCAGCACCATTTTTGAGTGCCGAGGTTGACTTTCTCAAGCGTGTCAAACCAAGGTTTGATTTCTTTATCGTGGTGAAGCTGCACCCACGTCATGTCTACGATGATTCGGTTACTCAGTTGGTTTCGTTAGCTGACTGTGTTGCTGAATCTGGGGTTTTCCCGGATTGCCACCTTCAGGTGTCTTACGATTCGTTTCTGGGATACGAGTATAAAGCGCTTGGAAAACAAGTATTATTTTTAAAGGATGAGTGCTCCGTGCGTAGGTTTTTGGAGCGCCCTTGAGGTCAATAGCAGGATTTGAAAGGGGCATCATGAGCTACCAAATATGTAACACGTGCATCATGGATACGTCCGACCCTCACATCAGCTTCGATGCACAGGGAAGCTGCGAATATTGTGGTAATTTTCGCACGAACATCCAACCCAACTGGCACGTCGATGCCCGGGGTGAAGCGCAATTGATGAGAATTGCTGATCGGATCAAGGCCGATGGTAAGGGGCGTGATTTTGATTGCATTATTGGTTTGAGCGGTGGGTTGGACAGTTCTTATCTTGTGTACGTTGCCAAGGAGGTAATGGGCTTACGCCCCTTGCTTTTCCACGTTGACGCTGGATGGAACACAGATCAGGCAGTTGGCAACATCGAGAAGCTGGTTGATGGCTTGGGGCTGGATCTGTACACCGAAGTGATCAACTGGGAAGAGATGAAAAGCCTTCAACTTGCGTTTCTCAAGGCTCAGGTGGCCGATCAGGATATCCCACAAGACACCGCCTTCTTCTCTGGCTTATACAAGTTCGCCAAGGCTCACAAAATCAAGTACGTACTCACGGGTGGGAATTTCTCTACTGAGTGCTGCCGCGAACCAGAGGAGTGGGGTGCCTATCCAGGTATCGACAAAACACTGATCCATGATATTCACCGCCAGTTCGGTTCACGGAAGTTGAAGAGCTTTCCAATTGTAGATGTATTGGCCTACAAGATTTATTACCGTTACGTATTGGGCATGCAGGTGGTACGTCCGCTGAATTTGGTGCCTTACATTAAACACGATGCTGAGGCGACTCTAGAGCGTTTGTTTGGTTGGAAGAAGTTTCAGCACAAACATCATGAATCGCGTTTTACCCGGTTTTATGAGGATTTCTGGATGCCTCGTAAATTCGGCTATGAGAAACGCCGCGCGCATTTTTCCAGCCTCATCATGACCGGGCAAATGACACGTGAAGCCGCGCTGGAGCGTATTTCCAAGCCGGAACTAGACGAGCAATTCCTGAAATCGGAATTTGAATATGTTGCGAGCAAGCTAGATTTAACTGTTGCGGGTCTGCAGGAACTGTTTGACGGAAAAAATAAAACCTTTCATGACTACAAGAACAAACGCTTTATGATTGGACTGGGAGCTCGTGTTTTGTCTGCACTGGGGTTGGAGAGAAGGCTGTTTAGATGATCACGATCATTGATTATGGCCTAGGAAATATTCAGGCTTTTGTGAATGTGTATAAGCGCTTGCACATTCCTGTAACCGTCGCTCAAACGACGGAGGATCTAAGTGCGGCCACCAAGCTCATCCTGCCGGGAGTCGGTGCATTTGACCACGCCATGGAGCAGTTGAACGCGTCAGGAATGCGGGCGACGCTTGATGAATTGGTTCTAGTAAGAAAGATTCCTGTCATTGGTATTTGTGTGGGTATGCAAATGCTTGCGGACAGCAGTGAAGAGGGTTTACTTCCTGGTCTTGGATGGGTTCCGGGGCGCGTCAGACATTTTCGCTCAGTGACAGGACTGTCTCATTTGCCACTGCCGCATATGGGGTGGAATGACATCGAGTCGCAACCTGGGCATTCTTTGTTTAAAGGATTGGAGTCGGAGGCAAGGTTCTACTTCCTTCACTCTTTCTATTTTGAGTGTGCGCAAAAGGTACATGAAGCTGCTCGAACCGAGTATGGCCTCAATTTCAGCTGCGCGGTTTCTGTGGATAATATCTACGGCGTACAGTTTCACCCGGAAAAAAGCCATCACTTTGGTGTCGCGCTTCTTAAAAATTTCGCGGAACTATGAAATGTTAAGACCTCGAATTATTCCTTGTTTATTAATTCAAGACGGCGGGTTGGTTAAAACAGTACGCTTTAAGGACTCCAAGTATGTGGGGGACCCGATCAATGCGGTGAAGATTTTCAACGAGAAAGAGGCTGATGAACTAATCGTCTTGGATATCGACGCTACAGTTACTGACCGTGAACCCAATTATAAGCAAATAGCTATTTTGGCCGCAGAATGCCGTATGCCGCTTTGTTACGGTGGTGGCATAAGGACGGTGGGTCAGGCCCAGAAAATAATTGCATCCGGCGTAGAAAAAGTGGCCATTAGTTCTGCCGCTTTGGAAAATCCGCAGTTGGTGACTCAAATAGCGAATGAGGTTGGTCGCCAAAGTGTAGTTGTAGTGCTAGATCACAAAAAGCGTCTGCTCAGCAAGCAACATGATGTCTGGACGCATAATGGCAAGGTCAATACAAAACGTAATGTACTCGACGTAGCCAAAGAGATGGAGGCGCTGGGTGCAGGGGAAATTGTCATTAACTCTATCGATAATGACGGTCGCATGAAAGGTTACGATCTCGAGTTATTACTGCAGTTGCGCAAGGCAGTAAATACTCCTGTGACGATCCTTGGTGGCGCGGGGTCCTTAGAGGATATGAGGGCGGTGATATCGAGTTGTGGCGTGGTCGGGGTTGCGGCCGGTAGTTTTTTTGTTTTTAAAGGGCCTTATAGAGCAGTGCTAATTAGCTATCCCGATATCGCTCAAAAAGAGAAGTTTATTTTCTCGGTGTTACATTCTACACATTGATTTATTCATCGCAGTAGAAG
>Ga0308171_1002623_pt1 | contig 18400 bp, 13 predicted proteins | sample PhyGR1_FD_202135 | JGI IMG/M metagenome (GOLD analysis project Ga0308171, IMG submission 202135) | Phyllosphere microbial communities from UC Gill Tract Community Farm, Albany, California, United States - DLSLSG.R1 | ecosystem: Host-associated > Plants > Phyllosphere > Unclassified | place: USA... | reverse complement strand
TGGGAACGCTGCGCGTCGAAATGGTCTGAAGCCCTGCCCGGCGTCTCGAGGCGCCCCCTCCATCGCATCCATCCATCACGCCCTCGCTGCCGGGGGCCCATTCCCCCGATCCCCATGACCGTTCGCAGCCCCATCAAGCACTGCCGTGAATGCGGAACCGCCGTGGTGTACCGCGTGCCCGACGATGGTGACACCAAGCTGCGCGCGGTCTGCCCGGCCTGCCACACGATCCACTACGAGAACCCGCTGAACGTGGTGGGCACGGTGCCGGTGCTCGGCGACCGCGTGCTGCTGTGCAAGCGCAACATCGAGCCGCGCTGGGGGAAGTGGACGCTGCCGGCGGGCTTCATGGAACTGCATGAGACCACCGCCGAGGGCGCGGCCCGCGAGACCGACGAGGAGGCCGGCGCGCACATCGAGATGGGCCCGCTTTTTTCGGTGCTCAGCGTGCCGCGCGTCGGGCAGGTGCATATGTTCTTCCTCGCGACGCTCCAGAGCGACCAGTTCGCGCCGGGCTACGAGACCATCGAGGCCCGCCTGTTCACGGAAGACGAGATCCCGTGGGAGGAGATCGCCTTCCGCACCGTGAAGGCGACGCTCGAACGCTATTTCGCCGACCGCCGCGCCGGCGTGCTGGGCGCGGGCCGGGTGTACTGCGCCGACATCCTCTGACGGGTCCACCCCGGGGGCCGGCCTTTCCCGGCGAATGGATTTCGGCCCATGGCGGGGTGTAACCCGGTGTAATTTGGGCACGCGGTTTGCTTGTCGAGTTGCGACGCACCCGGGCGGGGGGCGCAGGAGACTCCATGCAGACATCGGCGGCCACACCCACAGAAAAATTCCTCCCCTTCATGCGGGAAGTGACGCGCTACGAAAGCGCATTGCGCGAACTGAATCTGATGTGGCGGCTCATCGAGTCGTCGGCCAAGATGAACTGCCCCGAGGAGGCGCGCAGCATCCTCCCGATGATGAGCGCCACCCGCGAGGGCTTCCAGCAACTCGAAACCGAACTGGTGCACTCCCTCGTGGGGGAGTCCATCGGGCAGGTGATGGCCGAGCTGGGCACCAGTGCGCGGCATGTGATCGACATCGTGGTGCGCAACCTGTACGAGCGCACGGCCGACGTGGGCTTCCTGGCCACCGACCAGGACCTGTGCCGCTTCGTCGCCGGGCTCGATACCGACCAGGGCGCGGTGCTGATGCGCCTGCGGGAGTACCGCAACAAGTACACCGTGTACGACGAGATCATGCTGCTGGACTGCAAGGGCGCGGTGGTGGCGCAGATCGACGAAACCAGCCCTGTCGAGGGCACGCAGGATGCGCTGCTGGCCCGCACACTGAAGAGCGATGGATTCGTCGAGAGCTTCGGCCCCACCGACCTGCGGCCGGGAAAGCGCCATGCGCTGCTGTACTCGCACCGCATGCTGCATCCGCAGACCCGCGAGCCCGTGGGCGTGCTCTGCCTGAGCTTCGCCTTCGCCGATGAAATGCAGGGCATCTTCCAGGCGCGCAGCCATGGGCAGCAACGCCAGATCCCCCTGCTGCTGGACAGCGGGCACCGGGTCATCGCCAGCGGCGACCCGCTCTGGATTCCCGTGGGCGCCCAGGTTCCCGTCAACGAGGCCGGCGCTCCCGCACTGCAGGTGCACGCCGGACGCGCCTATCTGGTGCAGACCGTGGCCGCCGCCGGTTACCAGGGCTACCCGGGCCCCGCCGGCTGGCGCGGCCAGGTCATGGCGCCGGTGGACCTGGCCTTCTCGGGCGAGCCGAGCCAGGTGCTGGATCAACTGGAGCCTGGCGTGGGCCACGGGCTCCTGAGCCACGCGCGGCATTTCTGCCCGCCGCTGCATGCCATCGTGAACGCCGCCGACACCATCCGGCGCGTGGTCTGGAACGGCCAGGTCATGACCGGGCGGGAGCACCAGGACGTCGTGCGCCTCAAGGCGGTGCTCGAGCAGATCGGAGAAACCGGCGCGCTCACCAACGAGGTGTTCGGCCGCTCCATCCGCGAGCTGTACGGCACGGTGCTCATGTCCAGCATGCGGGACGGAGAGCTGCTGACGCAGCTGCTGGTCGACCTGCTCGACCGCAACCTGTACGAGCGCGCGAACGACTGCCGCTGGTGGGCCCTGGCGCCGGAACTGCGTGCCCTGCTGGCCGACGGCCGGCCCGAGGCCCGCACGCCCGAGGGCGTCGCGAACGTGCAGCGCATCCTCGAGCACATCAACGGGCTCTACACGGTGTATGCCCGTCTCATGGTGTACGACCGCGAGGGCCGCATCATCGCCTCGAGCCGGCCCACGCTGGACGACGGCCGCTCGGTGGTGGGCATGCACATCGAGCAGGACACGCTGGCCGCGGTGCTGGCCATGAAAGACACGCAGTCCTACCACGTCGCACCGTGGCAGGCCAGCGCCTTCTATGGCGGGCGCAGCACCTACGTCTACCATGCGGCGGTCCGCGCGCCCGGCGACGAGGGCGCCGTCGTGGGCGGGATCGGCATCGTCTTCAACGCCGAAGAGGAGTTCGAGGCCATGCTGCGGGGCGCGCTCGCCACCAAGTCCCGCACGCGCAGCTTCTTCCTCGGCAGGGACGGCGCAGTGCTCTCCAGTGCCGATCCCCGGGTGCCGGTGGGAACGGTCCTGAGCGTGCCCGAGGACATGCTGGCCGTGGCCAGTGGGCGGAGCCTGTCGCGGGCCATCGTCCACGAAGGGGAGTACTGCATCGTCGCCTGCGCGGCGTCGCACGGCTACCGGGAATTCAAGGTGTGCGACGGCTACCGCGAGGACGTGCTCGCGCTCTCCGTGCGGTCCTTCGGCGCGCAGGTACCCGGCGCCCTGGAGGCCGCCCAGCGCCGCCATGCCACGCTGCTGAGCGAAGCGGGCACGGGCGAGGGCCGGGAAATGGCCACCTTCTTCATCGGCGACAGCATCTTCGCGCTGCCTGCCGCGCATGTCGTGGAAGCGCTTCCCGTCGCCCAGATCGCCCGCGTGTCGGCCGCGGGCCTGCCCTGCTGCATGGGCACCGTGCCCCTGCGTTCCAACGGGAAGGTCCTGGAATACGCGTGGGTGTTCGATGTCCACGAGCTGCTGACGGGCCGGCCCGGCACGCGCTCGGCACAGAGCCAGGTCATCGTGGCACAGGACGGCGGCACGGTCGTCGGCCTGCTGGTGTGCGAACTGCACAGCGTGGTCCACTTCGCGGCGGCGAACATCTTTCCAGCGCCGGGCCTGTCCGGCCTGGGCGGCGCCGTGGTGACGGAGCTGATAAAGGCCAACGGCGGCCGCACCCTGGTGCAGTGCCTGAACGTGTCCCGCCTGGTGCGGCTGCTGCGGGGGACGCGCGAGCCGCAGGGGCCGCTGCCCGAGGCCGCCTGACGCGGGTCTGCGGGAAGGAATCCGAGGCCCTGCACGGCACGCCGCCGGTCGCCGGCACGCCCGTACACTAGGGCCGCTACCGATCGACCGGACGGCCCCGGGCCGCCCACCTCCTCACCTGATGACCGATGAACTGCAACGCCTGCGCGCGGGCGCGCTCGCCGGCGCCCGCACGCTGCGCATCGCCGCCGGCCTCGAGACCTTCCCCCACGAAGTGTTCGACCTGGCCGACACACTGGAAGTGCTGGACCTCTCCGGCAACCACCTGTCCACGCTGCCCGATGATCTGCACCGGCTGCATCGGCTGAAGGTGCTCTTCGCCTCGGCCAACCGCTTCACCGAACTCCCCACGGCCCTGGGGGCCTGCGCGCAGCTGGAAATGGTGGGCTTCAAATCCAACCGGATCACCCACGTGCCGGCGGAGGCCCTGCCTCCGCGGCTGCGCTGGCTGATCCTGACCGACAACGCCATCGCGGCCTTGCCCGACGCCCTCGGGGACCGGCACCGGTTGCAGAAGCTGATGCTCGCCGGCAACCACCTGCGCGCGCTGCCCGGCACGCTGCAGCGCTGCGCATCCCTGGAGCTGCTGCGCATCGCCGCGAACCGGTTCGACGCCCTGCCCGGCTGGCTGGCCGAACTCCCGCGGCTCGCATGGCTGGCCATGGGCGGCAACCCTTTCAATGAAGCCGCCGAAGCACGCGCGCGCAGCGGGCACGGCGCCGCACAGGTGGGCTGGTCCAGCCTGTACGTGGGCGAGGTGCTGGGCGAAGGCGCTTCCGGACGCATCCTGGCGGCCCGCCTGCCCTCCGGCGCCGGGCAGCGGGACGTGGCCGTCAAGCTCTTCAAGGGGGAGGTCACCAGCGACGGCCGACCGCTTTCCGAGCTGGCGGCCAGCCTGGCCGCGGGCCGGCACCCCCGGCTGATTCCGGTGCTGGGGCGGCTGAACGGCCATCCGGACGGCACGCAGGGCCTGGTGATGGAACGCATCCCGGCGGCCTACCGCACGCTGGCCGGCCCGCCCAGTTTCGAGAGCTGCACGCGCGACATCTATCCCGCGGGGCTGCGGCTGCCGTGCGACGTGGCCCTGCGCATCGCCGCCGATGTGGCGTCGGCGCTGGCACACCTGCACGGGCGCGGGCTGGCGCACGGCGACCTGTACGCACACAACCTGCTGTGGCGCCCGGACGCGCCGTCCGGCCAGGCCTGCAGCCTGCTGGGCGACTTCGGCGCGGCGGCCTTCGCGCCGCCAGGGCCGATGGGCGACGCGGCGCGGCGCATGGACGTGCGCGCATTCGGCGTGCTGCTCGCGGAGTTGTGTGACCATGCCGAGGGACCGCTGCCCGACGGCGCACGAACGCTGGCCGGCGATTGCCTGGCCGAACGCCCTGCCACCCGGCCCGATGCCGCGGAACTGGCGGCCCGCACGGTGCCGTGGGCCGCAGCCTGAGCGGCCGGCCGTCCAGGGATCAAACGGCGGTGCGGCGACGGCCCGGGGCCCCCGCCACCCCGAGGCTCACCGGAGCCATTGGTCGGCGGCCTGCTTGAGCTGGCCGCGGGCGTCCATCAGGCCCCAGACGAACTCCATCACCCGCGAGTAATCCGCATCGTCCTTGGGCAGCATGAAGCCCAGGGTGTTCTGCGGCGTGAGCGGCGCGGTGACGAAGGCCGCATACAGGCGCGGGTCGGCCTTGGCGTAATGCAGCGCCTCATAGGTTTCGGTGATCATCACGTCGCCCTTGCCGCCCGCGATGAGCGCGGGAATCTCCGCATTCCTGTCGTGCGTGCTCACCTGGGCCGCCTTGAGGTTCTCGAGCACGAAGGTTTCGTTGGTGCCGCCCGGGTTCTTGATGACGCGCACGCCGGGCTGGTTCAGGTCGGCCACGCTCCGGTACTTGTCCTTGTCGGCGGCCCGCACCAGCGCCACCTTGCCGAACGGCGCGTAGCCCGGCAGCATCTCGATCTGCCGGATGCGCGCAACGTTGCGCGTGATGCCGCCCACCGCCACGTCGAACCTGTCGGCCTGGATGTCCTTCATGAGCTGGGGCCAGCTCGTGGGCACGTACTCGATCTTGACGCCCAGCTCTTTTGCCATGGTCTCGACCACGTCGATGTCGTGGCCGGAATAGCCGCCACCCTCGGCCCTGATGGCGAAGGGACGGTAGTCGCCCGGCGTGCCGACGCGCAGCACCTTCGTTTCCATGATGCGGTCCAGCCGGGGGCCGGCATGGACCGCCGCGGGCAGGATCGCGGCGCAGGCCAAAGCGGCCGCCGCAGAGAGAGAAGTTGCGCGGGCGAATCGGTACGGAAGCAGCATGCTGGGGAGCTTTCAGAGGGAAGACAGGCCGCACCCGGAGAGGCCGGCAGGAGGTCCGGGCGAGGGATTAGAGCGGCTGACACGACCCTTCTGGCGTCGTTGCCGCATCTTGTCGTACCCATCGTACTGCCTGCGATACGGCGCCTAGCCAGAACCGCTTCGCTGGGTCGTGTTAGCCGCTCTTAGCAAAGATTATACGTTGCGTAATCCCGAGCAGCTATTTCTCGGCCGTGGCCAGGGCTAGGATAAAAAATATTTTCGAGGAACGGTGCATGTGATTAATCACCTGCGCACAGACGGATAAAGGAGGGATTCCCATGCGCAGGGCGAGAGACATCGTATTCTTCATCAACCCTCCCAACAGCGACGACGTATTCACGGAATATGCCCAGGCCAACACGGTCACCAAGGGCGTTCAGCACACCGACTGGGCCAACTTCCCCCACCTCGGAATACTGTCCCTCGCTTCGTACATAGATGCCGTTCCCGGGTTGAAAGGAAGGTATATTGACGGCGTCATCCATGCGTTCGATGCCATTATCGAGACCGTGTCCGCCGCAGCCGACGGCACCCTGGCGGTCTGTCTCAGCGCGATCACGGCGAATTACGAATCGGCGATCCGCATCGCAGAAGCGGTACGGCATATCGATCCGGATATCGCCATCGTGATGGGCAACGATCACTTCACGGCGATGAACGAGAAAATCCTGCCACGCCACCGCGGATTGATCGACTGCGGTTTCGCGGGCAACGAGGTTTACGCGAGCCTTTCGCGTTATCTGGTCGACAGGCAGAAATCCCGCGCCATCGACATCTACCCGGGGTCGGTCCGCTGGGCAGACGACAGAATCATCCGGGATCCGATCATCCGGGAAGACGTCAATCAGATCGTCGACTACGGCTTGATCGATCGCACACTGCCCCACAGCGACACCTACACGCGGAACTTCAACCGCCGGCTGGGCCAGCGCATCCTCGAGCTCACCGGACGGCGCGTGACCCGCGGCGTGCCCGTCGAGATCGGCCGCGGCTGCATCAAGTTCAGTGGCGACGACGCCTGCTCCTTCTGCTCGATCCAGTACGGCGGCATGTGGAAGAACGAACTGCCCGCGGAGCGCGCGTGGCGCGTCATCCACCAGGCCTGCGAGGCCGGATACGATTACCTGTACGTGACCGCCGACGAGCTGCCCCTGACGTTTTCCCGGCTCCTGCTGGACATGGCGGAATCGCCTCCCCCATGGTGGCAATCACTGCAGCCGGAAGAACGGCCCGTCCTCGTCGGCTACGCCCGCACCGACGGCATGGAGAAAGAGCACGTCCTGCAGGCCATGCGGCATATCGGTTTTCGGATCCTGTTCGTCGGGGTGGATGCCGGCGCGGCCCGCTCGTTGATGGCACTCAACAAGCCCCTGCGCAGCAAGGACCCAGCGTCGGCCGCGGGCCGGATGCACGAGGCCAATCTCCGCGCGCTGGACAATGCGCGGCAACATGGAGTCGCCATCAAGGCAGGCTTCGTGCTGGGCCACCTCGGCATGAACGAAGCGTTGCTGGAAGAGAACGTCGCCACGTACGCCGGCTTCCTGAAGACAGGACACGACGTGATCGTGAGCGCCGATATCGAGCTGCTGTCTCCCGAGCCGGGTTCCAAGGATTTCCATTACCTGACCCATCCCGACGAGGCGGAAGCCGTGTCGGCGCGCCTGGGCCTTCCGATCAGCGATGGCGCGCTGCGGCGCCGCATCGCCCAGCGTTACCGGCAGGTCGATACGTTCGACCGGGAAGAAGCCATCGACGACTACATCCGGGCCTTCATGCCCGGGATCTCCAAGGCCCGCATCGCGGCCGCGCGCGACCGTGTGCGCAGCGAATGCCGGCAATTGGGGATCGTCGTAGGAGACGATTTCTGATGACGAACGAGCAGATCGCCGTTTTCGTGCTGACGTGTATCGGCTTCGGCTTCATTCCGGGGCCGGCCCTGCTGCAGACCGTCTCGCTCACACTGCAGCACGGCCAGCGCGCGGGCATGGTGTCCGCACTCGGCATCCACCTCGGGTCGCTGTTCCAGGTCGGCATCGTCGCCATCGGCGCGGTGGCGGTCCTCAAGGCGTCACCGGGCCTCTACCACGCCTTGAAACTGGCCGCGGGGGGCTACCTGGTCTGGCTGGGCATCCAGCGCATCCGCGCGCGGGCTTCGATTCACGAGTCGGCGTGCCTGCCGAGGAACATCCTGGCGTCCAGCGCGCTCATCGAAGCCTTGAATCCCAAATCGGCGCTGTTCTATTTCTCGTTCCTGCTGCAGTTCACGGACCCGGATGCCGCCCTCGGGCTGGGGTGGCAGGTGTTTCTTCTGGGCCTCTGCGCCAACGTGCTGTTCTCGTTGTCCGACGTGGCCTGCATCGCCCTCGCGCATCCGCTGCGGGAGCGCCTGACACCGGGCGGGAGGCTGTTCAGCGCCTGCCAGTGGACGGCAGGCCTGCTGTTCATCACGCTCGGTATTCTGGCGATCGTCCAGGATTAGCGCTCACCGGGCAGGGGCAGGATTCTGGGATGCCTGCCCCGGCGGCGGAGCGGTTTCGACGACGAACGGGGCGTTCCCCGGTGTCGAAACCACGACACCGCGCTGCACCGGCGTGCTGACCACGACACCCGGAACGGCCCCGCCCGGAGCTCCCGGCTGCGGAGACGGCCCGGCCACCGCGCCGGACACGGGACCCTGCGTCGGCGACCCGGACTGCGGCTGCACGGAACCGGTGGCGGGACCGGTTCCCGGGGCCGAGGACGGCGCAGGCACGATGTCGTACTGCGGCGAGGATGGCTGCGGCGAAGTCTGCTGCGGCGAAGGCTGTGGCGATGCAGGTGCCGACGGCGCATCGGCGCCCTCGGTCGCCCACGGCGTGGCGTTCTGCAGCGGCACGAGCGGTGCCTCGGTGATCTCGGGCCGGATGTCCGCCGGCACGCTGGCGGGCGTACTCGCGGGCGGCACGGCGGCCGGAGCGCGCGGCCCGGGCTCCTGGGCCGGGCCCTGGGTGTCGGTCCGCCGGCCGAACAGGTCGTACACCGAGAACGCCCACTGGCGCACGCCGTCCACGGCCTGGCCGACCCAGCTGGTTTCCGCCTGGTCGACGAATTTCTCGCGCGCGTCGATCACCCGTGCGCGCAGGGCCTGCTGGAACACGTCGCCCACCATCGGCAGCGCGCTGTGGGCGCCCTGGCCCCAGTAGTCGCTGCGCAGCGTCACGCGGCCGTCGTTGAAGCCCGCCCAGGCACCCGCCACCAGTTGCGGATGCATCAGCAGGAACCAGCCGTCGGTGTTGTCCTGGGTGGTGCCGGTCTTGCCGGCCACGTCGGCCGTGATGCCGTAGCGCGAGCGGATCGCCGCGCCCGTGCCCTTGTCGACGACGCCGCGCAGCGCGTCGCGCAGCATCTGCGCCGGGCCGGCGGCGAGCGCCCGCTCGGGCGCCGCCGGCGCGAAATCCTCCAGCACCTTGCCGTCCTTGTCCTCGATGCGCGTGATGACCGTGGGCGCGATGTAGCGGCCCGCCTCCGCGATCGTTCCGTAGGCGGCCACCATTTCCTTGAGCGTCACGGCGCTCGTGCCCAGCGCCAGCGAGGGCACGGCATCGAGCGGCGACTCGCGCACGCCCATGGCGCGTGCCAGGGCGGCGACGCGCTCGGGGCCGACCTGCTGCATCAGTTGGGCGGTGATCGTGTTCTTCGAGAAGGCCAGGCCGTCGGCGAGCGCCATGGGCTCGCCGCTCGGCGCCGCGCCCTCGTCCGTAGGCCGCCAGACGCGGCCGCCACCCAGGGGGATTTCCACCGCCTGGTCGATCAGGGTGTCCGTGGGCTTCGAGCCGTTGGCGAAAGCCGCCCCATAGACGAAGGGCTTGAAGGTCGAGCCGGGCTGGCGCCGTGCCGCCTGCACGTGGTCGAACGGGTCCTGCGCGAAGTCCCGGCTGCCCACCCAGGCGCGGATCTGGCCGGTGCGCGGGTCCATGGCGAGGAAGCCTGCCTGCACCCGGGTCTTCTCCTGCCGCAGCTTGCGCAGGAAATCGGCGTCGTCCAGCAGGTCCTTCAATGCCTCCTCGGGCGGGGCCCCCTTGGCGACCGCGGCCGCGTACTGCGGGGTTTCGCGCACGAACGACTGCACGAGCGGGCTCTTGGCGTTCCACACCCGCGGCCCCCACGCGCCGTCGGCGACCGACTGCAGCTGGCGTCCCTGCCGCGCCACGGCCTGGTTCGCGAAGGTCTGCAGCCGGAAGTCGATGGTGGTGCGGATCACCAGGCCGTCGGCATACAGGCTGTAGCCGTTGCGGTCGGCCCAGTCGATCAGTTGCTTGCGCAGCTGCTGCGCGAGGTGCGGCGCAGGGCCCGCGGTCTCCACCTGCCGTTCGAAGCGGATGCGCAGCGGCCGTTTCGAGAGCGTCTGGAAGTCCTGCGGCGACAGCTTGCCGCGCTTTTCCATCTGCGCCAGCACCACGTTGCGGCGCTCCTGCGCACGCTCCGGGTTCAGCACCGGGTTGTAGTAGCTCGTGCCCTTGAGCATGCCGATCAGCGTGGCGCTTTCCAGCACGGTGAGCTTGTCGGCCGATTTGTCGAAGTAGGTGCGCGCCGCCATCTCGATGCCGTAGGCGTTGTAGAGGAACGGCACGGTGTTGAGATACGTCTCCAGGATCTCGTCCTTGGAGTAGAGCACCTCGATCTTGAAGGCCGTGATCGCCTCCTTGAGCTTGCGCGTCAGCGTGGGCGCGCGGCCGATGTCCTCCGGGTACAGGTTGCGCGCCAGCTGCTGCGTGATGGTCGATCCGCCCTGCTTGTCGCCGCCCAGGGTGCGGATCAGCGCCGATGCCGTGCGCCGCCAGTCCAGCCCGAAATGGTCGTAGAAGCGGTGGTCCTCGGTGGCGATCAGCGCATCCACGACGGAAGGCGCGATGTCCTCCAGCGCCACCCATTCCCGGTTCACCCAGCGGTATTCGGCCAGCAGTCGGCCGTCGGCGGAGACGAGCTGGGCCGGCTGCTCCGTCTTGGCCTTGCGGATGTCGCTGATCGCGGGCGTGAATGGCCAGAGCAGCAGGGTGTAGACCACGAGCGCCGCCGGCACCGCGGCCAGTGCCCAGAGCAGCATGCGTGCCGGCCCGCGGGCGGCGATCCAGCGCAGCGCAGCGCCGGTGCGGCGGGCCGCCGACGACAACGGACCGCGGGCCCACCAGGCACGCAGGGAAGCGGGAAGAGAAGCAATCACATGGTCACGAGATAGATACCCCTGGTCGCAGCGGGCGGGCGTGGTCCGGGATGCGCGCAGCGCGGCGACCCGGACCGGCGGAAGGGTCCGCTCCGGCGAGGCCGGCGCGGGTTCCGCGGGCGCGATGGTAACGGGTTCGCGGTCGCGATCTTGTCCGTCACGCAAGTGGGACTCGTTCTTGTTACGCTTGTTCCCCCATGATGCCGACACCCCTCCTGCGCCCCCGGGCGATGCACGGCCCCGCAGCCGGTCTGATCCTCGTGGCTGCCGCGCTGCTCTCCGGCTGCACCGACGGCCCGCTGCCGCCCACCCGTTTCGCGATCGACCTGTGCGGCGCCCACCACCAGTGGGAAGACGCCGAAACCCGCTGGGACACGCTGTACGCGGCCCAGCTCGACGGCGACGATGAACTGGTGATCGCCCTGGGCATCCGCGCGCCGGACGAAGGCCCCCCCGACGCCACGGGTGTGCAGTTCAACCTGACGGCCGCACCGGGCCTGCTGCGGCCCGAGCACATCGGCGGGCTGTCGGGTGCATTCCAGCTGCATGCCGGCATGGCCGCGCCCGCCGCGGCGGACGGCCCCGGCACGGGAACCGGCACGGTGTTCAGGCTCCCCGCCGAACCATGGCAGGCCCGCTCGGGAGAGCTGCGCATCACCGATGTGCGGGTGATCGCCCACGACGCGCAAGGCGATGCGCGCGCGGTGGTGTCCGGAGACTATGCGATGGAGCTGGAAGCCCGGGGCAGCGCAGGGGCCTCGCCCGCGCACTGCACCGTGCAAGGACATTTCGAGGGCGCCACGTTCCGCCTGCGGCAGCACGAAAGCTGACGCGCCGCGCCCCCGCGCCCGGCGCTGCGTCAGGGCCCGTCGCTGCCTCAGGACCCGTCCGCCGCGAATACCATCACCTTGAGCGAACGCTCCGCATCCACGTCGGCGAACACCGCCGGGTTCGCGACCCGTTCCACCCAGCGCATTCCGGGCGCCTGCTCGCGCATCCGCTGCAAGAGGAAATCCGTGCCCAGCTCGGGCGCGTTCAGGCAGAGCAGCGCATGCCCGCCGGGTACCAGCAGATCGGGCAGCCGGCGCATGAGCCGGGCATAGTCCTTCGTCGCGACGAAGCTGCCCTTCTGGTAGCTGGGCGGGTCGGCGATGACGAGGTCGTACGGGCCGCCGCGGCCGATCTTGCCCCAGGTCGTGAACACATCGTGCGCCAGGAAGCTGGCGCCCTGGTCCAGGCCGTTCAGGCGGTGGTTCTGCTGCCCGATCGCGATCGCGCCCCGCCCCATGTCGACGTTCACCACCTGGGCCGCCCCGCCCTGCAGCGCCGCGACGGAGAAGGCGCAGGTGTAGGCGAAGAGGTTCAGCACGCGGGGCCCGCGCCCCGTCGCAGCCCGGCGCGCGGCCACGTGCTCCCGCACCCAGCGCCGTCCCTCGGCCATGTCGAGGAACAGGCCGTGGTTCTGGCCGCGCAGTACGTGCACCCGGTAGCGCGCGCCCTGCTCGGCCACCGCGTGGGGATCGGGCACCTCGCCGGCCATCAGCCGGGTCTCCGGCTGGTCCGGATGCCGGCACTGGAACACCCAGCACAGCGGCTCGCCCGGGGCGACCTGCGCCCAGCGGGCCTGCAGCGCTGCGCCCACGGTGGCGAGGACGCCTTCCTCCATGGGCAGGAAGCTGGTGAGCACGAAAGCGGGCGGGTACGCGTCCAGCGACCACTGTTCGCAGCCCGGATAGAGGCCGCCCCGGCCGTGGAAGAGGCGCTGCGCATCCCCGGGACGGGGCATGGCCGCGATGGCGTCGAGCAAAGCTTGCATGGGGTCGGGGTCGCCTGGTCAGAAGGTAGTTCAGTCCACCGACGCGCCGGATTGCTTCACCGCCTTGCCCCACTCCACGATCTCGCTGGCGACGAACTGGTCCATCGCCTCGGGCGTGGTCGGCGCAGGCTCGGATCCCCGGTCGCGGATGAACTTCTGCATGTCCGGGCCGTTCAGGATGTCCACCACCTCGCGGTTCAGGCGATCCACCACGGGCCGGGGCGTGCCCTTGGGCGCCATCAGACCGAGCCAGCCGACGGCCTCGAAACCCTTGAACTCCGGCAGCCCGCTCTCGGCGATCGTCGGCACCTGCGGCAGCTGGCTGGAGCGCGTCGCGGAGGTCACGCCCAGCGGCACCGCCTTGCCGGCCTGGATGTTCGCCAGGCCCGCCGTCACCGAATCCACCATCAGCGGCACCTGACCGCCGATGAAATCGGCCTGCGCAGGCCCGCTGCCCTTGTAGGGAATGTGTTCGATCTCGACGCGGGCGCGCGCCTTCACCATTTCGGCGCTCAGGTGCTGCGTGCCGCCGATGCCGGCACTCGCATAGCTCAGCTTGCCGGGTTCGGCCCGCGCGCGGGCCACGAGGTCCTGCATGCTGCGGATGCCCGAGCCCGGGTTCGCCAGGAATACCAGCGGCACCTTGGCGACCAGGCTGATGCCCTGCAGGTCCTTGCGCGGATCGAAATTGACCTTGCGGTAGAGCGTCTGGTTCACGGCCATCGCGCTGCCCGCCATCACCAGCGTGTAGCCGTCGGGCTTGGAGCGCACCACCTGCTCGGTGCCGATGTTGCTGCCGGCGCCCGCCTTGTTGTCCACCACCAGCGGCTGGCCCAGGCGCGTGCCGAGCTTCTCCGCCAGGGCGCGCGCGAAGATGTCGGTGGCCTGGCCCGGGGGAAAGGGCACGACGAGGGTGATGGGCCTGTCCGGCCAGGCGGCCGAGGCCGCGGTCGACAGCGCGAGCAGCGCCAGCGGCGCGCAGAATTTCCATCGCATGGGAATGTCTCCTGGTTGTCTTGGCCGGAAGGCGGCCGGTGCCGCACGGCGGTGAAGCGCGTGGGGGGTGGCTTCGATGATATGCCGGGCCCGCACCGGCGATTGGCGCGTGGCCCGTTCCGGCGATGCAGGGCCAACGCGTGGGCTAACGCGCTCGCACCACGCCCAGCTTGAGCCCCGCCACGGCCAGGATGCGGTTGAGCGTCTGCACCGTTCCCGGGCTGCGTCCCTGTTCGATGTCCAGCAGCGTCTTCTGCGACACGCCGGACACGCGCGCCAGTTCCGCACTCGTCAGGCGCAGGCCGGCCTTCAGGTGCCACACGGCCTCGGCCAGCGTCCATTCGGGATGCGCCAGCACCTCGTCGATGGCCTGGCGGCGCTGGGCGAGTTGCTCGGGGGGCGAGAGCGGCTTGTAGCGTTTGTCCATGGAGGGTGCGAAAGGATTGTCGTCGCGGGTGGTGCAGGCGTCGCCACCGTGCCGTTCACCGCAGGCGCGCCAGGCGATCGGCCATGGCGGCCAGGCCCGGCTGCAGATGGGCATGCACGTCGGGCTCCAGGCCCAGGTGGTGGCCCCGCTCCGCGATGCGGGCCAGCGGCTCGGCCATGGCCTGCAGGCCCCCCAGCAGGGCGTCCGGGCTCAGCACCGTGCCGGCCTGCGCGCAGACCGCCTCGATCACCCGGCGCCAGTCCGGCTGGCCGCCGTCGCTGCCGTCCCAGCGGATACGGCGCGCGATGCCGTCCGGGTGCAGGTACATGGGTGCGAAATCGAACAGCGGCGACAGCCCGACGTTGCCGTTCCAGTCGCGCTGCAGCGCGGTGTTGCGTGCGTGGTTGTCCTTGTTGGCCAGCCCCCTTCCGCACCACCCCACGAGGCGACGGTGGCTGCATCGCGCCACTGGCCCTGGCGGGGGATCTGCAAAGTGCAATGCGGTGCCATTTCGGCGGTTTTCTATACAAACAACGCGTGGGACAACAAATATTTCGTATAGAAATTTGCTTAAATGCAAGCCCGTACCATGGTGTTCACCAGTGAGCCCGTGCGGCCCGGGCAAGAAAAAAGGCAGCCGCAGCTGCCTTCGGGATCGGACCGCCGTGCCGCCCCGACCAGGGCAGCACCGCTCGCACAATCACTTCTTCTGCGGCGGAACGTCCGTGCAGGAGCCGTGCGCGATCTCCGCCGCCATGCCGATGCTCTCGCCCAGCGTCGGGTGCGGGTGGATGGTCTTGCCGATGTCCACGGCATCCGCGCCCATCTCGATCGCCAGCGCGATCTCGCCGATCATGTCGCCGGCGTGGGTGCCCACTATGCCGCCACCCAGGATCCTGCCGTGGCCATGGGCCTCGGGCGAATCGTCGAACAGCAGCTTGGTGACGCCTTCGTCGCGGCCGTTGGCGATGGCGCGGCCGGAGGCCGTCCAGGGGAACAGCCCCTTCCTCACCTTGATGCCCTGGGCCTTGGCCTGGTCCTCGGTCAGGCCCACCCAGGCCACTTCGGGGTCGGTGTAGGCCACGCTCGGGATCACGCGGGCGTTGAACGCGGCGGAGGCCAGCGCCTTGTCGCCCGTGAGTTCGCCCGCGATCACCTCGGCCGCCACGTGCGCTTCATGCACCGCCTTGTGCGCCAGCATGGGCTGGCCCACGATGTCGCCGATGGCGAAGATGTGCGGCACGTTGGTGCGCATCTGCACGTCCACGTCGATGAAGCCGCGGTCGCTCACGGCCACGCCGGCCTTCTCGGCGCCGATCTTCTTGCCGTTGGGCGTGCGGCCCACGGCCTGCAGCACCAGGTCATAGACCTGTGGCTCGGGCGCCTTGCCGCCCTCTTCCGCTGCAGCGAAGCTGACCTTGATGCCTTCGGGCGTGGCTTCGGCGCCGACGGTCTTGGTCTGGAGCATGATGTGGTCGAAGCGGTGGGCGTTCATCTTCTGCCACACCTTGACCAGGTCGCGGTCGGCGCCCTGCATCAGGCCGTCCATCATCTCGACCACGTCCAGGCGGGCGCCCAGCGTGGAATAGACGGTGCCCATTTCCAGGCCGATGATGCCGCCGCCGAGGATCAGCATGCGTTTGGGCACATCCTTCAGCTCCAGCGCGCCGGTCGAATCGACCACCCGCGGGTCTTGGGGCATGAACGGCAGGTGCACGGCCTGCGAGCCGGCGGCGATGATCGCGCGCTTGAAGGCCACGACCTTCTTGCTGCCCGTCTTCTCCTGGCCCTTGGCGCCGGTGGTTTCCTCCACCTCCAGGTGGTTGGCGCCCACGAACTGGCCCACGCCGCGCACGGTGGTCACCTTGCGCATCTTGGCCATGGCGGCCAGGCCGCCGGTCAGCTTGCCGATGACCTTTTCCTTGTGGCCGCGCAGGGTGTCGATGTCCACCTTGGGCGCGCCGAAGTCGATGCCGGCCGTCTTGAGGTGGCTTACCTCGTCGATCACCGCCGCCACGTGCAGCAGCGCCTTGGACGGAATGCAGCCCACGTTCAGGCAGACACCGCCGAGCGTCGAATACCGCTCGACGATCACGACCTTCAGACCCAGGTCGGCTGCGCGGAAGGCGGCGCTGTAGCCGCCGGGGCCGCCGCCCAGCACCAGCACGTCGCATTCGACGTCGGCATTGCCGCCGAAGCTCGCCGCGGCGGGCGCGGGGGCCGGTGCGGCACGGGGGGCCGATGCGGCGGCCTGGGCAGGCGCCGCAGCCGCCGCCGGTGCGGATGCCGGCGCGGCAGCCGCATCGGCGGCCTCCAGCGTCAGCACCACCGAGCCTTCGGCGACCTTGTCGCCGACCTTCACCTTCACCTCCTTGACGACGCCGGCGTGGCTCGACGGGATTTCCATCGATGCCTTGTCGGATTCGACGGTGATGAGGCTCTGTTCCACCTTGATGGTGTCGCCGGCTTTCACCAGCACTTCGATCACGCCGACTTCGGAGAAATCACCGATGTCGGGTACCTTGATGTCGATCACTGCCATGGGATCAGCTCCTTTACAGCAGGATGCGGCGGTAGTCCGCCAGCACCTGGCCCAGGTAGGCGTTGAAGCGCGCGGCGCTCGCACCGTCGATCACGCGGTGGTCGTAGGAGAGCGACAGCGGCAGCACCAGGCGCGGCACGAACTGCTTGCCGTCCCACACCGGCTTCATCTGGCCCTTGGAGAGGCCCAGGATGGCCACTTCGGGGGCGTTGATGATGGGCGTGAAGTGCGTGCCGCCGATGCCGCCGAGCGACGAGATCGAGAAGCAGCCGCCCTGCATGTCGGCCGCGCCGAGCTTGCCGTCGCGGGCCTTCTTGGCGAGTTCGCCCATTTCCTGGCTGATCTGCAGGATGCCCTTCTTGTCGGCATCCTTCAGCACCGGCACGACCAGGCCGTTCGGCGTGTCCGCCGCGAAGCCGATGTGGAAGTACTGCTTGTAGACGAGCGTGTCGCCGTCCAGGCTGGTGTTGAACTCGGGGAACTTCTTGAGCGCGGCCACCACGGCCTTGATCACGAAGGCGAGCATCGTCACCTTCACGCCGGACTTCTCGTTCTCCTTGTTGGTGGAGACGCGGAAGGCTTCCAGCTCGGTGATGTCGGCTTCGTCGTTGTTGGTGACGTGGGGGATCATCACCCAGTTGCGGTGCAGGTTCGCGCCGCTGATCTTCTTGATCCGCGAGAGGTCCTTGCGCTCCACGCCGCCGAACTTGGCGAAGTCCACCTTCGGCCAGGGCAGCAGGTCCATGCCCACGCCGGAGCCACCGCCGCCGGCAGGCGCCTTGGCGGCCTGGGCCTTGGTCTGCACGCCGCCGGCCATCACCTGCCTGGTGAACGCCTGCACGTCTTCCTGCGTGATGCGGCCCTTGGGGCCGGAACCCTTGAGTTCCTCCAGCGGCACGCCCAGTTCGCGCGCGAACTTGCGCACCGAGGGCGAGGCATGCGGCAGGCCGACGGGCGCAGCGCCGGGGGCGTGCGGTGCCGGAGCCGGTGCGGACGGTGCGGCAGCGGACGGCGCCGCGGCAGCAGGAGCCGGTGCCGAAGCCTGCGGCGCCGGTGCGGATGCGGCAGCGGCCGGAGCCGCAGCGGGGGCCGGAGAAGCGGCAGCGGCGGGCGCAGAGCCCTCCAGCACGGCCACGAAGTCGCCCACGTTGACCGTGTCGCCCACCTTGATCCTGATCTCCTTCACCACGCCGGCGGCGGGCGACGGGATCTCCATCGAGGCCTTGTCGGATTCGACGGTGAAGAGGGACTGCTCGGCCTTCACCGTGTCGCCGACCTTCACGAGCAGCTCGATGACGGCCACGTCCTTGAAGTCGCCGATGTCGGGCACCTTCACTTCGATCGGGCCGGCGACGGCAGGAGCCGGAGCCGGAGCCGGCGCTGCCGCCGCGGGTGCGGGGGCCGGTGCCTGCGACTCGGTCGCCGCGGGTGCGGGCGAAGCGGCAGCGGCCGGAGCCGGTGCGGCCGCGGGCTGGGCGCCCTCGCCGTCCGCCTCGACCACGACGATCACGGAGCCTTCGCTCACCTGGTCGCCGATCTTGACCTTGAGCTCCTTCACCACACCGGCGTGGCTGGAAGGGATCTCCATGGAAGCCTTGTCGGATTCCACGGTGATGAGCGACTGCTCGGCCTTCACCGTGTCGCCCGGCTTCACGAGCAGTTCGATCACGCCGACGGCGTCGAAATCCC
>Ga0308171_1002622_pt1 | contig 18405 bp, 16 predicted proteins | sample PhyGR1_FD_202135 | JGI IMG/M metagenome (GOLD analysis project Ga0308171, IMG submission 202135) | Phyllosphere microbial communities from UC Gill Tract Community Farm, Albany, California, United States - DLSLSG.R1 | ecosystem: Host-associated > Plants > Phyllosphere > Unclassified | place: USA... | reverse complement strand
AGCTGGCGCTGTGGTACATCGGCGGCATCTTCAAGCACGCCAAGGCCATCAACGCCTTCGCCAACTCGGGTACCAACAGCTACAAGCGCCTGGTGCCGGGCTTCGAAGCCCCGGTGATGCTGGCCTACTCGGCGCGCAACCGTTCGGCCTCGTGCCGCATTCCGTGGGTGTCCAACCCGAAGGCGCGCCGCATTGAAATGCGCTTCCCCGATCCGATCCAGTCGGGCTACCTGACTTTCACCGCGCTGATGATGGCCGGCCTGGACGGCATCAAGAACCAGATCGACCCGGGCGCACCGAGCGACAAGGATCTGTACGACCTGCCGCCGGAAGAAGAGAAGCTGATCCCGCAGGTCTGTTCCTCGCTGGACCAGGCGCTGGAAGCGCTGGACAAGGACCGCGAGTTCCTCAAGGCCGGCGGCGTGATGAGCGATGACTTCATCGATGGCTACATCGCGCTGAAGATGCAGGAAGTGACCAAGTTCCGCGCGGCGACCCACCCGCTGGAATACCAGCTGTACTACGCCAGTTGACCGGCAGGTGATGGCGGTGGGTACCCCCTCCCACCCACCGCCATCGCCTCCGTTTTTGCGGCTGGGGAGCCGCGGTCAGATCGGGGTCGGATCCCTTTCGTCCACGAAAGGGCTCTGACCCCAACCCAGGGGCAAGAGAGAGACCGGACACGCGACATGGGCCGCCCTCCCTCCCGCGTCGGCCGTGCAAGGAGAGAGGCACGGCTGTCCCGGCCCGTTTCGTGTCCGGTGCAACAGCCACGGCCATCACCACGATGGCCCGTGGTTGCCTGATGCCATCGCGCGTTCGCGCGCTGGCCCCATCCACCATCGGGACATGCGCATGAAACTGATCTCCGCCATCATCCGACCGTTCAAGCTCGACGAGGTCCGCGAGGCCCTGTCCGACGCCGGCGTGTCGGGCATCACCGTGACCGAAGTGAAAGGCTTCGGCCGGCAGAAGGGCCACACCGAGCTGTATCGCGGCGCCGAGTACGTTGTCGACTTCCTGCCCAAGATCAAGATCGAAACCGTCGTCACCGACGAGCGTGCCGACGCTGTGATCGAAGCGATCCAGTCGTCTGCAGGCACCGGCAAGATCGGCGACGGCAAGATCTTCGTGACCGCTGTCGAGCAGGTCATCCGCATCCGCACCGGCGAAATCGGCGCCGACGCGCTGTAAGCCCCCATCCGGAGACTCCCCCATGAAGATGCGCCTTCTCACCCGGTGGCAAGCCCGGTTCCATCTGGTGTGCCTGCTGATGCTGTTCAGTGCGCTGGCCGCCGGTGCCTGGCCAGGCAGTGCACACGCCCAGGCCCAGGTCACGCCGCTGCAGAGCGAGGCCGTGGCCGTCGAGCCCTTGCAGGACCCGGCCGCCGCTGCGCCGGCAGCTGCCGAAGCGGTGGCAGCGCCCGCCTATGACCATGGTGACGTCGCCTGGATGCTCACCTCCACCCTGCTGGTGCTGCTGATGGTGGTACCGGGCCTGGCCCTGTTCTACGGCGGCCTGGTGCGTTCGAAGAACGTGCTGTCGGTGCTCAGCCAGATCCTGGTGGTGTTTTCGCTGGTGCTGCTGTTGTGGGTGGCCTATGGCTACAGCGCCGTGTTCAGCGCCGGCAATCCGTTCTTCGGCTCGTTCACCGAATTCGCCTTCCTCAAGGGCTTCACCCCGGAGTCGGTGGGCAACACGCCGATCAAGGGACTGCCGGACTACCTGTTCGTCGCCTTCCAGTCGACTTTCGCCGGCATCACCACCGCGCTGATCGTCGGTGCCTTCGCCGAGCGCATCAAGTTCCGCGCGGTGCTGCTGTTCTCGGCGCTATGGTTCACCCTCAGCTACATCCCGATGGCGCACATCGTCTGGGGTGGTGGTTACCTGGGTGAGATGGGCGCTATCGATTTCGCCGGTGGCACCGTGGTGCACATCAACGCCGGCGTGGCCGGTCTGGTGGCTGCATGGTTCGTCGGCAAGCGCCTGGGGTACGGGCAGACCGCGTTGAAGCCGCACAACGTGCCGTTCACCTATATCGGCGCGATGCTGCTGTGGGTCGGCTGGTTCGGCTTCAATGCCGGTTCTGCCGCCGCCGCCGACACCGTCGCCTCGCTGGCGTTCCTCAACACTGTGCTGGCCACCGCTGCAGCGGTGCTGGGCTGGACGTTGGTGGAAGCGATCAGCAAGGGCAAGCCGTCGGCACTGGGCGCGGCCTCGGGTGCAGTGGCAGGCCTGGTTGGCATCACCCCGGCATGCGGCACCGTCGGCCCGCTCGGCGCGATCGTCATCGGCCTGGTTGCCGGCGTGGTCTGCGTGTGGGGCGTGACCGGCCTCAAGCGTCTGCTGAAGGTGGACGACACCGCCGACGTGTTCGGTGTGCATGGCGTGGGCGGTATCGTCGGCGCGATCCTCACCGGTGTGTTCAGCGCGCAATCGCTGGGCGGCACCAAGGCCGATCTGGATATCGGCCATCAGGTATGGGTGCAGGTGGTCAGCGTCGGCCTCACCGTGGTCTGGTCGGCCGTGGTGACCGCAGCCATCCTGCTGCTGGTCAAGGTGGTGGTCGGCCTGCGGGTGACCGAGGAGGCCGAGCGTACCGGCCTGGATGTCACATCGCATGGTGAATCGGCCTACGAGGCCTGAGGTAACGGCGAGCGGCCCTGCGGGGCCGCCTGCCGCCGCCATGGTGGGTGCCGACCGTTGGTCGGCACTTCTACTGCTCTGGTAGGTGCCAAGCTTGCTTGGCACTGTCGGCGACTCAGCCACGCATGGCGTGGCTCTACCGTTCCTGCTTCAATGGCTGTCTGCAGGTGTGCGAGTTCGCCACCAACGACTTCGATGGACTACAGAACGGAGCAGGTGTGATCCAGGCGACTTCCGCAGCAGTGATGGAAGACATCGAATGGTATGTCTACCTGCTGACCCTGGACGACTACAGTCCGCATGCGTTTGTGGACGGCGTGGCTGGCGCAGCAGATCGAGAACGCTGGAGCTTCGCCGTGGAGCTCACCTATCGCTGTCTTTCCTCCGGTCTGTGGCGGCTGACCTACCACGACCTGCTGGCAGATCTGGGATTTCCCAGCATCGATGCCTTCTGCCGCAAGCTCTCGGTTGTCCGTCCGGATCAGCTTTCCGACGAGGGGCAGGTGTTGTGGCTGGATACCTACATGGAAGCGACGGAGCTGTGCCTGGATCTGGTCTCGCGTTACCTGCGTTCGCAGTCGAGCGATGAGACGACCTTTCATCCAGGATTCCACGATGAGATCGAACGGATGTTCTCCGATGCCGGAGTGCCCTGGAGCCGTGGGCCGGTATTTCCCATCGGCTGAAGCACTTTCGCGTGTGAACGGTTGCTCGCAGAAGATGCCATTTTCCTTCAAGCTATGCTCTGGATCAGGGTGTCCTGTCCCGTTGCCATCGTGAGTGCCCGTTTCCGCAGCGCACTGGAAGGTCTGCCAGAAGTCGACGGGCTCCATGCGAATGCCGTAATGGAACCTGTCGTGATTGAAGGCTAGCGCACGCGGGGAAGCTACTTTGTATTGATTGTCGAAACCTGCGTCGACTGTGTCGACGAATCGCGTTCCGAATTCGAGAAGTTCGAGCGTGATGATCCCGTGGGACCTGATCTCGCAGGGCAGTATCGCGCGTTTGCGAAGTTGGCTCTGGATGGCGGGAAAGTGGGCTCGTGGCATATCTTCCGGATTGGCGGATTCGGTGCCGCGCTGATCGTCAGTGAGGAAGTGAAGTCACGCCTTGAGCGGGCAGGCGTGACTGACGTGATCTTTGAGCAGGTCGCGTAGACAGGAAGTGGAGCAGGGGTTTCCGTTGCAGCACCGGGGAATGGGTTTCGAATGACTATCCATGCAGTTCTTTTCCCCTACTGGACCGGCGATTGCCACGTTCCTTCCGGAGAAGAGAAGATCGGTGACGCGCCGGTCGTCCACCATGGGCAGGGACGGGGTGCCGGTGAAATCGCAGCGTGGCTGGATGGAGACTTCGGCCATCTCGGCCGCGGCAGCGAACTGCGGGCCCGCAGTGCCTTTGCTGCGCCCACAAATGGTGACGAGGGCAGCGCATGCGTCCGCTATGGAGAGGGACATGCTGTCCTGCGGGCAGCCGACTTCTTCCTGGTGCATTCGCGATGGAACACCCGGGACGTTGTCTTGTTGACGCGACCCCAGATACTGGCTGTGCTTGAGGGCTATGCAGTGTTTCGAAGCATGAATCCGCGGAAGAAGCATCGTCCGCCCATGCCGTTCGCCATCGAGTACGAGGCCGAGGACGAAGAGGCGATCCGACGGTTTACACAGGTTGGGGGCTGCTTCGAACCGGAGATGCATCCTGGACCGGAGTACTGAATGACAGCTACGTGGCTCCGGCACTCTGATACTGCCGCGCATGTGCGCTGTACGAAGGAACGATATGGCGGGCATGAGGAGCGGATCGTGGAGGTCTGCTCCAGGCAGCATGTGCATCGGTCATTGATCGGTACAGGTTCGATCAACCCGAATGGGGACGAAAATGAGTGTCGCAGGTAGACGGACCTTGTTTCTATCAAGCGCAAGTGCACTGGCCTGGCTTTTCCTGCTCGCCCTCTGGGGGGCGGTCACTTTCAATCAGAACACCGACAACTCCCTCGGAATCTACGAGCTGTCCACTGTGCCAGGCGTAGAAGCGCTCTTCTGGGTCTGCTTCTTCGGGCAGCCTATGCTGACCGTGGTGATGTTCATCCGGATGGCGTTGCGGCACCGTGCCGCGTTTTACGAGATCCCACTCGCGATCGCGGTCTGGGGCCTGTTTCTGTACAACCTGTCGTTCTTTCGAAGTTGAGCGGCACGCCGGCGTTGGCCTGACCAGGTCCTGCTGCCCCTGTGTGGACAGCACGACCACCGGTGGCGTCGTCCGGCACATGGCCTCGAACGATAGACTCGATCCCTGGTTAGAATCTGCCCATGATCAGCCCCCGCCTTCTGGCTTCCACCCTACTGGCACTGGCCCTGGCGGCCTGCACCGCCACCTCGCCCGTGCAGCACAACCCGCTCGCCACCTGGGTGCCGTCACCCAACCAGAACGCGCGCACGCCGGTCATCATCGTCATCCACCACACTGAGCAGAAATCGGTGCAGCAGAGCCTGCGTACGCTGCGCACCGCCAACAGCGGTGGGCCGGTCAGTGCGCACTACCTGATCGGTGCCGATGGCCATCGCTACCAGCTGGTCGCCGATGAGCGCCGTGCATGGCACGCGGGTGCCGGGCGCTGGGGCACCGTCACCGATCTCAACTCCGCCTCGATCGGCATCGAGCTCGACAACGATGGCCGCAGCCCGTTCAGTGCGGCGCAGATCGAATCGCTGATCGTGCTGCTGCGCGATCTCACCACCCGCCTGAACATTCCGCCGCGCCAGGTGATCGGCCATGCCGACCTGGCGCCGACGCGCAAGCAGGACCCGAGCCGGTTCTTCCCGTGGCAGCAGCTGGCGGAGGCTGGATTCGGCGTATGGCCACGCGCCGCCGACGGCGCGGCACCGGAAGGTTTCGACACGTGGAATGCGCTGGCCCGCTTCGGCTATCCGCTGGACAACCGCGACGCCACCGTCGCCGCCTTCCACCGCCGCTTCCGTGGCCGCGACGACCTGCCGAAGACGCTGGATGCCGAAGACGCCCGCATCCTGCATTCCCTGCTGCTGCAGACGCCGTGAACCATGCCTGGCGCGTTCCAGCGCAGGCGTCTCCATGCGGTTCCCGCTCCGCGGTAGTGCCAGACCATGCTTGGCATCCTCTGGCGATCACCCCAGTCCCAGCGCATCGCGTAGCGCCACGATGTGCGCGCGGCCAACAACCAGCTCGCTACCGTCGCTCAGCACCAGCCAGTAGCGGCTGCCGGAACCGGCATGCAACGTACGCACGTGCCGCAGGTTGACCAGGTGCGATCGATGGCAGCGGACGAAATCCTGAGGCAGTACTGAGGCCAGTGCAGTCAGGGATTTGTCATGCAGCTCGCTGCGGCCATCGCGCATGCGCACTTGGCTGTAGTCGCCATCTGCCGCGATCCACATCACCTCCGAGAGCTCGACGGTTGCCGCTCCCTGCGCACGCCAGATGCCCAGGTAGCGTGCCCGGCCTGAACGCATACCACCGGTATCGAACAAGCGTTCCAGCGCCTGACCAAGGCGTTCGCGCGAAAAGGGCTTGGGAACGAAGTCGAGCACGCCGTGTTCAAATGCCTGCAGCGCACGATCACGGTGGGCCGACACCACTACGCACTGGTAGCGGCCGGCTACCGCACGCCGCAGCAGTTCGAAACCGTCCTCGCCCCCAAGGTTGAGGTCCAGCAGTAGGCCGTCGTAGATATTGCGCTGCAGGCGGTCGCCGGCTGCCTCCAGATCGGCCACGGCATCGAAGCGTGCGCGCGTTCCTGCCAGCTCGGTGCACAGCCGCTGCAGACGTTGGCGTACCAGCGGTTCGTCTTCAACGATCAGGATGCGCATGTCAGTTCGATCCGTCCGCACCATTGGTTGCCGTCGATGCCTTGCACGAAGCTCCATCCGCCGGGGCTGGCGGCCGCCAGACTGGCTTCGATGTAGCGCGTGCCCGTGCCGCGACCGCTATGCGAGGATGAGCCGTGCGCGCTGTGCAGTTCCAGCACCCAACGTCCACCGCCGCGCTGCACGCGCAGACGGAACGGGTGCTGCGCGCATGCCAGCGCACCGGCATGCGTCAGCGCGTTTTCCACCTGTGCATGCAGGATGCCGGGCGGCAGCAACAGCGGCGCATCCTCGCCATCCACGTCCAGCACCAGGGGCTGGCCCAGTGCCTGGCCAACGATGTCCAGATGGCTGCGGCACAGGGCCAGCTCGTCCTGCAACGGAATGCTCTGCCGGCTGCTGCTGTCACGCAGCCGATCGAACTGATCGGCCAACGACTCCACCAGGCGGCTGGCACGCGAAGGTGCCTGCTCGATCAGTTCCTGCAGACTTGTGAGGGTGTTCATCAGCCAATGTGGCTGGATGCCTCGCTGCAACAGCTGCAATGAAAGCCGTGCGCGCTCTTCACGCAGCAACGCGTTGTGCCGGTCCAGTGCCTGCAGCTGTACCGCATGACGCAGCAGCAGGAACACCATCAGCACCGCCAGCAGCAGGAAGTACGGCCCATCAAGGAAGGCGCCGCGCGCGAGCAGCAACGCCAGCAGACCGGCTAGCAGCAATGCCAGGATCGGCCATCGATCCTCTGTGTCGCCGCGCGCACGCAGCAGCAATGCCGAAGCGAGCAGGCTCAACAAGAGCACTGCCGCCGAGCGGGTGTCAAAGCCAGGCAGGACGATGGCGAGCACCACGATCACGAATAGATAGACGAAGCACCCGGCACGCGGAACCGCCACCTGGAATCGCCGCGCCAGATAGGCTGGCAGGAGCATGGCCGCGGCTACGTGCAATGCCAGCAGTGCAATCAGGCGCGGGCCATGCCACGGGTAGTCATACCCCAGCAGGGAGCGCCACGCTTCCACTGCAGGCAACGCCAGTCCCACCACGCCCAGTGCCAGCAGAAGGCGAGTGCCGGGCGTGCGGGTCTGGCCACGCAGTACCGCCAGGAAATACAGGCTGGCTGCCGCCAGTGCGCCGATGGCGAAGGCCGCAACCAGCCATGGCAGGATGATCTGGCCATACAGCACGGCAGCGGGCGCGATCAGTGCCATCGCGTCGGCCCCATGCAGGGTGAAATGTTGTCGCTGGCTGGATGCAAGCACGACCAGCTCATCGGTGGCATTGCCAGAAGCGGGGGGAAGCACGTGGACAAGGTCGATGCGTCCTGGTTGTTCTTCTTCAGCGGTGCGGCCCACGGCGCCATTGCTGATCCAGGGCGTGCCGTTCCAATACAGCTGGCTGGCAGCGCGCAGCGACAGCCGCAACGTGCGGTCATGATCGTCGGTGCCGGTTGGCGCCGGCACCTGCCAGCGCAGCCAGTACGGGCCGCGCCACTGCGCCAGCAGCTGCTGATCCAGCGGACGCCAGGCCAGGTCCTGCGGCGGCCGCGCAGGCAGGGGGCTGGATGCCCCGGCGTCCGCAGGTGCCATCTGCGCCCCCTGCACGAATACCACGCCGGCGGGTGGCGTCGACACGACCAGCCATGCGGCCACCGCCGCAAGCAGCAGAGCAAGAACAGCCAGGGTACGTGGGATCTGCATGGCGGCCATCGTATCGGTTGCGTGGAGCCATTGGACCGCCTTTTGGAGACGTTCGGCAGGCGGGTGCCCCCACAGCCCTGTGATCGAGCCGATGCTGACCGCGCACGTCCCTCCTTTGGAGCCCACCATGAGCCGCAACGCCTGCACATCGTCCAGCAGTCTCCATCCTCGTTGCTCTGCCCTGGTCGCCACGGTGGCCACGTTCTGCCTGGCGCTCGCTGCCGCCATGCCGGCGCAGGCCACGCCTAGGGCATTGGTGTTCGAGCCGTACACGCTGCAGACCAAGGCACATGGCGCCATCCCTGCAGAGATCGCCGTGCTGGATGTGCCGCGCCGGCACAGCGAGCCGGACGGACCGCGCATGGGGCTGAAGGTGGTACGCCTGCGTGCAACCGGCGGCAATGGCCGCAGCGCCCCTGTGGTTTATCTGGCCGGTGGCCCGGGTGGTTCCGGCATCGATACCGCGCGCGGCCCGCGCTGGCCGGTGTTCGACCAGGTCCGACGCGAGGCCGACGTGCTGCTGCTCGACCAGCGAGGTGCCGGTCTGTCTGAACCGCCGCCGGAGTGTCCGTATGAAACCCGCTTCGACGATGGCCAACCACTGCAGCGCGATGCGGCCCTGGCCGCATTGCAGGCGACGGCTGCCAAGTGCGTGGCGTTCTGGCGCCAGGCTGGCGTCGATCTGGGCGCCTATACGACCGCCGAGAGTGCCGATGACCTGGATGATCTGCGGCGCGCACTGGGTGTGCCCAGGATCAGCTTGTGGGGCATGAGCTACGGCACCCACCTGGCGCTTGCGACGGTGCGCCTGCACGGCAAAGGCCTGGAACGCGTCGTGCTGATGGGCACCGAAGGCCCCGATGACACGCTGAAGCTGCCGCTCAGCAGCGATGCGCTGCTACAGGAACTGACGCCACTGGCCCGCAGGGATGGCTTCGACGATCTGGCCGGATCGGCAAAGCGCGTGCTGCAGACATTGCGTGAGCAGCCGCGACAGGGTCGCAGCCGCATGCATGACGGTCGCCAGGTGACCATCGGTGAATTCGATGCGCAGATCCTGATTGCCAATGCTCTTGGCCAGCGGCATACCCAGCAGTGGCTGCCGTTGGTACTGCGCGAGGCCGAGCGCGGCAACTACGACCCGCTGGCCGATCTGGTACTGATCGTGCGCGCACAGTTCGCCCAGTACCCGGCGATGGGGCTGGCCATGGACGTGGCATCCGGGCAGAGCCCGCAGCGCCTGGCGCGGGTGAAGGCGCAGGCACGCGAAAGCCTGTTCGGCGACGCCCTGAACTTCCCGTTCCCCGCCATCGGCAACGGCCTGGGCCTGGCCGATCTGGGCGAATCCTTCCGCGGGCCGCTGCGCAGCGACGTGCCGGTGCTGTTCATCAGCGGCACGCTGGATGGGCGCACGCCACCGGCCAATGCCGATGCGCTGCGTCCAGGCTTCAGCCATGGCCGCTCGCTACTGGTGCGCAACGCCAGCCATCACCACGAGCTGTGGACCGGAAATCCTGCCATTGCCCGCAGCATCGTCGACTTTCTGGCTGGTCGCATCGTGAACGATGCCGAGCTGGACGTACCGCCACCGGCGTTCGCCACCAGCAACAGTGGCCTGCTGGGCAGTGGTGGACGCTGAAGGAAGAGCGTGGTGCCGGGCACCCGACGGGTCCGGCACCGTGCTGTTTCCTCTACATTGGGGCAATGAAAGACATCATTGCCCCCCTGAATCGCACGAGCTTGAGCCTTCTTGCGCTGGCCGTGCTCGCCGGCTGCTCCACCACCGCTCCCCGCACTGGAACCGAAGCGCCGACGCCGGCCACACCGCCCGCGGCCACCTACGCCAAGGCCGCATGGAGTGCACTGCCACCGGTCTCCGACAGTGACCTGCAGGCCGGCTTCGTTGCCTGGCGCAGCAGCTGCACCCGCCTGAAGAACGATGCTGTCTGGGCAAAACCCTGCGCCACCGCCGCGGCGGTTTCAGACAAGGACCCGGCCGCGATCCGCCAGTTCCTGCAGCGCGATCTCGATGTCTATTCCCTGCGCGCCGGTGGCCATCGTGCCGACGGCCTGATCACCGGCTATTACGAGCCCATCTATCCGGGCAGCCTCACCCGCACCGACACCGCCAGCGTACCGGTGTACGGCACACCCGATGATCTGGTGGTGGTGCAGTTGGACAGTGTCTATCCCGAACTGAAGGGCAAGCGCCTGCGCGGTCGCGTGGAGGGCAAGGTGCTCAAGCCCTACGACGATGCCGGCAGCATCGCCAGCAAGGGCGCCAAGGCACCGGTGCTGGCCTGGCTGACCGATCCGATGGACCTGCAGCTGCTGCAGATCCAGGGCTCGGGCCGCGTGCGCCTGGCCGATGGCAAGCAGGTGCGGTTGGCCTATGCCGAACAGAACGGCCACCCCTATCGCGCGATCGGCCGCTGGCTGGTGGAGCAGGGCGAGCTGAAGAAGGAAGACGTCACCATGGACGCGATCCGCGCGTGGGCGAAGGCACATCCGACGCGGGTACCGGAACTGCTGCGCAGCAATCCCAGCTACGTGTTCTTCGTGCGCAGCGCGGACAGCCCGGAAGGTCCGCGCGGTTCGTTGAACGTGCCGCTGACCGCCGGCTACAGCGTGGCGGTGGATCGCACCGTGGTGCCGCTGGGCAGCCTGCTGTGGCTGTCCACCACGCGCCCGGACGGCACGCCGGTGGTACGCCCGGTGGCCGCGCAGGACACCGGTGGCGCCATTGCCGGCGAGGTACGTGCCGATCTGTACTGGGGCAGCGGCGATGCCGCCGGCAAGCTGGCCGGCGACATGAAACAGCAGGGCAACCTGTGGCTGCTGTGGCCGAAGGGTGTGGCATTGCCGCAGTAGGTCAGCAGGGGGCAGATCCCCTTCCTCAGGAAAGGGATCTGGCCCCACATGCCTGATAATGGCGCCATTCCGAACTTTCCGGCCGCGCCTGCGGCCAGGACCAATGCAATGAAATACGCAAAGAACAACGCAAAATCCAACACGAAGAAGTACTACAAGCACTGGGCCGAATCGGGCCTGGGCAAGGGCAACGTGCTGATGGAAGCCCGCGGCGAGAAGATTGTTCGCCAGGTGGAGATCTACGGGGCCAAGGTCGTGTGGGCCGATGAAACCGGGCAGAGCGATGACCGCTTCGTGCTGGCCGACCAGCCGGTGTCGTTCATGGATTTCGACGAAGACGACGAGATCAGCGCGCGCGAGTTTGAAATCGCCTGGAAGAAGGCCCGGGAAGCCACCGGCTACACCGTTTAAGGTCGAGGGAGCTGCAGTCATCGGATGGCTGGCGGAATCGAAATGTTATAAAGTTTCATTTCCAATCTCCCGCCCGCCCCCTGATGAAGACTTCCACGCTGGTGGCCGCGCTCGCGGCCGCCCCGTTCGCCCCTGAAGCATTCGCCCAGTCCGCCGACGCCGCGCTCACCCTGGGCAAGGTCGATGTGCACCAGCACAGCGAGGGGCAGCTGAGCGCACACCAGGTGCTGACCTCGGTGGACGTGCTGGGCGCGGACCAGATCGAAAACCGCAATGTGTCGCACAGCTGGGAACTGCTCGGGCAGATGCCCGGCATCCAGCTGACCGAAACCCGGCAGGGCGCCGAGTCGGGCAAGGTCAGCTTCCGCGCCTTCAACGGCGAGGGTTACCTCAATGCCATCAAGACCCTCATCGACGGCATCCCCAGCAACGTCAACAGCGGCAACCAGCGCTTCATCGACATGTTGTTTCCGCTGGAAATCAGCTACATCGAAGTGGTGCGCGGTACCAACGATCCGCGCTACGGCCTGCACAACATCGGCGGCAACGTGAACTTCGGCACGCGCCAGGGCGGCACCTACACCGACGGGCGACTGGCCTATGGCAGCTACAACACCCGCGATGTGCAGCTGGCGGTGGGCCGCGAAGCCGACGGCTTCGCGCAGAACTACTTCGTCGGTACCCAGGCCAGCGACGGCTACCGCGACCACGACAGCTCGAAGAAATACTCGTTGGGCGGCAAGTGGTTCTTCGGTTCGCTGGAGGAGGGGCTGCGCATCGGCCTGACCGGACGCGCCTACCATCACCAGGCCGACGAACCTGGTTTCATGACCGCGGAAGAGCTGCATGCGGGCCGCCGCCGCAGCGACCTGCGCAACGCCAATGACGGCGATGACCGCGACATGCGCCAGTTCGCCGTGCACCTGGACATGACGCTGTCCGACGCGGTGACCTTCGGCACGCGGCTGTACTACAACCGCTATGAAGACGATCGTCGTGTGACCTTCAGTGACCTGCCCAGCGGTAACCTGCCGCGCCAGCGTCGTGTCTGGGACGAGCGCCAGACGGGCCTGCTCGGCACGCTCACCTGGCAGGCCAGCCCCACGCTTACCGTGGAAGGTGGGCTCAATTACGAGCAGCAGGACAACGGCTACCGTCGCGAGCGCTACGCCTACGCAGAGCCCACCGATTTCAACCAGGCACCGGCACGCGTGCAGAACAACGACCGCCACAGCTTCGACAACTGGGGCGCTTACGTGCAGGCGATCTACCAGCCAGCAGACGCATGGAAGATCGTGCCGGCCTACCGCGTGGACCGTTTCAGCGGCCACACCCGGCTGATGAGCGGCGCCACCGGCCGCCTGCAGGACTACGGCAGCATCGGCCAGCCCAAGCTGAGTGTCATCCACAGCCTGGGTGAGCACACGCACATCTACGCGAACTGGGGTCGCACCTTCCAGGTGCTGACCGGTTCCACCGCGCCGGCCTACCTCACCCCGGGGCAGGCACCGATGCAGCCTTCCACCAACACCGGCATGGAGCTGGGCCTGAAATTCCAGCCCTTCGCCGGCAGCCAGGCCCGGCTGGCGGTATGGCAGCAGGACGCGGAAAACGAAGTGTCCAACATGCCGGCCACCGGCACCACGGTCACGCTGGGCAAGACCCGCCGCCGCGGCGTGGATGCGCAGATCAGCGCGCAGCTGGGCGACGCGTGGACGCTGTGGGCCTCGCATGCCTACCAGGAGGCGAAGATCACCCGCGACGACCGCGCCGCCGGCGTGACCCTGCAGGGACGCGAAGTGGCCGCCACCCCGCGCCACATCAGCAACCTCGGTCTGGACTACCAGGCCAGCGATGCCCTGCAGCTGGGCCTGCAGGCACGCGCGCAGGGCGATTACTACCTGGAAGAGCGCAACGCCACTGGCAAGTTCGGCGGCTTCGCCGTGCTCGACCTCAGAGCGAAGTACCAGATCACCCCAGCCTGGAGCGTGGACCTGCAGCTGAAGAACGTGACCGGCCGCGAGTATGCCTACGCGTGGTACGACAGCTTCTTCTGGGACAGCGCCCGCCCGATGTTCTCGCCCGCCCCGGGCCGCGCGGTCTTCGTTGGGCTCAACATGAAGCTCTGACCCCGTGCCCCTGTTTTGCACTACATTGGTGCAATGTCCGACCCCGCGCCCCCGCCGTCCCTTGATGCCCTCGGCACGCCGCTGGCCTGGGCCGGTCCCGATGGCCGCATCGCCGGTTGCAACCCGGCCTTCGCGCGCTGGCTGGGCGTCAGCGGCCGGCGCCTGCTCGGCCAGCCGTTGGCCGCGCTGGAAGTGCAGGGTGAGGCGCTGGCCCATTTCCTGGCACGCGACGAGCGCGACAGCCTGCGACTGAACCGGCTGGCGTTGGCGCTGCCGGGCGAAGCCGCGCGTTTTGCCGAAGGCTGGATGAGCCGCCGCGACGATGGCGGCTGGTTGCTGGAGGCGCATCCAGTTGATGAGTTCCCCGGGCTCGACCCGACCCAGGCCCTGCCCAGCGCGCTCAGTGCGGCGCTGAAGGGGCTGGCCCATGAGCTGCGCAACCCGCTGGCCGGGCTGAAGGGCGCGGCCCAGCTGCTGGCCCGCCGCGCGGCCCAGCGCGATGCCAGCGAACGCGAGCTGATCGAGCTGATCGGCTCGGAGATCGAACGCCTCAACGGCCTGCTCGACCAACTTCTGTCGCCGGCCCCGGCCGCGCCGCATGCCGAACTGAACATCCATGCCGCGTTGGAGCGCGTGCTGCGCCTTGCCGAAAACGAGGCCGGCTGGGCGGTACGCCTGCAGCGCGACTACGACCCCAGCATTCCCGAATTCCACGGCGACGCCGACCGCCTCACCCAGGCGGTGTGGAACCTGGTGCGCAACGCGATCCAGGCCGGCGCCGGCAGCATCACCCTGCGCACCCGCGTTGAACACGGTGTGCGCATCGCCGAACAGCTGCACACCCTGGCGTTGCGGCTGGAAATCGCCGACGACGGCCGTGGCGTGCCTGAAGAACTGGCCGAACACCTGTTCCTGCCGTTGGTCAGTGGTCGCGCCGAAGGCACCGGCCTGGGCCTGGCGCTGGCCCAGCAGGTCGCGCGCGAGCATCGCGGCACGCTGACCTACCGCTCGCGCCCGGGCCATACCGTATTCACCCTGCTGCTGCCGATCGGCAACGGCGCTGCCGCCGCCGAGGAGGCCCCGCGCGATGTCTGAGTCCTCCGCGTCCCCGCCGTGCATCTGGGTGGTCGACGATGACCGCGCCGTGCGCTTCGTGCTGTGCACCGCGCTGCGCGAGGCCGGCTATCAGGTGGTCGACTTCGACAGCGCTGCACCCGCATTGAAAGCGCTGGCCGAAAGCCCGCCGCCGGCGCTGCTGTTCACCGACGTGCGCATGCCCGGCGATGATGGCCTGGTACTGCTGGACAAGCTGAAGGCCGCGCTGCCGCAGCTGCCGGTGGTGGTAATGTCGGCCTACACCGACGTCGCCAGTACCGCCGGTGCGTTCCGCGGTGGTGCACACGAGTTCCTGTCCAAGCCGTTCGATCTGGACGACGCGGTGGCACTGGCCCAGCGCGTGCTGCCTGCGGTGGCGCCGGCCATGGCCGCGCCGACGCCCGCCGCAGAAGCCGCCAGCGACCAGCCGCCGCAACTGGTGGGCGATACGCCACCGATGCGCGCGCTGTTCCGCGCCATCGGCCGCCTCGCGCAGGCACCATTGGCGGTGCTGATCATCGGCGAAACCGGTACCGGCAAGGAGCTGGTGGCCAATGCGCTGCACCGCGAATCACCGCGTGCGCAGCATCCGTTCGTCGCGCTGAACACCGCCGCCATTCCCGCCGAGCTGCTGGAAAGCGAGCTGTTCGGCCATGAGGCCGGTGCGTTCACCGGCGCGCAGCGGCGCCACATCGGCCGTTTCGAGCAGGCCAACGGCGGCACCCTGTTCCTCGATGAAATCGGTGACATGCCGTTGCCGTTGCAGACGCGCCTGCTACGCGTGCTCGCTCAGGGCGAGTTCTTCCGCGTGGGCGGACGCGAACTGATCCGCGTCGATGTGCGCGTGGTCGCCGCCACCCACCAGGATCTGGAAGGGCTGGTCGCGCAGGGAAAATTCCGAGCCGACCTGCTGCACCGCCTTGACGTGGTGCGCCTGCAGCTGCCGCCGCTGCGCGAGCGCCGCGAGGACATCGCGCAACTGGCCACCACGTTCCTGGCCGCTGCCGCACGCAGGCTCGATACGCCGCCCAAGCGGCTGACCGCCGCCGCCCTGCAGGCGCTGCGCGAGCACGACTGGCCGGGCAACGTCCGCGAACTGGAAAACGTGTGCTGGCGCATGGCCGCACTGGCCGCCGCCGACACCATTGGCGTGGCCGATGTCGATACCGCGCTCAACCGCGCCCGCAGCCGGCGCAGCAGCACGACCGCCGGTGACCCGGGCCAATGGGAAGCGCTGCTGTCCGAATGGGCACGCCGGCAGCTGGCCGAAGGCACCGAGGGCCTGCACGCGCAGGTGCGCGAGCGGGTCGACCACGCCCTGTTGGAGGCCGCCCTGCAGATCACCCACGGTCGCCGCGCCGAAGCCGCCGCGCGCCTGGGCCTCGGCCGCAATACGCTTACCCGCAAGCTGGGCGCCGGTCGCCGCCGCGGCTCCCATTGAACGATGCCTGCACGCGATCCTCGCACCCGCTTGCCGAACTGTTGATCCTCCATGGACGATGCCGTCCGTAGTGTTACCTGCAAGGAGTCCCCGATGCGTTTGTCCTTCGCCCTTCTGCCGCTGTCCGCTGCCGTGCTCCTGTCTGCCTGTGGCAGCGCACCGAAGAAGTCGCAGCCCACGCCGCCGCCGGTGGTCACCACGCCCGTGGCCCAGCTGGCCGAAGCCAACCTGGCGCCTGCCTCGGCCAGCATCGTCAGCGGCCGCCTGGTGCTGAAGACCGAAAGCGGTGGCGTGCACGTGACCGGACTGGTCGGCGGCCTGCAGCCGATGCAGCAGGCCGGTTTCCACATCCACGAGCGTGGCGACTGCAGCGCGGTGGACGCCAGCAGCGCCGGCAACCACTTCAATCCCGCCGGCGTCGCCCACGGCCGCGCCGGCAGCGGCAAGCACCACCTCGGTGACATCGACAACCTGCAGGCCGATGCGCAGGGCCGCGCCAACGTCGATGTGCACTTGAAGGGCGTTACCCTGGGCGGAGGCGCCGCCACGGATATCGCCGGGCGTGCACTGGTCGTGCATGCCCGGGCCGACGACTATCGCAGCCAGCCCGCCGGCAATGCCGGCGTCCGCATCGCCTGCGGTGTGATCCGGGCAACCCGCTGATCACGCCACCGGCATTTCCCAAGGAGAGTTTCCATGCGTCTGATCCACACTTCGCTGTTCGCGGCCATCGCTGCACTGGGCCTTGCCGCCTGCAACCAGCAGCCGGCAGCACCGGCAGCCGAAGCCCCGGCCACCACCCCGGCCGAAGGTTCGGCAGCACCGGCTGATCCGGCCGCTGCACCGGCTACCGCAGCGGCCCCGGCAGCCGATGCCTCGGCCACTGCCGAACTGGCACCGACCCAGGGCAATGAAACCAAGGGCTCGATCACCTTCAAGCTGGTCGACGGCAAGGTGCACGCGTCCGGCCAGATCAGTGGCCTGAAGCCGGGCAGCGAGCACGGCTTCCACATCCACGAGAAGGGTGACTGCAGCGCGCCTGACGGCATGAGCGCCGGCGGCCACTTCAATCCGGGCAAGCAGGACCACGGCAACGTAGCCACTGATCCGCACCACGGTGGCGACATGCCCAACATCAAGGCCGACGACAAGGGCGTAGCCACCATCGACGCGCCGGTGTCGAGCAACGTCAACATCGGCAAGGGTGATGATTTCGACATCATCGGCCGCGGCCTGATCGTCCACGCCGACGCGGACGACTACAAGACCCAGCCGACCGGCAACGCCGGCGCGCGACTGGCGTGCGCGGTGATCAAGAAGGCCCCGTAAGAAAACGAAAACGCCGGCGCAAGCCGGCGTTTTTTAGTTGATCCGCCGGGCATGGCCCGGCGCTACCCACGGAATACGGTAGCGCCGGGCCATGCCCGGCGGCACTATCTGGACGTCAGCGCGCCAGCAGCTCGCGTGCGTCCTGCCCGGCTTCGCAATGCACGAACAGCACCGGCACACCATGCGCCTCCAGCACCGCAGCCATCTGCCGCTGGCGCATCAGGAACTGCTCGTAGATGCCCTGCAGGCGCTCGCAGTCGCCCTTGCCGTGGTTGTAATGCGCGCACCAGCCGGCCGGGTCGAACAGCGCCATGCGCGCTTCGCCCTGGGTATAGCGAAGCAGCGGCTCGGGTGCGTCACTCAGCCACTCGTCCTGGCCCGGGGCCATGATCGCGGTTTCAATCAGCGGCCACAGCGCGGCCAGGCCCTGGTTGTCGTACTGCATCGACATCATCGCGGCCAGGTCGTTCACGGTGAAATAGCGTGCGTGCTCGACGCGCGCACCGAACGTGTTCTGTGCCATCAGCGCGGTATCGGCATGGGCCATGCCATTGGCCAGCAGCACCTCTTCCAGGGCAGCGGCCACGGCCGTTGTGGTGGCCACGTCGGTACCGGTCAGCAGGAACGGCACCACCCGCAGGCCACCGCCTACCAAGGTAGCGTCGGCCTGGAACGGCAGCGGCACATCACCGCTGGCATCGGCGCCGAAGGCCAGCACGCGCGGGCCCTGGTTGCTGCCAGGCGCGCGCATCTGCAGTTCTTCCAGGCGGCGATGGATCGGCCAGCCCGGGCGAAGCACTTCGGCCGGATCGAAATGGGCGGCGGCGAACACCAGATCCAGCTCGGCCACCTGCGGCACCAGCTTGGACAGGTCACGGCCGACGCGTTCGGCCAGTTCACCGGCCTGTTCAGCGCTGAGCACCGCCTGGCGGGGGATTTCACC
>Ga0308171_1002621_pt1 | contig 18414 bp, 15 predicted proteins | sample PhyGR1_FD_202135 | JGI IMG/M metagenome (GOLD analysis project Ga0308171, IMG submission 202135) | Phyllosphere microbial communities from UC Gill Tract Community Farm, Albany, California, United States - DLSLSG.R1 | ecosystem: Host-associated > Plants > Phyllosphere > Unclassified | place: USA... | reverse complement strand
ATAGAAATTTCTACTAACTAACTATATACTAACCGCGTTTATCAAACGGTTCTTATCACTGATGTACTCTTCCATAGAGATCATACTTTCTGTTCTCATGACGTCTTGGATGTCATCGATCTGATAGATGATCTTCTTAGCATCTTCTGTATTTTTTGCTTTCATTTTGCAGAAGATATTATATTTTCCAGATGTTACGCTAGCTTCCACAACGTTTGGAATAAGAGCCAATTGCTTCAATACTTCTTGTGTGTGGTTTGATTTTGTAAGCAAGATCCCGATGAATGCGGTGAAGTTGTAATCTAACTTACTGTAATCGATGCTAAGAGATGATCCCAAGATGATCCCTGCATCTTCCATTTTCTTTACTCTTACGTGGATCGTTCCTGCGGAAACATCCATTTGTTTAGCAATTTCCGTAAAAGGCATTCTAGTGTTTTCTACTAAGAAATCCAGAATTTTTTTATCGATATCGTCTAATTGATAGTTCATTGTCGTATTATTATTTATTTAAAATATATCTAATTTTTTTGCAAATTTAAAAAAAATTAAATTAACTAAAAACAAATATTAAAACATTAACAGCTTTTAACAATCCGAGCGAATTCTATGATAATTATCATTTTATTGGCTTGTTTTTTAGGGAATCTTCTTTATTAACCTCAATATCGGCGGAGTCTCTTTTTATTCTTTCACGTCTTTTGAAGATATATTTGAGAGAATTAAAACTTTTACTGTACACGACCCCAACACCATAACTCTGGTTAAGCGCATTAGCAGTTCCCAAACCAAGATTGGAAGGTTTGGAATAAGCTCTCAACAATCGGCTGCCATCATTGAGTCGGCTCCAGTCATATTCTATAGTTCCTTCTGCAGACAAATAGTTGCTATTGGTGTTATCTACTCTTGTAACGGGCACTCCCAACCCTGTTTTTAAATTGATCCTTGGAGACAAGGCCAGACTCACACTTGTGTTGGCACGGTCGCCAGTATTAGAATTAATATCACCACTGATGTAATCCAAATTGACCTGGAAGGCGCTACTGATCGTATTCAGCACAGAACCCAACTGTTTGAACAACATATTGTAGCCTGTATTGATCGCAGTGTTTTGCAAATTGAAGTCCAGCCCACCACTATTCACCACATTGAAACTGTTCAGAACAAGCACAGACCCAAATTGGATTGTCCGCTCATCTTGGTTATTCATTTTTGTAGCTAAGGTCTCTCTCACCTCGGAGGAGCTATCCGGGGCGGAAACACCAAATTCTATTTCCGGCTTTACAAGCGTATTGGTAATTTTAGTGGTCAATACCACATTTACAGGTTGTGTGAGGGACATTCCAAGATACTCGCCAGCATTGGTAATAGGTCTTGTATAGTTTGCAGTAATATCCAGGTCAGGTGTCATTGGACTTCCGCTCCATCGGATCATACTATTTTTTGCAATCTGGAAGGTTCTGTCTAGGATCGCTTTGGAAACAAAAGTCCCATTATCCACAGTGTAGGTTCCATTCATTGAGATATTCCCGCTTCTTTCCATCCTGAATTTCAGATGGTCGGCCTCGCCCTTCACAGCAATACTTCCCACTTCATCGCCTACAAGAACATTAACCAAGGTTCCCTTGTCTACACTGATATCAAAATCCATCAGCATATTGGCACCAGATCGTTTTTTCTTTTCTACAGAAATACCACCTTCCTCATCACGCTTCAAAAATCTCAGGATCTTGAACTCATCAACATTTGCTGTTGAAGCACTGTTGAAGGTAAATGTACTATTATTGATCACCTTTAGTCCGTCATTTGGTGTACTGATCTCCAGTCCAGAAACCGGTCCGCTGACATAGATATCGCCCTGACCATAAACACGTCCCCAGAAGAGATCATTATCATCTTGGCTATTATTGATAACCAAAAGGTTATCTGCCCGCATAATTAAGTTGATCCCCAACGATGACAAAGTTTCAAATTGGATAGAACCCGAGATATTCCCTTTGGAATTGGAACGGCCGTCCTTGATCCCGATGTTGTTCAAAAGCGCCAAACCTCTAGACAGATTGATCACTGTATCATCAAATGAATAATCTACGCCTGTAAACAATAATTTGAGTCCAAATCCTTTCAACGCAAGATCACCACTGTAATCGATGTTGTTCAAAGCACCAGATATCTTAAGGTCGCCGGTAGCCTTACCTCGGAAATTTCCAAAGATCTCTTTTACAAATTGCTGTGCAAATGCCAGATCGAATTCATTCATTTTTGCATTGACATCCAGAACTGGTGAAGCTGGATTATTATCGATCGTACCGGTCACATCCAATGTGTTTTGACCCAAAAAGTCTGATGACAAAGCTTTTATACTGACATCGAAGACATTTGGTTTTTCGCTTTTGGTAATATTCGCGTCCAGATTTCCCATGGCTTTCCCATTCATGAAAATATCATTCACAGTTAGGTTGACCAAAGGCTCCAAGTTATTCTCAGATTTTTTGATTTGAATGGTCCCATTGGCTGTTCCTTTGATATCCATTGGATTTTTACCACTTCCAAAAGCCAACAGTTTGGAAATATCCATGTTTTTAACCTCAGCATCGGCCATGAAATTCTTTGCTGATTTGAAGTCTGCATCTTTTATCAGAAGTTCACTTTCGTCAGAATAGACCCGAAGGTTTTTTATCAAGAAATCCTTTTCTTTCTTTCTATAAGTTATGGAATGGTCAAGTTCCGGACTTGTATCAATACTCCAAGCCACATCATTGAACTTCACGGTCGTAGGTTCAAAACGTAAAACATAATCGCCAGCCAAATTAGTGGTCTGATTGATGTTCACTGCATATTCCTTCATTTGTTTGGCCGTCTCGTCTTCCAGGCTTCCCAATTTGAAAACTGTGCCGATATGAAGGACTTGAGAATTCTCATTATTGGCCGTCAGTTTCACGTCTTGCAAAACATTCTTGCCATATTGTGCTCTTTTGACACTGGCTAACAATTGCTGATTAAGATCTGCCGTATTCACTCTTAGGCTGATGCTGTCCACCATCGCACTGTCACTCGTTTTATTCAGGTCAGGTTGATAGGTCGCGTCGGTTTCGGCAAGGAATTTTTCAGCTTCAGTCAGTTCTTTTTTGTTGGTCATCACATATTTGATGTGAGACGCATCGGCATTCAGGATCAGGTCGTTTGTATTTCCCACGTAATTCCCGGCAACTATCGCCCCATCTTTCAATTCCAGGTCAGGAACAAAAAATGAGACCAGACCTTGCTTCACATCAAAATTGAAATCGAAACTTTGCCCGTTGTATGTTTTCTTTGGTGGATTCCCAACCAATATTTTGTTGATACTATTGGTGATCATATTCCCAATATCCTCCAGATCAAATCTCCCGGAAATTTTTCCCGTTACTGCTCCTGGCGCATCCACAGAGACAATTCGGTTTCCGTTTTCAAAGAACGCTTTCAGTTTGGAATCTGGAATACTGAGTTTTTGTTTGGTCGAATTCAGCGTCAAACTATTGATATCTGCGTCCAGATCAAGGTCATTCAGATTGGTCATAGAAACCTTCCCATTCACAACGCCGCTTACAGAATTGGTATCGCCAGCATTGATCCCGAAGTATTTTAAATTGACATATTGAATGTTTGCTGCGAAATCTGCGAACAGTCTTTTGGTAGAAAAATCCACAACACCTTTGAAGGTTCCTTTCGCATTGGGATCATTGGCAACCACATCTCCAGTGAATCTTTTTTTATTAAGAACACCTTCGATGGCGATATTATTAAGGCTTTTGCCCATCAAATCGATATGCGCAACATCGGATTTGGTTTTGATATACATGGTATTGACATCGAAACCTTCACCTTGTACATCAAATTTCCCTGAGATCAATCCAACTTGTTTGTTCTTGGTCAATGCTGTGACGTTCAAATCTTTTACATCCACATAACCTCTGTATTTAGGACGTTTTGTACTGTAATCTACAAGATTGAAATCTTTCATTTTTGCCTGACCTATTCCTGTAATAACCTGTCCTGTTGCGAAGATCTGCTTTGGATTCACTTTTACAGAACCGTTGTATTTCATCCTTCCAAAATCATCAGCGATATTTCCAAGCTTCGAAGCTATGAATTTCGGCAATGAGGCCTTTAAAGCTTTATAGGTGAAATCTGCAGAGATATTTTTACTTTCGATGAAGAATTTTTTATCGATAATGCCATTGATCTTAAGATTTTTGGTATTCAGATTCACATCCTGAGAACGGATGAGGAAATTATTCAGAGCAAAATCATTCAATGGTCCGGTCATCGTTCCAGAGATATTGATCGGCGTATAATTATCCCAATCGGTCACAAAATAACTGAGGTCATAACCACTGATCTGACTCCCAGGAATGATCTTCAGATCCCAACTCACCTTCTTTCCAAAATCAGCAAATCTGGTCACCGGATCAAGATTCATGACCGCTTCACCTTGCAAAAGTGAATGATCGGTATTGATTGTCAGATTCCCAAACTTCAAATGTTTTTTCGTGATCTCGAAATTGGTGGAAAATGTATCAACGATGTGTTCTTTTCCGTAACGTTTCGTGATCAAGCTAAAGTTTCTGATATCAGCAAAAACATCCGCACCTTCAACCTTTAATGAAGTGACGTGCATATTGATATTTCTCGCATCCAGCCATCTTCCGGCTTCACCAGGACTATTTTCGTTTACGATTGTGGAAACGCCGTTGATCAAGTCGATCTTCATTCCCATTTTGAAGGGTTTCTTTTTCGGATCACGTGGCTTTCCGTCATTGAAGTTATCCACGTATCGAATAAAATTACTGATGCTATCACCTTTGTAAGTAATCACCCTGATCACAGGATCGATGATTGTCGCTTGATTGAATTTGATATCTCTCGTATTGAACGCCAAAGCGAACCAATCAGAATCAACACGCAGTTCCCTCGCTTTCACGAATTCATAATCTTTGTAATCCCTAATTCTAAGGCCTTTGATCTTCACATCGCCGAAGAAATTGACCTCGATGTTCTGGACAGACATTCTCATATTGAGGTCTTTGTTCAACATCGTGATGGCCTCATCTGCGATATACCGTTTGGTAACAGGAAGATTGATAGCAATGAAAAGCAGAACCACCAGTCCGACGATCCCGAAAAATAGGTAGTTGAGAATCCTCCAGAAAAGTGGTATTCTTTTCTTTTTGACTGGCTGGTCAATATGAGGATCTTCGTTTGTTGTGTTTTTATTTTCTAAATTTGCCATCTATTATGAGTGCATCTATTATTCTAGGTATCGAGTCTTCTTGTGACGACACTTCTGCAGCCATCATCAGCGGTAGCAAAATCCTGTCCAACATTGCCGCCAATCAGGCGATCCATAACGAGTATGGCGGTGTGGTTCCCGAGTTGGCTTCCAGAGCGCATCAGCAAAACATTATTCCCGTTGTGGAAAAAGCATTTTCAAAAGCAAATATACAACAAAATGAGATTTGCGCGATCGGCTTCACGCGCGGTCCCGGACTTTTAGGTTCGCTGCTTGTCGGAACCTCTTTTGCCAAATCTCTGGCGATGAGTCTGAACGTGCCTTTGATAGAAGTCAACCATTTGCAGGCTCACATTCTGGCGCATTTTATAGATGATGCCAATCCAACGCCACCTACTTTTCCATTTCTATGTTTGACGGTTTCTGGCGGTCACACGATGATTGTTTTGGTTAAGGATTATTTCGACATGGAGATCATTGGAAAAACCATAGACGATGCAGCGGGCGAAGCTTTTGATAAGATTGGAAAGATCTTTGACCTTGATTATCCTGCTGGCCCCATCATCGATAAGTTAGCGAAGGAAGGAAATCCAGATGCTTTCCAGTTCAACAAACCGAGAATGGAGAATTATGATTATTCATTCAGCGGCATCAAGACTTCGGTGTTGTATTTTATTCAGAAGGAAGTGCGGAAAAATCCAGATTTCATTAAGGAAAATCTGAATGACCTTTGTGCTTCTGTCCAAAGATCAATCATTGAAATATTGATGAACAAATTAGAGAAAGCTTCCGTTGACCTTAATATCAAAGATGTTGCAATTGCCGGCGGTGTTTCTGCCAACTCAGCTTTGAGAAAAGCAATGGAACTTAATCAACAAAAATTGGGCTGGAATATCTTCATCCCAAAATTTGAATACACGACTGACAATGCTGCGATGATTGCCATCGTTGCCAAACTGAAATATGAGCGTGGCGAGTTTACAGATATCAGGACGACGGCGACAGCGAAGTATGATTTGTAGGAAAGCTGCAGGTTGGAAGCTGGAAGTCAGAAGAATTCAATTCAATATTTTAACAAAGTTAATATGATGAAAAAGATTTTTGTTTTAATTCTGTTCCTTCAATTTGTCACATTGTTTTCGCAGGAAGTTGAAATTAATAATTGTAACATCAAATACGAAATTGATACGATTGGACTTTCGAAAACTGGTATATTAAAACTAAACATTACAAATAAAGAATCTCAAAAATTAAAAATCTCTGACGTCTTTCACGAAGTATTTATACAGCCAATCGAAGTGGAAAAATTTGAAGCTAGCTTAAATAATTTTGATAAAATTCAAAAATCAATTATAGATGTAAATTGTTTGGATTGTTTTGGTAAATTCAAGAATTTAAAACCAAATAATTCAATCTCTTATTCTATTAATATCAATGAATCCAAATTTTTCAAAAAAGTTCTGAAACAATCAAAAACTACTTATCGATTTAATATTTGGTTTGATACAATTGATATGATAAAATATTCCAAGTCTAAAAAATGCTTTGCTCCAAATTTTACCTCTGAAAAAATCATTTACACAACAAAATAGACACAACGTTACAGTAGAAATAGCTTTGGCCAAATATAACTTATGAAAATATTACTAGAAGAAAAACAACTCGGAACACATTCCAAAAAGAATTCAAAATATTACTGGATTTTAGAGACAATTACTGGGAAAAATGAAAATGCAGAAGAATCTGATGATTATGAACTGACAAGCTCTGAGACCGGTTATATTCAAAATATTAAAGAAGAAATTCTGGAAACGATCAATTCGGAAAATGTTTTCAGCTTTGCCTATGAGCCAAAAGAAGGCGATTTTTTATCCATCAAAAACAACCTACGAAAATTTGAATATTTGAATCTCATTTTCATCAATGGCAGTTGGAAAGAAGAAGTGTATATGTGTTCTCTGCGGGAGTGTGATACCGATATTTATACGACCATGAAAACAGGTGTTGCATTTCTGAGTGAAAATGAAATCTCATTTTAAAAACATCAATTACAAAATCTTCGCTACCATAATTTTTAGCATTGAATTTTAAACTTTAAAACTTATTTTTGCATCAAAATAAAAAGTTATGGCTTCAGGATTCTTCGCAATCTTAGATGATATTGGTGCATTGATGGACGACATCGCAGTCACCAGTAAACTCGCAACAAAAAAAACAGCTGGAATCCTCGGCGATGACCTTGCAGTAAATGCGGAGAAAGCAACCGGTTTCCTTTCCTCTCGCGAAATTCCCGTGCTGTGGGCGATCACCAAAGGTTCATTTATCAACAAGCTGATCATACTTCCCCTTATTTTTTTGCTCAAATGGTTGTATGAACCTGCCATCAATTATATTCTGATTCTTGGCGGTGTCTATCTGGCTTACGAAGGCATGGAGAAAATCGTAGAATTTCTCTTCCATCGTGAGAAGAAAGGTCACGAAGTAGTCGAGGAAAGCACTTTACCAGAAGATGATGAGAAGTCTGAAAAATCTAAGATCAGTTCAGCGATCAAGACCGATTTTATCCTTTCTTTGGAAATTGTCATTATCGCTTTGGGAACTGCGCTAGAAAAACAACATCCTTTGATCACCCAGATCATCAGTGTTTCTTTGGTGGCCATCATCGCAACCGTCGGTGTTTATGGACTTGTCGCATTGATTGTTAGGATGGATGACGCCGGATTTTTCCTACAAAAAAAATCTAACAACAAAGGTTTTCTAAACGGACTTGGTCAAGTTTTAATTAAAGGTTTGCCAATTGTCATCAAGGTTCTTGGTGTCGTTGGAACTATTGCATTGCTTATGGTTTCTGGTGGGATTTTCCATCATTACATCGATGCAGTTCATCATTGGGTTTCAGAAAATATTCCTGCCAATATTCCTGAGCAAGTGCCACAATTTGGGCTAGGAATTGTCTTTGGATTGGTTGCGGTTTTGATAATGACGGTTGGGAAGAAGATATTTTCTTTGGTTAAGAAATAATATTTTTAATTTTTGGGCAGCTTGATCCGCCTTCCGTTCCCAATCTTTTTGCCATGGCTTTTCCAACCACAAAAAAGGATTTCCACTCAAGTCGGGCTGCATTAGATTCTGCATTTAACTAATTATACAACTAAAAACAACATGAAACTTTTCTTTGGACAGATCTTCCCCGACATTTTAATTGACTCTGACGAACAGCAGCACATCGCAAAAGTCTTGAGAATGCGCGAAGGTGAAGAAATTTACCTAACCGATGGAAAAGGAAATCTTGCCAAAGGAACGCTCATCTTTGAAGGCAAAAAAGTGACGCTCAATGTTTCTGAGGTCAAAGAAAATCTTCCCGATTTCTCTCCAAAACTTCACATCGCGATTGCGCCAACGAAGAACATCGATCGCATCGAATTCTTCTTGGAAAAAGCCGTTGAAATGGGAATTTCCGAGGTCAGTTTTATATTAACGGAACAAACCGAGCGAAAGAATATCAGCATCGATAAATTGAAAAAACAAGCGATCAGCGCTTCGAAGCAAAGTCTGCGTTCCCATTTTCCAAAGATCAATGACCTTCAGAAATTCTCTGAATTCATGAAAAATCTAAATCCAGAAAATACGTTTGTCGCGCATTGCAATGAGAATTTGGAAAGAATCTCTTTGAATCTGCTTCGAGAGCCTCAGCATGACAACTTTGAAACTTACACATTCATGATCGGTCCGGAAGGCGATTTTTCTGATAAAGAAATCCACCAACTAGCAGAAAAAGGAGTCAAAGCGGTTTCGCTCGGCAATCAAAGGTTGAGAACGGAAACGGCAGGGATTTTTGTGGCGGCTTGGAATTACGATAAGATGTTTTGATTTTCAGAATAAAACGACAAACACTATAAAAATCTATATCCTTTTAAAATCTATAAGGATTTTTTTATATTTAATCAGTCAAATTATTTCCAAATGAGAGACCTATTCATCAAACGATTTCTGTATTACAAAGACTTGGGAGAGAAATCCCTTGCTCAACTTTCCGAAGAACAAATCTTCTGGCAATACAACGAAGAAAGTAATTCTATCGCCATTATCATAAAACACGTTGCAGGAAATATGCTATCACGATGGACCAATTTCCTGACAGAAGATGGCGAGAAAGACTGGAGAAATCGTGACCTGGAATTTACAAGTACCTTCAAAACAAAAGACGAAGTTTTGGAATATTGGGAGAAAGGCTGGCGTTGTCTTTTCGAAGCTTTGAATCAGATCACGGATGAAAATATCAATGCTACGATCTACATCCGAGGCGAAGCACATTCTGTTTTAGACGCAGTTTTCAGACAATTGGCGCATTATCCTTATCACATTGGACAAATCGTTTACATTGCTAAAATGATAAAAGATCAGGATTGGCAAACGCTTTCTATCGCCAGAAATAAATCAGAAGATTTCAATCAAAAAATGCATTCAAAATTTGATGGACATGAAAATGCCTCTCCGGTTTGTTTTGCGAAGAGTGATGAAGTGAGAGATGATTTTAAAAGTTAAATATGGAAGTTATAAATCTAGAAATCAATACCATAAAGTATGAATCCTAGCATTTGGGAACTCGATACTTTTTATAGAAAACGTGATGTTATCATTATCGGTTCAGGATTTACTGGACTTTGGACCGCGATCTCTATCAAGGAAAAGCATCCCGAGAAATCGGTTTTAATTGTTGAAAGAAATTCAATTCCGACCGGAGCTTCCACGCGAAATGCAGGTTTTGCCTGTTTCGGAAGTTTGACCGAGATCATTTCTGATTCGGAGAAAATGGGTTGGGAGAAAACGTTGGAACTGGTGAAAATGCGTTTTGAAGGTTTGCAGAAAATTCAACACTATTTTTCTGATGACGACATCGATTTTGAGCTTTGTGGCGGCTATGAGATATTGAATGATGAATCTCCTTTAAAGAAATTAGAGAAAGTCAATCAACATCTTTTTACAATTACAAAAACAGAAGAAACGTTCAGAATTGCAAATGAAAAAATTGAGAAATTTGGGTTGGGAAAATCCGAATTTTTGGTTGAGAATCATTGCGAAGGAAGCCTGCATTCCGGAAAATTACTGACCAAACTGGTAGAAAAATGCCATGATCTGAAAGTTGAATTTCTCTGCGGAACTGAAGTTGAATCTGTTTTAGAAACTAAAAATGAGGTTGAAATTAAAATCAATGAAACCCTAATCCTGAAATCTGACAAAGTGATTTTCTGTACCAATGCTTTCAGTTCACAATTCCTTAAATCCGAAGAAATAGTTCCTGCAAGAGGACAAATCATTCTCACAGAACCGATTAAAAACCTGAAACTGAAAGGCACTTTCCACTATGATGAAGGTTTCTATTACTTCAGAAACCTGGGAAATCGGATTCTTCTCGGCGGCGCAAGAAATCAGGATTTTGAAACTGAAGAAACGACAGATTTTGAGACAACAGAATTTCTTCAAAATCATCTTGAACAATTTCTCAAAGAAGTGATCCTACCAAATCAAGAATTCAAAATCGCAATGCGTTGGTCCGGAATTATGGCCATGGGAAATGAGAAAACGCCAATTGTAAAGCAGCTTTCCGAAAGACAATTTTGTGCCGTGAGACTTTCCGGAATGGGTGTTGCGCTGGCACCGAAAATTGGGGAAATGGGTTGTGGTTTGGTTTTTTAAAATTGATTTTCTCTTTCAAACTTCTCCAAAATCTCTTTTCCGCTTTTGATAGAATTCACGGCCCAACGGATTCGCAATTGAAGTAATTTTTCTTCGGAAAGTTTATAATCGATGTTGGATTTTAGGAGTTTTTGCTTGAGTTCGTACATGCAAATGGCGGCCGCAACAGAAACGTTGAAGCTTTTTGTGAACCCGAACATTGGGATGGCCAAAGTTTCATCTGCAAAATCCAGAAGCTCGTCTGTTGTTCCCTCCCACTCTGTTCCGAAGACCAAAGCGATTGGTTCTTCCACTTTGTAATCTGGGAGCATTTTTGCGTTGTTCTCCGCAGACACTGCGACAATCTTGTAACCTCGATCTTTGATGTTTTGAAGAGACTCTATCTTTCTTGGCATTTTCTCAACTTCCACCCAAGTGTCTGCGCCTTTTGTGACTTTGAGGTTTGGTTCGAAGAAGTTTTCCTTTTCCATTGCTACCACTTTATGAAAACCACACGCTTCCACTGAACGAACAATCGCTGCGGCATTCCGGAATTGGTAAATATCCTCCATCACTGGCAGAACGAAATCTGAGCTTTCCTGTGAATAATGTTCAATCTTAGCAAGACGTTCTTCCGTTAGGAATTGTTGGAGATATTCGTAGGTAGAATTTGGATTCAATGTTTTGGGTTTTAAGTTGGAGCGTGCAAATTTCGGGATTTTCTTTTTATAAAAATGTAAATTTAAACGCAAAGTCCGCTAAGATTTTTTTGAACTTATTGAAAATATTTTAAGTTTCGCAAAGAGGTAAACTCATCAAAGAAAAAATAAATCTTGGTATAAATTGCACAACCCATAAACTATTCATCAATTTTAAGATTAAATTCAAAAACAATTAACAGGTCGCTCTTCTGGAGCTTTAATTAAAACTATTTGTATTTCTTATTAACAGTCCGCTCCTACTGGAGCTGTATTTAGTCCTGTAAGGACTTACTATTAGTAGAAAAAATAAGTCGTCAAAGATATAGCTCCAGCGAAGCGACCTGTAAATTCATCCTTTAAACATTTTGTTGGTCACTTTGTTTATATCTTTCTTTGGACATCATTAATTTTTTGAAAATATTGAATCTTTCACGTAATCACTAGCCCTGATGGAAACGGCATCCTTTTTTATTTTTTTTGTAAAAAGCGAAAATTGGAATGACAAAGCGTCTAAAAAAATAAAAAAGATATAGTGGACAGCAGGTTCCCGGCTACCAACTATAATTGATAATCGATAGTTGATATTGAGAATTTGAAACGATGAATAGTTGAGGTAATAAAAAAGGCGGTAAAAAATTACCGCCTTTATATTTATTTCTTTTTGTTTTGTTGCTGTGCCTGCTGCTGTTGCGCCTGCTCCATCATCTCTCTCATTCTCTTCTGGAACTTCCCTTCTTTCTTCGGTTCCTTCTGCTTGTTGGCCTGGATCTGAGCGTGGATCTTTTTCTCATCGAGGATGAAATATTTGATTACCAAAATGATCACAATGTTGATCGCATTCGATACGAAATAATACCAAGATAGACCGGAAGCTGAACTGTTCAAGAAGAATAGGAATGTGATCGGGAAGATATACATCAACACTTTCATATTCGGCATTCCTTCCTGTTGTGGCTGTTGGATGTTTCCTGAAGTCATCACCGTGTAGATCAAGATCACAACGGTACAAGCCAAAGCGAAAATACTCAAATGCTCACCTAGTAATGGCACTTTGAAACCAAATTTGATCACATCATCATAAGCCGTCAAATCCGGTGCGAACCAGAAGCTTTTGCCTCGAAGGTCGATCATATTCGGGAAGAATCGGAATAGTGCGTAGAACAACGGGATCTGAACCAAGGCTGGCAAACAACCCGCCATTTGATTCACGCCGGCTTTCCTGTAAACGGCCATTGTTTCCTGTTGTTTTTTCATTGGATCGGCGTCCTTATATTTGGCGTTCACCTCATCAATCTCCGGACGGATGACCTTCATCATTGCACTTAGTTTGTGCTGTTTGAACATTACCGGAGACAAGATCAACTTCACAATGATCGTCATCCAGAAAATGGCCCAACCTGCTGCAACGCCCCAAGATGAGATCAAATTGTACAATGGCATGAAGACATATCTGTTCAGTGATCCGATGAATGACCAACCTAATGGCAGGATCTCGTCGAAGTTTTTGTCAAACGATTTTAAAAGGTCCATATCCAGTGGCATAAAGTACCAAGTGAAATCTTGATTCAATTCGTTTCCAGCCAAGTTGACCTGACCGTTGTAATTGAATTTTTTCAAGAATTCACCTTCTTCGATGATCTCCTGATTGCCTTTTGATTTTGTGAATCCGTTCTTAGCTTCGATCACGGCGGAGAAAAACTGTTGTTTCACACCGATCCAGTTGAGTGTTTCGTCCGGCTCTTCCATATCGGTACGAGCGTCGTAATCGTAATCTTTATAGTTGTTGAAAGAGTAGGCGAACTCTGTATGAGTTTCTTCCTGAGATCTTCCTTTTTCTGCACCTTTTACTGTGTAATCCCAAATGAATTCAGCTTTGCCATCGTTGACCAATGTTGCCAAACCTTGTGTTTTGACTTGAAAATCAACCGTATATTTTGCCTTAAGTGTATAAACGAATTGAATAATTGCAGTTCCAATCTTCGAAGTCAAGGTTACAGAGTTTCCTGCAACGGTTGGTACAAAGACAAGATCTTTGGTATTGAAAACCTTGTTGGTTTTGTCTTTGAACTGGAAACCATAGCTTGCATTGTTGTTGCTGAAAAGATAAAGTGGTTTTCCACCGAAAGCTTCATATTTATTCAGTTTTACGGAGCTCAATTGTCCACCAACACTGGAGAACTCAAGTGCTAGCTCATCGTTCTGAAGATTGACCTTCTGAACAGAAGCTGGCGTCACAGTCGCGGCATTCAGGTTGTTTGCAACCGGTTTTGCTTTGGTGGTCTGCTCTGTTTTTTTGGCATCAATGGCCAGTTGTTCCTGCTCGGCTTTTGCGTTTCGGTTTTGGAAATAAAACATAAAACCGATAAGAATCATAGAAAAAACACCGAAGCTGATCAGCTGGCTTTTATCTAATCCGTTGTTTTGCTGCATTATAGAATATAATTTAAAGTTTAAGATTTGAAATTTGACTTGACCCTTCGACTCCGCTCAGGATGACAATTCATTAATTCAAAATCTACATCATTTTGGTCTGCAAAAATAGGATTTATTTTTCAGATTCTGTTATAAAGACGGTTAAGGAAAAGAATTACTTTTTTGTTTGATAGATCCTTTAATTATTTACCGATAATGACCTTTCTGTGTTCTGTTCCCCAATCGGAAAGATTGTTGATGATGTCTTTTAATTTCAATCCGTAATCTGTCAATTGGTATTGAACCGAAATTGGCTTTGTATCTAACACTGTTCTTTGTAAAAGTTGGTTCATTTCCAGATCTTTTAATTCTTTGCTGAGCATTCTGTTTGAGATGCCTTCTACATCATTTAAAATATCCGAAAATCTTCTTTTGTTGTAATAGCAAATTGATGACAGGATGGAAATTTTCCATTTTCCGCTCAACACATCCATCGCATCGTGGATTGCCATTATTTTTTTCTTGTTGATATCTTTACAATCTTGTTCCGCCATAAGTTAGTTTGTTACCCGAATGTTACTGTTACTTTTAGTTACAAAGTTACGAAAAGATATTTTGATGATGTAAATTTGCATCACAATATTAAAATACATCAAAATGAATTTCACGAATAAAAACGTCGTCATTACCGGCGGAACCACCGGAATCGGATTTGCAACCGCACAGGCATTCATCGACGCTGGAGCCAATGTCCTGATCACTGGGAGAAATGAAGAAAATCTCGAAAAAGCAGCTTCAAGAATCAACAGCTCAAACCTAAAGACCTTGGTTTCTGACACTTCACATCTAGAAGGTATTTTAGCCTTAGAAAAAACAATTGCAGAAATCGGAAACAAAATAGATGTTCTTTATCTAAACGCAGGAATTGCAGTGTTTAGCTCTATTCAAGAATCCACAGAAGCTGATTTTGATGCACAATTCAACACCAATGTGAAAGGTCCTTATTTTACATTACAGAAGTTGCTGCCCCATTTACAAGATGGCGCATCTGTGGTATTTACCTCATCAACCGTTGCGACCGCTGCCAATTTGGGATCAAGTATTTATTCCGCAACCAAAGGTGCATTAAACAAAATCGCTCAGATCGCCGCAAACGAATTGGCTGAGAGAAAGATCAGAGTCAACATTGTAAGTCCAGGCGCAGTGAAAACGGAAGGATTGGAGAAAGTTACAACAAGTGAAATCAGAGATCATTTTCCAACATTGATCGCTCTGAACAGATTAGGTGATCCAAGCGAAATTGCAAAAACGGTCTTATTCTTATCTTCGGATGACGCCAGTTATATCAGCGGAACAGAACTATTGGTTGACGGTGGTTACACTACTTTTGCAAGGAAATAGTTTTAACACGATTATCATTAATGAAAAAAACAGCTACGAATATAGATCCGTAGCTGTTTTTGTTTATTAAATAATGCTTTTACTTCCCTTTTACCGCAGCGCTAATAAACGCTTTGAATAATGGATGTGGCGTTGCCACCGTACTTTTATATTCCGGGTGATATTGGACACCAACATAGAAAGGATGATCCTTCAATTCCAATGTTTCTACCAAACCAGTTTCCGGATTCAATCCTGTAGGAACCAGCCCTTTGTCTTCGAAGTCTTTTTTATAATCACTGTTGAACTCGTATCTGTGGCGGTGACGTTCAGAAATGGTCTTCGCACCATACACCTCTGCCAATTTCGAACCTTGCTTCAGAACACATTTCCATGCACCAAGACGCATTGTTCCGCCTTTGTCCACTACGTTTTTCTGTTCTTCCATCAAAGAAATTACAGGATCAGGCGTAGAAGTATCAAATTCCATACTGTTGGCTTTGCTGAGTTCCAAGACATTTCTAGCAAATTCTATGGTCATAATTTGCATTCCAAGACAGATTCCCAACAATGGAACCTTGTTCTCTCTTGCATATTTGGCCGCTTGAATTTTACCTTCGATCCCGCGATCTCCAAAACCTGGTGCAATTAGAATTCCATCTACACCAGATAATAATTTTTCAGCGCCTTCTTCCTCGATATCACCACTGTAAACCCATTTGATCTTGACTTCGGTTTCCATATCGGAACCTGCGTGGATAAATGCTTCGGCAATAGATTTGTAAGAATCCTGAAGAGAAACATATTTCCCAACCAATGCAATTTCTACAGTCTTTTTTGGGTTTTTATATTTCTTAAGGAAAGTTTTCCAATCTTTTAAATTTGGTTCTTTTCCTACCGGAAGATTTAATTCATTTAAAACAACCTCGTCGAAATTTTGTTTTTGTAGATACAATGGCACTTCGTAGATCGTATCCATATCGATACATTCGATCACGTTTCCTAGACCTACGTTACAGAATTGCGCCAACTTAGCTTTCTGCTCTTTTGGAATGGTGTGCTCTGTTCTGCAAACCAAAACGTCTGCCTGGATTCCACTTTCCATCAATTGACGAACGGAATGTTGGGAAGGTTTTGTTTTCAACTCTCCACTTGAAGCCAAATAAGGCAACAATGTCAAATGGATGACCATAGAATTGTTCTTGCCTAATTCCCACTGCAACTGACGAACACTTTCTATGTAAGGAAGAGACTCGATATCACCAACCGTTCCGCCGATCTCTGTGATAATGATGTCATAATCCTTTTTGGAAAGCATCTTGATCCTACGTTTGATCTCATTGGTAATGTGTGGAATGACCTGTACGGTTTTTCCCAGGAAATCGCCTTTGCGTTCTTTTTCGATAACGGTTTGGTAGATCTTACCTGTTGTAACGTTGTTATTTTGGCTGGTAGGACTATCTAGGAATCTTTCGTAATGTCCAAGGTCAAGGTCTGTTTCTGCGCCGTCTTCGGTCACATAACATTCGCCGTGTTCATAAGGATTAAGGGTTCCCGGATCGATATTGATATAAGGGTCAAGTTTTTGGATAGTCACTTTAAAACCTCTCGATTTTAATAGAAGTCCCAAAGAAGCGGAGACTATTCCTTTACCCAGTGACGATGTCACACCTCCTGTCACAAAGATGTATTTCGTTTCTTTTTTACTCATTAGATTAGGTTTGTGCAAAGTTAAACTATCTGAGGTGAAAAAGCAATTCTGAGCCGAAAAATAAAAAGAGCGGATAGAAATCTACCCGCTCATTCATTAAAATATAAAGAAAATAATTACTATTCTTTGATAAATTTGAAGGACTTAACCAAACCATCCACATTGGCTCTAATGATGTAAGTACCTTTGGTCAAATTAGATAATTCGATCTTGTTATCTGACAAATTCTCTACAGATCTCACTTTTTGTCCAGCAACATTGTAAACTTCTACTTTAGAAATATTTTTCGCTCCATTGAAATTAAGAACATTCTTAACTGGGTTTGGATAGATGGAAACATTGTTTTTGTTAATATCAGAAGTTGCTAACGATTCCTTAACATCTAAAGTATAATCCTCTGACTGGCCGTAGAAATAATCTGTATTATCACAAGGATTAGCGATTGGAACATCCCAGTTCAGTACTACTCTCATTCTTGTTTTCCCAATTGTAGCATCAGCCGGCACTGTGATATTTGAAGAGATCTGAACACCATCTGCACCATCAGAGGTAATGCCTCCAGCTTCAAAAGTTTCTCCTGCATCTGCAAAACTTCCATTTTGATTCCAATCCACATAGACTGTTGCATAGTCATATCCACCATTTGTATTAGCTTCCAATACGAAAGGATATTGACTGCCCTGATAAACTTCTCCTGTTTGACCCAAATAATATTCATTTGATACCGCAGAGTAAGGATCAGAAGAGTTATCAATACCCGCAAACTGCACTTTGGTGATAGCATCTACACCCCACTGTGAAGACGTTGTACAATATATATCATTCACCTTCACTTGGAAAGAACATACATACACTACTTTTCCGTCTGCATCCACAAGATTATGAACAACATCTGTTGTTCCGATTGGGAACTGAGAACCTGATTCAAGTCCTGAAACCAAAACTGTAGTCAATCCAGTAGATGATGATGAACCACAAACAATCGGCAAAGTATAGTTGACAACTGCTGAAGTTTGGCTCACTGATGTGATAGTTTCTTCAATATTTTCTGGGCAAGTGATAGCACAGTCATTGGTTCCAAGCAGTAAATTATTAAGATTCACGATCCAACCACCTGCAAACAAAGGAGGAATCGTGTTATCAAAACCGCAAACAAAATTACCATTAGGAGAAATGTTCATTCCCGTTCCTAATTTGCCATCAAATGTCGTAAGAGTTACACCATTTCTAACTAAAATGTCTTTTAAAAAAATAGGACCAGAACC
>Ga0308171_1002620_pt1 | contig 18418 bp, 18 predicted proteins | sample PhyGR1_FD_202135 | JGI IMG/M metagenome (GOLD analysis project Ga0308171, IMG submission 202135) | Phyllosphere microbial communities from UC Gill Tract Community Farm, Albany, California, United States - DLSLSG.R1 | ecosystem: Host-associated > Plants > Phyllosphere > Unclassified | place: USA... | reverse complement strand
TGCTTCAGCCGCCTCAAGCACTTCCGCCGCTTCGCCACCCGCTACGATCGACGCACCGTCCACTTTACAGGCTTCGTCCACCTCGCCGCTGCCATGATCTGGCTACGCTGAATGTCGATACAGCCTAAGCCCCTCCCGCCTGCGGGAGGGGTTTGGGGAGGGCAGGGTGTCTCACCGAGCCTGTCGTCCGTGGCCTTCCCTCCCCCGGCCCCTCCCGCCTGCGGGAGGGGAGAAGAAGGGGGCTTTCGCCTGTAAGAGGTCACGAAAAAGGGCGGCGGTCCTCTTCGAACCGCCGCCCCGTCCGTCAAACCGAAGCAGCGCGTTACGCTGCCTTCCAATCCTCGAGATCATCGACATCGTGATGATCCATCCGCTCGCCCTTCATGAGGCGGCGCGGCGCACTCTTGTACATCTTGAAGTCGTTGAACGGATCGGTGACGATCTTGGTCGCCCAGACCAGGCCCGTTTCCAGATCGCGCTGCACCCACAGCTGCATGACCCGCACGACGATCGCGCTGACGCCCAGGCCCAGCCAGCCGATGCCGACATGGCGCAGATAATCCATGAAGCCGTCCGGATATTCCAGCGTCCCGAACAAGCTCGGCTGGACAAGCAGGACGACCGGGATCGCGCCCCAGATACCCATCAGCACATATTTGCGCGTCAGGTTGTAGCCGACCTTGATCTCTTCCTTATGCTCATGCGTCGCCTTGTTCACATGGTCATAGCCCTTGGGCTCGAAGAAGAAATGCCCGGCCTGGCGGCTGGTCATCGCGACGCCCCAGGCGAGCAGGCTGGCGACCGCCGGGTCGATGAACAGTAGCACATAGGCGGTCAGGAAGGTGCAGGCACTGACGAAGTGCAGGCTCTGATTGACCAGGCTGTGGTGATAATAACGATGATCGTCCCACCGCTGTTCGGCGAGCTGTGCGCGAAAACCCGTCATTGCACATGTCCTTGGAGGATAGGCTGACGCTTGGCGAAGCGGACCAGCGAGAAATGGCCCAGCGGGGGCAGGGGGCGGCTTTCGACCAGCTCGACATCGGCGCGCGTCGCGGCCCAGTCGGTATAGCGCTCGAACGGGAAGTCGGTGCGGAAGCCCAGGCGGCTGGTGATCGGCATCAGCGTCTTCTCGATCCGTCCGCGCAAGCCATCGCCCGCGCCGACGCGCGTGGTGATGACGATCTCGCCACCGGGGCGGCAGATGCGCGCGAACTCGTCCAGCGCCTTTTCCGGGTTCGGGACCGCGGTGATCACATATTGCGCCACCACCACGTCGAAGCTGTTGTCCGCGAATTGCAGCGCCTCGGCATCGCCATACGCGATCTGCTCGACATGGGTCAGATTGCCGCTCCGCACCCGTTCGCGCGCCTTGTCGAGCATCGGCTCGGACAGGTCGACGCCGACGATGCGGTTTCGGTTGGAATATTGGGGCAGCGAGATGCCGGTGCCGACTCCCACCTCGATGATGCGGCCGCCGATCCGTTCGGCGGCGACGATGGCGGCGGAGCGGCCCTTCTTGAAGACGGGGCCGAAGACCAGATCATAAACCGGGGACCAGCGATCATAGGCCTTGGTGACGCTGGCGGTACTCATCTGCGTTGCCATCGAAGGGGCATCCCGTTGTGCGCGATGCCGCTCCTGTTCGCAGCAGGCGGTGACAATTTCGCGACAAAGGCCGTGCCCCATGCGAGAATTTCTCAATAGAGAAACCAATATGTCATCATACCGGCATGAATCTGTCGTATCGAGTGGCTATGTATTAGGGTGTCGAAATCCGAACCATGTGGATAAAGCCGGCAAGGCAAGATGATGTCTTGGCAGAGAGGTAGTTATTTATTGTCTAAAATGTGTTTCGAACTTCAGGTTGTTGGCTGAGGATTCGGTATACTTGAGCTGGAGCCTTTGCAATGTTGCGTCCGGCAGAAAGTACCAAGTGGCAAGGGACCGACTTTCTGCCGTTCTATCGCGCAAGGATCGTCCGGGTAAAAATCCGCCAACCAATTGGTGAAATGTCCCAGACTGTGGTGCTTTATGCCGGGCGCAAAATCGCTAAGTGGTTGAAAACAGGCATTCGTTGTGTGTGGCACGACTAATGCAGTAACTCACATGCCGGGGTGATCCGGCACCAGGGAGTTACCACCATGTTGCTGACACTGCTGATCGCATCGACCGTATCGACCGCCGCACCCGTTCGGGATGCCCCCGCCGTCACGCTGGAGGCCGTCGCCGTCACGACCGAGCTTCGCCCCCGTCCCGCCGCGCTCGATGCCAAGACTCGTTACTGCGTCGTCGAGCGTCTGCCCGGATCGCTGATCCCCACCAAGTTCTGCCGCACCGCCAGCGAGTGGATCGCCACCGACGGCGCGGTTCCCACCGGCCGCATCGCGCGCCGCTGATCTCCCCCATTCCGATTTCTGGAGACGTCCGATGATTTTTGCCTTGCTCGCCGCCGCCGCCCTGACTGCCGCCCCAGCCGCCCCAGCCGCCCCAGCCGCCGCATCGCCCCGCGATGACGCCGCCAAGCCCGTTGCTGCGCCCGTCGCCGCGGCGACCGACGTTTCGGCCCTGCCGACCGCGCCCGGCGCCGCCGCCAAGCCGACCCGCTACTGCTTCCTGAATGTCGAGGAAGATCACATCATGCGCGGCAAGGTCTGCAAGACGCGCAAGGCCTGGCTGTGGAACGGCGTCGACCCGCTCAACTATATCGGCCGCAACAAGTGACGAGCCAGGGTGGGGGCCGCCCAAGCCGGGCGGCTCCGCCCGCCGCGATCAGATCAGGTCGCGCGAATAGACGTTATACGTCTTGTTGACGTTGCTCTTGATGGTCTCGGCGATCGAGCGCATCCCCTGATTGTCGTCGAGGATCCAGCCAATCTCGCCCCGCGAAGCACCGTATCTGGTCACTGCGGCGCGGCGAATATATTCGATCATCATGAAGGCCAGTTGGCTGGCCATGCGCGACGACTGCAATTCCTTGACCACGCCCATCAACGGCACGCGCACCGTCCGCACCTTCGGCGCGCGGAGCCACAGCAGCAGCTTGGCCCAGCCAAAGGGAAGCAGGCTGCCCTTGAGCGGCTTGATCGCCTCGTTGAGGTCGGGGAGCGTGATCATGAACGCCACCGGCTTGCCGTCCAGTTCGGCGATGCGGATCAGGTCGTTGAACACGATCGGCTTTAACTTGACGCCGACATCCTTGATCTCGGGCGGGGTGAGGGGGATGAAGCCCCAATTGTCCGACCACGCATCGTTCAGGATGCTGAGGATGATCGCTGCCTCTTCTTCGAACTTGGCCTTGTTTACCTCGCGCACCCGGATGCGCTCGTTCTTCTCGCCCGACTTGATGATGCGCTGAACGATCGGGGGGAACTCGCCCCTGATGTCCAATTCATAGGTGAAGAGCTGCTTGACGACGCCATAGCCTGCCGCCTCGATCCAACCCTGATATTCGGGGCGTGCATGGCCCATCATGATGGTCGGGTCCTGATCGAAGCCCTGGACCAGCAGGCCCGGCTCTTCCCAGACCGACTGTGAAACGGGGCCGATCGCCCGCGTCATGCCCTGTTCGCGCAGCCAGCCCTCGGCCGCGGCGATCAGGCTGCGGAACACGTCCTGGTTCGTCGCATCCATCAGGCCCCAGAAACCGACACCGGGCCCGAAGCCCTTGGCCGGATCCATCTCCAGCGCCAGGGTGTCGAGATGTGCGGAGATGCGGCCGACGACCTGGCCATTGTCCTCCGCCAGGAACAACTGCGCCTTGGCATGGCTGTACCAGCCATTCTTCTCCGGCGTGATCAGGCCCAACGCCTCGCCCTTCAGCGGCGGAACCCAGTGAGCATCCTTCGCGTAGAGTGAAAACGGGAAGTCGACGAAGGCCTTGCGATCACGCTTCGACGAAATGGGGCGGATGGAGACGGTCATGGGCGCTGCAAAGTCCGACTGAGGATTTACGAACGTTCCTAACCGTCTCGATCGATCATAGCGAGTGAGGATTCCGTCATGGCGGGCCGTAGGAATGCCACCGTGTCGCCACTATGTGGAGGCAAAGGACAAACCATGGATTCGACGCTTTCTTTTGACCGCGCCTCGGCCCCGAACGCCGCCGTTGCCACGACCCGTGTCCCGATCATGGACGACAAGGCCATGCTGCGCGCGGCGGCCGAGCTGACCCGTGACCTGATCGCGCCGCGCCCCAAGGTCTATTGGGCCGATATGGCGGGCAGCGCGCTGGTCGGTTACGCGGCGCTCGGCGTGGCGGTAATGGCTTCGTCTACCGGGGTGATCGTGGTCGCCTCGGTGATCGCGGTACTGGCGCTTTATCGCGCGCTGCTGTTCATCCATGAAGTCAGCCATATGAAGCACTCGGCCCTGCCACGGTTCCGCGAAGGTTGGAATGCGCTGGTCGGCGTGCCGCTGCTGACGCCCGCCTTCATGTATGAGGGGGTGCACAACCTGCACCATGCCAAGACGCGGTACGGCACGGCGGAGGATCCGGAATATCTGCCGCTGGCACTGATGAAGCCGTGGACGCTGCCGGTCTTCATCCTGGTGTCGGCGCTGGCGCCGCTGGGTCTGCTGATCCGGTTCGCGATCCTGTCGCCGCTGTCCTGGGTGATCCCGGGCCTGCGCAAGATCGTCATCGAGCGCTATTCGGCGCTGGCGATCAACCCGCATTTCCGCCGCCGTATGCCCGAGGGTGAGGCGCTGGTGCGCTTCAACCGCACCGACGCGGCGGCCTCGATCTGGGCAATCGCGCTGGTGGCGCTGGTGGCGACCGGCCTCATTCCGGTGCGCGGCTTCGCGATCGGGTTCGCGATCGGCTCGGCGGTGGCGGTGCTCAACCAGGTCCGTACGCTCGTTGCGCATCTGTGGGAGAATGAGGGCGAGCAGATGACCGTCACTGCGCAGTATCTGGACTCGGTCAACGTACCGCCGCCTTCGTTGCTGCCGGGGCTGTGGGCGCCAGTGGGTCTGCGCTATCATGCGCTGCACCACCTGCTGCCGTCGCTGCCGTACCATTCGCTGGGCGAAGCGCACCGCCGGATCAGTGCGGCGCTGACGGCCGATTCGCCCTATCACAAGGCGAGCTACAAGGGTCTGCCGGGGTTGGTCGCGAAGATCGGCCTGAGCACGATCCGCCGGGGGAAGTGATTTCCCCCGCGCTGGGCAAAGGGCGGGGCGTGCGCTTTGACTTCGGCGCTATGCGCTGAAGTTTATCCTGAGCGGCTGGCTTACCTGCCAGCCGAAGGGCTCAGCGCGAGTGGGGGAGGGGTGGCGAGCCCGCAGTCCCACCTTCGTTCAGTCTGAGCGTCGTCGAAGGCCACGGGACACGATCGCCGCGAGCGCCGTGCGTGCGCGTCGACTTCGCTCAGTGCGAACGGGGAGGGATGCCAAGCCCCCCTTGCTTTCGCGCCGCCTCAACCTCCGTTTCGCCTGAGCAAAGTCGAAGGCCAAGGAAATCGCTCCGCCAAACTGGGCCGTCAGGCCAGCGCCCCCGTCACTCCTCCGTCCGGAACAGCACTGCTTCCCCGATCAGGAAAAACAGCAGGATCGGTGCCCAGGCCGCCAGAAACGGCGGGTAGGCGCCCAGATCGCCCATCGCCATCGAGAAATTGTCGGCGACGAAATAGGCAAAGCCCAGCGCCATGCCGATCACCGCGCGGACGAACAGCTTGCCCGAGCGCGCAATGCCGAAGGCGGCGACCGCACCGAGTAGCGGCATCAGCATCGCCGACATCGGTGCGGACAGCTTGTGCCAGAGCGAGCCCTCCAGCGACTTGGTCGGACGGCCCGCCTCCTGCAGATCGGTGATCGCGCTGGACAGCGCGCCAAAGGACAGGTTGTCGGCGCTGACGCTGGCGAGCGTCAGCTGCTCGGGCGTCACACCGCGCCCGACGACCAACGAGGTGTAGCCAGTCAGCTTGCCCGACTTCACCTCGAACCGAGTCGCCGGGCCGATCTGCCAGCCATCGCCGGAGCGGACCCCGCGCGGTGCGCGCACGATCGACCGAAGGCTGCCGCCCTCGCGGTCGTAGAGCGTCACGCCGCCCATCTGGGTCTTGGCCCCGCGTCCCTGGATCAGATCGACCGAGATCAGGTCGTTGCCGTCGCGCACCCAGACATTGGCCCGGTCGCCGCTGTCGATCGGCAGGGGGCCATATTGCACCTTCTGCCAGGCGCTGAGCGTCGCGCTGGCCCGCGGAACGATGCGATCGTTGAAGACGAAGCTGAACGCCGCAACGCCCGCGCTGGCGATCAGCAGGGGGGCAAGCACCTGATGCGCCGACATGCCCGCCGCCTTCAACGCGATGACCTCGGAATTCTGGTTCATCGTGAAGAAGGTAAGGATGGTCCCGAGCAGCACCGAGAAGGGCAGCAGGAACGAGATGATCTGCGGCGCACGCAGCGAGACGTAGCGCCACACCTGCGCCTGCCCGTTGCCGGGTGCCGCCAGGACTGCGCCGGATTCGCTCAGCACGTCGAGCGTCTGGAGCACCAGAGCTACCGCGAACAGGATGGCGAAGGTGCGGACCAGGAACATCTTCGCCATGTAGATGGCGATCGTCCGGGACGGGAAGATATTGGACAGGCTCATGCCGTATGCGCCTTCTTGCGGCGGCGGCCGGGCAGCCAGCGGCCGATCGCCTTGGCAACCTTGGCCACCCCGCGCTCCAGCGCACCGATCGGCTGGCCACCGGGGACATAGGCGGTGACGTAATACATCCATAGGACCAGCCCGGCGAACACCGTGAACGGCCCCCACAGTGCCAGGATCGGGTTCACCCGGCCCAGCGCGCCGATATCGGCGGCATATTGGTTCACCTTGAAATAGGTGACGAGCATCACGATCGACAAGAACACGCCCAAGGCCGAGGTGGATCGCTTGGGCGGGATGCCCAGCGATACCGCGAGCAGCGGCAGCAGGAACATCGTCACCACCTCGACCACGCGGAAGTGGAATTCGGATCGGCTACCGGCGCGCGCCTCGGCACTCTGTGCCTCCTGACCGTGGCGGGCCAGCTCGGGCAGGGTGAACTCCAGGTCGCGGCCGCCGCGCTGGCGGAAATTGTCGAACTTGGGCAGGTCGATCGGCAGGTCGTGGCTGGAGAAGGTCAGCACGCGCGGTGCCTTGAACTCAGGCCGATTGTGGATCAGCGTACCGTTGGTCAGGCGAAAGATGATGACGTTGGGATCATCGGTCGCCAGGAAGCGCCCATGCGCCGCGGTCACGCCGATCCAGTCGCCCTTGGATGTGTTGGCGTGGACGAAGATGCCCGACAGGTCGCGGCCATTCTCGCGGCTTTCCTCGATGCGCAGGGTCATGCGGTCGCCCAGATGGGTGAACTCGCCGACCTTGATCGACGCGCCCAAGGCACCGGTCCGCAGCTCGTAGCGAAGGCCTTCGTAATAATAGCGGGCGACCGGCTGGATATAGCCGACGATCGCGAAGTTCAGCGCGGCCAGCATGATCGCATACATGTACGGCACGCGCAGCAGCCGGGTATAGCTCATGCCGACGCCGCGCATGACGTCCAGCTCGGACGAGGTGGCGAGGCGGCGAAACGCCAGCAGGATGCCCAGCATCAACCCGATCGGAATGCCGAGCCCCAGATATTCGGGCAGCAGGTTGGCGAGCATCCGCCACACCACGCTGATCGGCCCGCCCTCCGTCGCGACGAACTCGAACAGGCGGCGGATGCGGTCGAGCACCAGCAGCATCGCCGAAATGAGCAGCGTCGCGAACAGCGGCAACGCGATCAACCGGGCCATGTAGCGATCGATTGATTTCATGCGGGGGACTTCATGCCGGGGACATCACTCGCGCGCTAAAACGGCCATGGCTATACGAGGGCGGGCAGGGCGCGTCACCCCTTGTTTGCGACGGATTCCCTTGGCCTTCGACTTCGCGCAGGCTGAACGGCTTTTGGTATCAAGCCCCACGGCTCTGCCTCCGTTCCGCCTGAGCGACGTCGAAGGCCACGCCCCAACGCCGCCCAAGCTCAAGCCGCCGCGCAGACCAGCCCTTCGGAGCGCTTCAACGCCGCCGCCACCGCCCGCTCCAGCCCGGCCAGCGTAAACGGCTTGCGCAACACCTCATGCCCTTCGAACCCTGCCGCCTGCACGTCGCCCGCAAAGCCGGTGACGAACAGCACCGCCACATCCGGGTGGCGCGGCCGCAGCGTGGCGATCAGCTCGGGCCCGGTCAGATGCGGCATCAGCACGTCCGACACGATCAGGCGTACGCCCGGATGGCGCGCCAGCAGCCCCTCGGCCTCGCGCGGATCGCCGCAGGGGATCGGATCATGGCCCAGTTCGTGCAGCGCCTCCAGCGTCGCGGCCAGCACGCGCGGATCGTCTTCGACCAACAGAATGCGCAGCATGCCGGTATCGGCGGCCTCGACGGGGACGGGGGCTTGCGCCTCGACCGGTAGGACCATCGGCCTGGCGACATGACGCGGCAGGTACAGGCTGACCGTGGTGCCCTCGCCCGAAGCGGTACGGATGGTCACGTCGCCGCCCATCTGGCCGACCAGCCCGAAGATCTGGCTGAGCCCCAGGCCGGTTCCCTTGCCTGCGGGCTTGGTGGTGAAGAAGGGTTCGAACACGCGCTCGACAATGTCGGGCGTCATGCCTGCCCCGGTATCGGTGACCGACAGGATGACATAGTCGCCAGCGCCCGCACGGGGCAGTGTGTCGGCGACCACCGTCGCTTCGGTGGTGGTGATGGTCAATTCTCCGCGCCCGTCCATCGCGTCGCGGGCATTGACCGCCAGGTTCAGGATCGCATTTTCCATCTGCGTCCGGTCGCCGAACAACAGCCAGTCGGTGGTGACGTCCTCGACCGTCACCTTCACCCCGTCGCCCAGCGTCCGGTCGAGCAGATCGCGCATGTCCGCAACCAGCTGGCGGGGTTTCAGGCATTCGGGCGTCAGCGCCTCTTCGCGGCTGAACATCAACAGGCGGCGGGTCAGGGCGGCGGCGCGGTGCGCACCCTCGGTCGCGCTGTCGAGGTGACGGTGGATATCCTCGGCCTTGCCGGTCCGCTGCGCAAGCTCCAGCCCGCCCAGAACAACCGCCAGCATATTGTTGAAGTCGTGCGCGATGCCACCGGTCAGCTGGCCGAGCGCATCCATCTTCTGCGCCTGGCGCAACCGAGCCTCCTGGACCTTCAGTTCCCGGGTCGCGGCATCGACCGCGCTCGCGAGTTCCTCGGCCCGCTCGCGTTCCGCCCGCGCCTCCGCCCGCGCCTCGGCCCGTTCGGAAACCGCACGCACGATCAGCCAGCCCAGCACCATGCCGCTGAACGCCAGTGCGATGACGAACAACGCCAACCCCCCGGCGATGCGATTGGAATGGAGGACAGTATCGCGCGCGACCGTGCTGCGCTGATCCAGAAGAATGCGCTCGCCCTCGATCAGTGCGTCGAGCGTCCGGCCGATCTCCACCAGCGCGCGGGCCTGTCCCGCCTGATAGAATAGCGCATAGGCCTGGCGATTGCGGTGATAGGTGGTGGACAGCGCGATCGTCGCCAACTGCTTGCCGCGCTCTTCATAGACCCGGCGCAGCCGGTCGATCAGGCGCTGCTGCGCGGGGTCCTCGACCAGCAGGTCGAGCCGATCGAGCTGTGCGCCCGCCAGCGTCCACTCGTCCGAATAGATTTGGCCCGGCTTGTTGTCGCCCGAGATGACGTAGCGGCCCAGCGACGCCTCTGACCGGGCGATCGTGCCCGCCAGGGTGCGCGCCAGGATCATCACGTCGTAACTGCGCCGCTGCCGTTCCAGCGCGCTGTCGCGTTCGCGATTGGCATGGCCCAGCGTCATGATGAGCATGACCAGCGTGATCGCACCGGCCAGCGCCGTCGCGATCAGGGCCAGGGTCTGCCACCGGCTCCCCTCTCGCTGGTCTTCCTGCTCGGTCACGAACACCACGCTAAACCCAAGCCCCGCCGTTTGCAAAGCGGGTCAGGGGGATCAGCCGATGACGCCGACCGCCTGGCCCGCCGCGCGGAACATGCCGAGCACCGTCCGGATCTGTTCGGGCGTATGTTCGGCACAGATCGAGCAGCGCAGCAGATAGGTGCCCGCCGGGGTCGCGGGCGGACGCGCCATGTTCACGTACAGCCCGCCGTCGAGCAGCGCCTGCCACATGACGACCGCCTGTTGCTGGTCGTCCAGGATGACGGCGACGATCGCGCTGTCGCAATTCTCGGTGCCCAGGCGGAAGCCCATCTCCTTGAGACCAGCGTGCAGCGCCCGCGCGTTAGACCACAGCCGCTCGCGCTTGTCATGCGCGGTCATCAGCTTGCGGATCGAGGTCGTCGCGGTCGCGACCACCGAGGGAGGCAGCGAGGCGGTGAAGATGTACGGACGGCAGGCGAGGCGGACGGCCTCGAACTTCGGATGGTTGGACACTACGAAGCCGCCGACCGTACCGACCGACTTGGAGAAGGTGCCGACGACGAAGTCGACCTGGCCTTCCAGCCCCTGCGCCTCGTACACGCCGCGGCCGTTGGGGCCGAAAAAGCCCATCGAATGCGCTTCGTCGACCAGCACCATGCAACCATGCTTCTTGGCGACCGCGACCATCTCGACCAGCGGGGCGATATCACCCAGCATCGAATAGACGCCTTCCAGTACCACCAGCTTGGCGGGTTCCTTGGGCAGGCGGCCGAGTCGCTTGTCCAGATCCTCGACCGAATTGTGGCGGAAGCGGACGATCTCGGCATTGCCCTGCTGGCAGCCGTCATAGATCGATGCATGGCTGTCGGCGTCGAGAATGACATACTCACCCTTGCCCGCCAGGGTCGAGATGATGCCCAGGTTCGCCATGTACCCGGTCGAAAAGACGATCGCGCCGGTCATGCCGTAGAAGTCGCGCAGCGCCTGTTCGACTTCCATATGGTCGTGGAAGGTGCCGTTGAGCATCCGGCTGCCGTTCGTGCCCGAGCCGAACTGCTCCAGCGCGGTCTTGCCCGCCGCGATGACGTCCGCGTCGAAGGTCATGCCCATGTAATTGTAGGTGCCGAGCAGGATCGTGTCCTTGCCGCGGATCACGGCCTCGGTCGGCGACTTAACCTGTTCCATCACGATCGCGAAGGGATCGGTGACGCCCGAATCGAGCAGCGCCTTGCGCTCGGCGATCAGGCCGTCGAATTTCGAGAGCAGGTCGCGCTCGGGGGCGATTTCCTGCGGATCGGCGGGCAGGGCATGGGGCTGGGCAGCGGCTTCGGTCATGTCAGTGTCCGTTTGAAGGCGATCAGGCTTGCTTCAGCTTTTCGACCGCGTCGACCAGCTGGCCGACATTCTCGATCTCCGCCTGCATGTTCATGGTGATGATGATGTCGAACTCGTCCTCGATCGCGGCGACGAAATCCATCACGGTCAGGCTGTCCCACTCCAGGTCGCCCTGGAAGGTCGTCGCCTCGCTCAGCGCCACGCCCTTTTTGTTGAAGGGCGCGATCTGGGCCGCGACGGTATCGAAAATGGCTTGGCGGTCGCTCATGGTGATCCTTTCAGTCGGGGGCCCAGTGGCACCCAAATGCGGCGGCTTTTCGACCGCGCGTCTTTGTGTCTGCTATAGCAAGCCGTTGGCGCGATACCACCGTGCCGTATCCGCCAGCCCCTTGGCGAGCGGTATCGCAGGCTGCCACATCGCCGGGTCCGGTCGGAGCGCGGGATCGGCGGTCCAGTCGGGGTGGCAGAGATAGCCCACCCGGTCGGGGGTCAGCTTGGCACGGGGGCCGCGCAGGCGGCGGTCGATCGTCGCACCCAGGCTGAGCAGTCCCTTGGGCAGATGCAGCGTCATCACCCGCCGCCCGACCGCCGCGCCCATGGCCTGTGCCAGTTCCGCGTGGGTCAGGACCTGACCGTCATCGACCTCCAGCACGTCGCGCGGGCCATTGGTGGCGACCAGCGTTGTCAGCAGTCGCGCGAAATCCTCGACCGCGATCAGCGACAGCTGGCCCGGCGGCGGCATGAAGGCGAGGCCGAGCTTGGCGGTGCGGAACACGTCCAGCCATTCGGTATCGTGGGGGCCATAGATGCCGCTCGGCCGGACGATGGTCCAATCGAGGCCGCTTTGCGCCACGATGGTCTCGGCCTGGCGCTTGGACCAGCCATAGACGGACAGTTCGGGCTCGCGCGCCGATAGCGAGGAGACATGGACGAAGCGCTTGATCCCGGCGGCCTTCGCTGCCTCGACCATCGCGCGGGTGCCGTCGATATTGCCCGTAACGAAGCCTGCGCGATCGGGCGCATTCACGACGCCCGCGATATGCAGTACCGCGTCCGCACCCTCCACCAGCGTGGCCAGGCTTTCATGCTTGTCGAGTGCGCCTGCGATCCAGGTCAGCCCCACCCGCGACGGCTGGGCGCGACGGGTCAGCGCCCGCAGGGACAGTCCCGAACCGGCGGCGCGGTCCACCACCGCGCGCCCGACAAAGCCGGTCGCTCCCGTCACCGCGACGATCATAGCAGGGCCAGATGGTTGCGGTGGATCAGCGCGGCACGGGGGGCATGGCCCAGAATTTCGGCCTGCTGGTCCGAACGCGTGCCGATCAGGGCGCGTGCCTCGGTCGAATCATATTCGCTGAGGCCGCGCGCGATGGTGCCGTCCGGTCCCTCGACGGTGACGAGGTCGCCGCGCGCGAAATGCCCCTGCACGGCGGTGGCGCCCGCCGCGAGCAGGCTGTTGCCCTCGGCCAGTGCCCTGGCGGCGCCCGCATCGACCTGGATCGCACCGCGTGCGGTCAGCCCGCCCGCCAGCCACGCCTTGCGGGCGGGGGCGCTCTTCTCGGCGACGAAGATCGTGTGGCGCGCGGGCGTCGAGAGCGGCCGGTCGATCCGGCCCGATGCGATGGCGAGGTGCGCGCCAGCGCTGACCGCGATGCGTGCGGCGGCGATCTTCGACACCATGCCGCCCGACCCCATGCCCGAGGCGGAGCCGCCATCGGCCATGCCGCTGACCGCCTCGATCCGCTCGACCCGTTCGATATGGCGCGCGGCGGGATTGGTGTGGGGGTTCGAATCGTACAGCCCGTCTACATCGGACAATAGCAACACGCCGTTCGCCCCCGCCGCCTGGCCCACCCGTGCGGCGAGTCGATCATTGTCGCCGAAGCGGATTTCCTCGGTCGCCACGCTGTCATTCTCGTTGATGACCGGCACCACGCCCAGGCCCAGCAACCGCCCCAGCGTCGCGGCGGCATTCAGGTATCGGCGGCGATCCTCCAGATCGTCCAGTGTCACCAGCATCTGCGCGGCGGTGAGATGTTCGGCGTGGAGTAGCTCCGCCCAAGCCTGGCTCAGTGCGATCTGGCCGGTGGCGGCGGCGGCCTGCGCGTCCTCCAGGCTGGCGCGGCCGCCCTTGGGCAGGCCGAGACGACGCGCGCCGAGTGCGATCGCGCCCGACGAGACGATGGCAATCTTCTGGCCCTGGCGCACGCGCGCGGCGATGTCGGCGACCAGGCCGGTCAGCCAGTCGCGGCGGACTTCGCCCTCCGGCGTGACCAGGAGGGCCGAGCCGACCTTGACGATCAGGCGCTGGCAGGTGGTGGGGGGGAAGATCATTGTTGGGTGGAGCACCAAGGTTGTCGGTCTCTGCGAGGCCTCTTGCCCTCCCCCATCCCCTCCCGCTTGCGGGAGGGGCGTGTTTGGGGTGAGCGGTTTGCCAAGAATCGCGCCCCTCCCGCAGGCGGGAGGGGATGGGGGAGGGCCAGGTGTCTCACCGAGCCCGCCCCCCGAAAACTCAGGACAGAGGCGACCACGTAATCTCGTCCTCGCCCTCATCCCCCTCGGGCACGGCGTCGGGTCCGGGGCCCATCTGCTCCAGCAGCTTGTCCAGCACCCAGTCGATACCGGTGCCCGCCGCGCCCGACAGCGGGATCACGTCCGCGCCGCTCGCCTCGGCCAGTTCGGCCGACAGCGCCTCGATCAGCTCGTCGTCCAGCGTATCGATCTTGTTCAGCGCGATGATGTGCGGCTTGTCGATCAGGCCCGCACCATAGGCCTCCAGCTCGTCGCGCACGATGCGGTAGCTTTCGGCGACATCCTCGTCATTGGCATCGACCAGATGCAGCAGCACCCGGCACCGCTCGATATGACCCAGGAAGCGGTCGCCGATCCCGGCGCCGTCGGCCGCGCCCTCGATCAGGCCGGGGATGTCGGCGACCACGAACTCGCGGTCATGGTGCCGCACCACGCCCAGCTGCGGCCGGGTGGTGGTGAAGGCATAGGCGCCGACCTTGGCCTGCGCATTCGTCACCGCGTTGATGAAGGTCGACTTGCCCGCATTGGGCAGGCCCACCAGACCCGCATCGGCGAGCAGCTTCAGCCGCAGCCAGACCCACGCCTCTTCGCTGGGCCAGCCGGTGCCGTGCTGGCGCGGCGCGCGGTTGGTCGAGGTCTTGTAGGTGGCGTTGCCGCGGCCGCCGTCACCGCCGCGCAGGAACACCTCGCGCTGGCCGACCTTGGTGAAGTCGAGCAGCACCTCTTCCTTGTCCTCGGACAGGACCTGGGTGCCGACCGGCACCTTGATGACCAGATCGTCGCCGCCGCCGCCGGTGCGGTTCGACCCCGATCCGCCCGACCCGCGCGGCGCCCGGAAATGCTGGGTATAGCGGAAGTCGATCAGGGTGTTCAGGCCTGCGACCGCCTCGAAGATGATATCGCCGCCCTTGCCGCCGTTGCCGCCGTCGGGGCCGCCATATTCCATGAACTTTTCACGGCGAAAGGACACGGCGCCGGGGCCGCCCGAGCCGGAGCGGACGAAAATCTTGGCCTGATCGAGAAAATGCATGGGGTCGCCTTTACCGCTGACCGCGCCGACTGACCAGCCTTGCCGCGCTCAGGCGACCAAGGTCGCGCCGCCGCACCGCGCGCCGTTGACCGTCAGGTCCGCCTGCCCGACATGCAGGCCCAGCAGATCGGTCAGATTGCCGATCAGCAGATCGAGCGCGGGGGCGACCGGGGTCAGTGCCGCGCCGACCACCCCGGACAGGCCGCCCAGGCCAAGGCCGAGGCCCAATATCTCGGGGCGCAAACTGACCTGCCCGATCAACGCACTGGCGATTCCGCGCACGGCGGAATTGGCGGTCACCGTCTTGGGCGTCAGGTTGATGATGTCGCTCTGGCTGAAGCTGACCCGTTGCCATGCGCTGTCGGCGGCCAGGTTGACCTTGGCATAACCCTGCACATTGGCCAGCGGAATCTGGAGCAGCGGCACCTCGCCACCGATCGGCGAGCGGCTCATGTCATTGAAACGGCTGCGATCGATCTGCGCGATGGCGATCGTGCCGGGGGAGGGGAGCACGTCCAGGCTGACGCTGGGTATGCCCGCTGCGCAGTTGACGCCGTTCAAGCGCGCCTGGGCGGAGGCGGTCTCGACAAAGATCGGCAATTGGACATTGGCGACCAGCGGCACGCCGATCTGGGTATCGATCAGCAAACGCTGCTGCGCAGTGCGTACGATCGCCGACCCGTCGGGGGCGACGGCCAGCCACGGCGAGTTGACCGGCCGCTGGCCTATCGCGACCAGCACCTTGGTCGAGAGAAGGCCGGGCACCGATGCGCCCAGGTCCAGCGCGACCTGTCGCTGGCCATTGGCGACCGACAGCGATTCGCGCAGCATCGAATAGGCGTCGATGGTGATGACGTCGCGCGAACTCGACTTGGTCAGGGTGCCCAGCGGTCCCAGGTCGATCAGCCGGGTCAGCGGCACCGTCGATCCCGGCACGCGGGTCGACAGGTTGCGCAGCAGCGTTGCCGTTCCCGCGTCGGCGGTGGCATCGGCCATCGCGTTGATCAGCGAGGGCAGGGCGATATCGGTCGCCAGGATCGTATTGAAGCTCGCGCCCGTCAGCCCGATCCGGGTGCCGAGCGCCTCGCTCATCTTCAACAGGTCGATCCGACCGCCGATCAGCGCCTGATAGTCGCCCAGCGAAAGCGACAGGTCGCTGCCCGCCAGTGCGTTGAGCAGCACGCCGGGCAGGCCGCCCGACACATTGGCCAGCCGCGTGCCCATCGAGAAGGACGCCAGGTCGATTCGTCGCGCGGTGGCGCTGGCCGCGACGGGGGTGCTGTTCTGGCCGGTCATCACGCGTCCGAAGAACAAGGGCACCGGGCGGCTGAGCCGGACACGCAGCGCGCCTGCATCGGTTCCGGCCACGAATCGGTTGGCAGGTGCGATACTGGTGTCGGCTCGGTAGCTGCCGGTGGTGATCGTGGCGGTGACATCGCTCAGGCCATTGGCGGCGATCAGGCGATTGACCGCCTCTGCGCGGCGCTCGGTGGACGATGCGGCGGCAGCCAGCGCGGCTTCGTCGGCGATGCCCTGCAACCGGCGTTGCGATAGCGACATCATGCCGACATCGATACCCAGCGCGGCAAAGCCGATGATCGCCATCGCCGCGATCGCGGTCAGGATGCTGATCGCCCCGCGCCGATCTTCCCAAAGGCTGCGCATCACAAGCCTCCGATCATCGCGACACCCCGCGCGGTCAGGGTGCGACCGGGCGAGGGGACGAAGGGCAGGCTGAGCAGGGGATCGGCGGACGCATCATAGCGCACCGACACGGTGATCAGATTGTCGACCTCGACCGCGTCCACCTGTCCCCGATCGCGGCGCAGGACGCCGCTCGAATCGAGCATACGCTTGGCGGTGTCGATCGCGATGCTTTTGCGCTCGGCGGCATTCATCCCGGCAAGCGAGGCGCGGGCCGCGTCATGCGCCGCCTGCTGGACCAGATGGGCGGTCAGGAAATAATCGCCATAGCTGACGATCCCCATCAACAGTGCGAGCAGGAAGGGCAGCACCAGCGCCAGTTCGACCGCTGCGACACCGCGAAGACATCGGACCACGCTTCCCAAATGACGGGCGTGGCGAATGCAAAGAGCGTGTAACACGACGAGGCGAACGGAATTTCGGGCCACCGGACAATCCCCTGCGGCTATGAGCACGACAGAAGAAAGCGGTTTCAATCCTTATCAATTTCCTAATAGTTCCACATGCGTTCCAAGATTGATGTTTTGAAACAAAGTCTTCGCCAAAATGGTCGATTGGGGCAAATGGCTGGTCGTGCATCCTGCCCAATTCGAGCACGATGGTTGTCGCATATCCCTGTCGGGCGATGCCGTGCGAAATGGGGCTCGTGGGAATCGCGGGACATATGAATGCGCGAGACGTTGGCTGACGCGATTCGATCCGCTGATTTGGGACCGATCGCCATTCAAGCGACAAAGTCCTCATTCCTCCCCTGTAAGGGGAGGGGGCCAGTGCGAAGCATGGTGGATGGGTGTCCCCGGTTGCGAGCTTTTACTGCTCTCTCCTATCGGGATACCCCTCCGTCAGGCCTTCGCCCTGCCACCTCCCGTTATAGGGGAGGAATGGAATAAGTATCGATCTCGGGACCGCGCAACGAACGCGGTCCCGTCCAGGTCAGGCGGCGAGCGGCATCATCGGCCGTCGTTCGCCTTCCAGATCAAGCGCATAGTGCAGGCTGGACGACAGGCCCGCCCGCCCGGCTGACGCCCGCGCCATGCGCTGCCCGGTGGCGCGAAAACCCAGCTTGCTCAGGACGCGGCCGGAGGCGGGGTTGTCGACGAAGTGCCATGCGCCCAACCGGCTGATCGGCAGGGCGTCGCGCGCCATGGCGACGACGGCGCGGCCCGCCTCGGTCGCATAGCCACGACCCCAGGCCGAGGGGGTCAGCCAATAGCCCAGTTCATGCCCGGTATCGCCCGTGATGATCGCGATGCCGCCGATCAGTTCGGGCGCACCGCCGCGATCGAGCGCGGTGATCAGGAAGCGCGGCTCGGTGGCGGCGCGGGGCTGGGCCAGCCAATGCTCGGCATCGGCGCGGGTGTAGGGATAGGGGACACGCGCCGCCATCCGGGCGACGTCTTCATGGCCGATCGCCTGGGTCAGGGCGACAGCATCTTCCGGCCAGGCTGGCCGTAGCAACAATCTTGGTGTCCGCGCGAACATCACTCGACAACTCCTCGTCACGCCCGGCGCCTCTGGCACACGCCCATGACGGGACGGAGACAGACGCCGCAAGCGGTGGAGGGAGCATGAAAAAAGGGAGCCGGGGTGACCCGTCTCCCTTTTTTGCTGGTTCCTGCGCGGAACCCGGGTCACCCTGGTGGGCAACCCGGCGCGGTTGCCCGATTATTCGGCCGCAGCGGCCAGTTCGACCGAGCAGAATTTACGGCCCAGCTTGCCCTCGTGGAACGCGACACGGCCATCGACGAGCGCGAACAGGGTATGGTCCTTGCCCATGCCCACGTTACGGCCCGGATAGAACTTCGTGCCCCGCTGACGCACGAGGATGTTGCCGGCGATGGCTTCCTGGCCACCGAACTTCTTCACGCCAAGGCGACGGCCGGCCGAATCACGACCGTTACGCGACGAACCGCCT
>Ga0308171_1002619_pt1 | contig 18424 bp, 19 predicted proteins | sample PhyGR1_FD_202135 | JGI IMG/M metagenome (GOLD analysis project Ga0308171, IMG submission 202135) | Phyllosphere microbial communities from UC Gill Tract Community Farm, Albany, California, United States - DLSLSG.R1 | ecosystem: Host-associated > Plants > Phyllosphere > Unclassified | place: USA... | reverse complement strand
TACAACTTTGCCCGCCGGCTCAAGACGCTCAGTGGGCTCACACCCTACGAATACATCACCAGGACATGGACGTCAGAGCCAGACCGATTCATCGTCGATCCGATCCACCAGATGCCGGGACTGAACAACTAGCGTTCGGATTCTAGACGGGCGCGGCGTCCGCGCCTGCGCCGTAATGATGCCAGGTGAAGATCGCCAGTGCGCTGCGGTGCGGGCGGAACGCCTCCGCCAGCGCACGGACCTGCTTTTCGGAAGGCCGCGCGTCATGGCCCAGGATGCGCCCCATCTCGATCTGCACAGCCAGGTCGCCGGCGGGCCAGATGTCGGTGCGCCCTTCGGCGAAGAGCAGATAGACCTCCGCCGACCAGCGGCCGATGCCCTTGACCGCGACCAGTTGCGCGATCGCTTCCTCGTCGTCCTCCGGCAGGTCCGACAGGTTCAAGCGACCGCTGGTCACCTCTTCGGCCAGGCTGCGCAGATAACCCGCCTTCTGCCGCGAGATGCCCGCGCCGCGCAGTTCCTCGTCGGTGACGCTGTGCATCCTCGTCGGGTCGGTCGCGTCGCCGAGCAGTTCGTTCAGTCGTCGCCAATGCGCATTGGCCGAGGCGACCGACACCTGCTGGCCCAGAATCGTGCGGACCAGGGTGGCATAGCCGCGTTCGCGGATGCGCGGTTCGGGATAGCCGATGCGCGCGAGCGCCGCCGCGATGGCGGGCTCGGCGGCGGCCAGCGCGTCCATGCTTCGGCGAATCTGTTCGGCGTTCAGCCCCATGATGCTTGATCCGTGCGTTGAGGATCGGCAGAGGCGCTGCCGACAAGGAGAATGGACATGCCCAAGCTTATCGTCGTGACCCGCGACGGGGAAGAACGCGAAATCGACGGCGAGGCCGGTCTGTCGGTGATGGAAGTCATCCGCGACGCCGGAGTGGACGAGCTGCTGGCGCTGTGCGGCGGATGCTGTTCCTGCGCGACCTGCCATGTGCATGTCGATCCCGAATTCGCGGGCACCCTGCCCGCGATCGGGCCGGACGAGGACGACCTGCTCGATTCGACCAGCGAACGCGACGCGACCTCGCGCCTGTCGTGCCAGTTGCCCTTCGGGGATGCGCAGGACGGGATGCGCGTGCGGATCGCGGCGGAGGACTGATCGGGCATTTCGCGAGAACGCGGGGGCGGGGCGTTGGTCCCGCCTCTTTTTTGCGCCTGGCGATGGGGGGCCTGCACATGAATGCGACCCCTGCCCTTATCGTTCACGCGAAGACGCGATGCCGCGAAGAGGGCAGTTGGCCATCAGGCCTGGATCACGCAACAGGGTCGCCCGTTTCCACCTGACGACTACCGAGGACATACTGCCCGGTCTTCGCGACATCGCGTCTTCGCGTGAACCTGTTTCCCTTGGCCTTCGACTTCGCTCAGGCTGAACGGAGGGTAGGAAACCGGCGCCGTCCATTCCGCATGTTACAAAGACCAACAGCCGTTCACGCTGAGCGAAGTCGAAGCGCACGCCCGGCGCACGCCCCAAACCACACTGCGCCCTCTGCGCCTCTGCGCGAAGGAGAAAGGCGGCAGGACCAACCCCGCCGCCCGCAAATCACCGCGCCGCCACCGCGTACAACGCGATCGCCGCCGCGTTGGAGACGTTCAGGCTCTCCACCTTCGGGCTGATCGGCAGCTTGGCGAGTTCGTCGCAATGCGCCTCGGTATTCTGGCGCATCCCCTCGCCTTCCGCGCCCAGCACGATGCAGATGCGCTGCGTGCCCATCGCCTGGGCCAGCGTCTGGCTGGCATGGCCGGTCAGGCCGATGCGCCAGAAACCGGCTTCGGCGATTTCCTCCAGCGCGCGGGCCAAGTTGACGACACGAATCCACGGCACCGTCTCCAGCGCACCGCTGGCCGAGCGGGCGACCGTGCCCGATTCGGGGGGCGCGTGCCGGTCCTGGGTCACGATGCCCAGCGCGTCGAAGGCGGCGGCCGAGCGCAGGATCGCGCCGACATTGTGCGGGTCGGTCACCTGATCGAGCACCACCAGAGGCCGCTGGTCATCCTGCCCTTCGTGCAGCAGGTCGCCCAGCCACATATCCTCCAGCGGATCGACCTCTGCTACCAGGCCCTGGTGCGGCGCGTCGGCGGGGACCAGGCGGCCCAGATCGGCGGCATCGGCATAGGTGATCGGCACCACCGGCGGCAGGTCGAGCGCGGCCAGCGCCTCGCGCGTGCCCCAGATCTTGCGCACCGTCCGGTTGGGGTTGGCGAGCGCCGCCGTCACCGCATGCCGCCCCCAGAAGCGCGGGCGGTTGGCGGAAGCCTGGCTGGGGCGATGTCCTCGGCGTGCCATCAGTCGTCATTGTCCGTATAGCTGAAAGGATTGGTCGGTGCCGGTTGGGTGGGAACCGGCGGACGCGGCAGCGCCTTGTCCGCATTCGCCGCCGCAAGCAAGACCCCGGCGAGCACGACCGAGGCCTGGCGCATGTCATCCCCCTTCAAATGGTCGAAGGTATCGGCCGAGCTGTGATGGATGCGGCTGCCATAGTCCAGCGGGTCCTGGATGAACTGAAAGCCCTGCACGCCGACCGCCTGCATGAAGACATGGTCGGTGCCGCCGGTGGTCCGCTGCACGACATTGCCCGCCCCCATCGACGCATAGGGCGACAGCCATTCCTTCAGCATCGGCACCGCCGCCGGGTTGTTCTCGGCATAGATACCGCGCAGCTTGCCCGAGCCGTTGTCGATGTTGAAATAGGCGGCCAGGTCGCCGTAACCGGGCTTCGGCGTGATCGGCCAGCGATTGGTCCAGCCATAATAGCGCTTCAGGCCGGTCTGCGGCGCGTCGTCGGGGCGGCCGCGCGTCGCCAGATGCTGCTCGACATAGGCCATGGAGCCCAGGATGCCCTGCTCCTCGCCCGACCAGAGCGCGAAGCGGATGGTCCGCTTGGGCCGCTGGCCGGTGGCGGCCAGGATGCGCGCGGCCTCCATGATCATCGCGCTGCCCGCCGCATTGTCCGCCGCGCCGTCGCCCGCGACCCAACTGTCCAGATGCGCGCCCGCCATCACATAGCCCGCCTTGGGATCGGTGCCGGGTATCTCGGCGATGATGTTGTAGGCGTTGACGTCGCTGTCGTCATAGCGGACGTCGCTGAGCACCTCGATGGTCGGGGCCGGGCCAACCTTGGCCAGGCGGGCGAGGCGGCGATAATCCTCGGCGGCGAGTTCGATGCCGGGGACCGCGGGCGTCTCGCCGCGCCCGAACAGATAGCCCTCGCCGTGCAGCAGCTTGCCGTCGCGATAGCTCTGCGTGACATAGGCGACCGCCCCCTCGGCCTTCAGGAACGCGTCGAGCTTCTGCGAGAAGTCGAGCCGCTTCAACCGGCGGTCGGCGGCTTCGGGATCATGCTCGGGCTGCACATAGACATCGAGCTTGGCGATGTCCTCGCCCGACAGGCGGCGGAAGGGCGCGGTGCCGGGTTCGTCGCCGGTGCCGGGTGTCGATACCATGACGATCTTGCCGCGCAACTGCCCCCGGAACTTGTCGAAATCGCGCTCCCGCTTCATCGGCGCGACGATCACGGGGGCGGTGACCGCGCCGTTGGTGGCGGGCGTCCAGGCGATGGGGATCGCGGTCAGTTGCAGCGGGCGGGGCGACACCATCCGCACGCTCGCCCGCTCGATCGACCAGCCGCGCCCGAACGGGAAGCCTTCCTTATGGACGTTCTTCAGGCCCCATTTGGCGAACTGCTCGGCGGTCCAGCCCTCGGCGGTGCGCATCGCGGGGCTGTTGGTCATGCGCGGGCCGATCACGTCGGTCAGATGCTGTGCGGTCTGCATGACCTGGCTGTGGTTCATGCCTTCGTCGATGATGCGGTTGGCGCCGCCGCGGTCCTGCGCGGTGACGGCGGCGACAGGCAACAGGGCGATCGCCGCGACGGCGGCGAGCAAGGAAACGCGCATAGGAAACGAAATCCCCGATTGGACTGATATGGGGCAGAGGCTATGTCCCGATCGTCCGACATGCAAGCAACCCGATCAGGCGGGGCATTTGCAAAACGCACAAAACGGCGTTGACAGGCGCGTTCAGCTTCGGCATTGGGCCCGCCTCGCTCCGGTGGAGCGACACCCCGGAAGGGTGGCCGAGTGGTTAAAGGCAGCAGACTGTAAATCTGCCCGCGTGAGCGTACACTGGTTCGAATCCAGTCCCTTCCACCATCCCCGCCCATCGGCTAGGGTCGAAGCACGGCGCTGGATATTGAGCGGGTATAGCACAATGGTAGTGCAGCAGCCTTCCAAGCTGAATACACGGGTTCGATTCCCGTTACCCGCTCCAACCTCCTGACATTTCGCCCATCTTCCCTGATCGACGTTAGAGTACCGGGTGCTTGACGTTTACGTCAGGCCACGCCAGTCCGCCCCGTTCCCACCAGACCAGAAAGAGTGAATCGACATGGCATCGGTCAATTTCGACATTCCCCATGAACTGGGTCATGCCGAGGCGCGTCGCCGGATCGAACAGGGACTGCCCAAGCTGGAGGCCAAGATCCCCGGCGGCGGCCAGGTGACCTCCGAATGGCCCGCCGACGACCGGCTGATGCTGACCATCATCGCCATGGGCCAGACGGTGAAGGCCGATATGCACATCGCCGACCGCGCGATCTCCGGCACCGTCGCGATCCCGATGATGCTGTCGATGATGGCCGGCCCCATCGGCGAATTCGTGAAGACCAGCGCGGAGAAGATGCTGGCGAAGGCGTAAGATCCTCCCCGGCACGGGGAGGTGGCAGGCCGCAGGCCTGACGGAGGGGGACTTCCTCAAAAGTCATATCTAGCCGCACGTCCCCTCCACCACGCCTCGCATATAGGGGAGGATCACTTCCCCCTTGCCCCGAGCCGCCCGGCACGCCACCATTTCCGGCGATGCCCACATTGCCCGCCGTCACCACCATCGCCCAGACCATCCAGCTGTCGCTCGCGCCGGTCTTCATGCTGGCCGCGATCGGGCAGTTGCTCAACGTGCTCGCGGGGCGGCTGGCGCGGGTGATCGACCGGGCGCGCGGGCTGGAGATGATGATCAACAAGGTCGATGACGGCCCGGAGCGGATGCGCCACAAATGGGAGCTTCGGCTGCTCGACCGGCGCATGTCGATCATCAACGCGGCGCTGTTCCTGGCGGTGTCGAGCGCGGTCATGGCCTGTATCGTCATCGCGGTGCTGTTCATCGCCAATCTCGGCAAGTTCCATATCGGCACCTGGATCGCGCTGGCCTTCATCCTGGCGGTGGTCCTGCTGATCCTGTGCCTGATCGCCTTCATGGTCGAGGTCCGCATCTCGTTGCGCGCCATCCATGTCCGCAAGGAAATCCTGGATTGACCGGACATGATGCCGAGCGGCGCGGCTTGCAGGCGATCGTCGCCATCGCCTGTCTGGTGCCCCTGACCATCGGCGGGATCAGCGTGATGGAGGGACCGGGCTGGCTGGGCCATCCGCCGGTCGTACCGAGCGATCTGGACAGCCAGTTCCGCTATGTCTCCGGCATCTTCCTGGGGCTGGGCCTCGCCTTCGTCACCTGCATTCCCGCCATCGAGCGCAAGGGCGCGCGGTTTCGGTTGCTCGGACTGCTGGTCGTCGCGGGCGGTCTGGCGCGCGCCCTGTCCTGGGCGACGGTCGGTGCGCCGTCGACGGGCCATCAACTGGGGTTGGCGATGGAACTGGGCGTCGTCCCGCTTCTTATGCTGTGGCAGGCCCGTATCGCGCGTGGCTATCGCTGATCCCAGGAGCCTCGTTACATGCGCTTTGCCGACCCTATCCTCCCCGCCCCCGGCGGGCCGGTCACGGCATGAGGATCGTCCGGTGGATCGCCAAGGGACTGGCCCTGATCCTCATCCTGATCGGCCTCGCCGCGACCATCGTGCCGCATTATCTCGACCGCCTCTATTATGAGGGGCCGGAGAGCGGCCACTATGACGGCGAGCGCTTCTTCAATCCCGATGGCGATGCCGACACCCTCCGGATGCCGACGCGGGGCGGACGGGGCGGCTTTTTCTGGCGGCAACTGACCGGTGACGACGGACGCCCCGCCTGGCCCGAGACGGTGGCCGTCCGTGCCGCCAGGCCCGAACCCCGTGTCGAGGGACAGCGCATGGTCGCGACTTGGATCGGCCATGCGACCGTGCTGGTCCAGACCCAGGGTCTCAACATCCTGACCGACCCGATATATGCCGAGCGCGCCGGACCCTTCGGCTTCGGCCCCAAGCGGGTCGCACAGCCCGGCGTCGCGTTCGACGACCTGCCCAAAATCGACCTGGTCGTCATCAGTCACAATCATTACGACCATCTCGACCAGGCGACGCTGAAGAAACTGTGGCAGCGCGACCATCCGCTGGTCGTCACCAGCCTGGGCAATGACAGCGTGATCGGACAGGTCGGCGTGCTCGCCACCGCGCTCGACTGGGGGCGGGAAAAGATCGTCCGGCCGGGCGTGTCGGTGGTGGTGACGCGCAACCATCATTGGGGCAGCCGCTGGTTCGCCGACCGCAACCGGGCGCTCTGGTCGAGCTTCGTCGTGAAGCTGCCGGGCGGGAATATCTTCTTCGCGGGCGACACCGGCATGGGCGACGGACGCTGGCCCGAGGAAGCGGCACGGCTGGGTCCGGTCCGCCTAGCCCTTCTGCCGATCGGGGCGTTCCGCTTCGTCCCCGGCCAGATGGCGGCGGGCAGCCATATCGGTCCACCGCAGGCGGTGCAGATTTTCGAGCGGCTGGGCGCCTCGACCGCCATTCCGATCCATTGGGGCACGTTCCGCCTGTCCTATGAGGGCTATGACACGCCGCCGAAATTGCTCGATGCGGCGATGCGCTGTTCGGGCGCGCGGGGCCGGTTTGCCGCGGTTCGGTTGGGCGAGCCAGTGGAGGTGCCTCCTTTCGGGGCTAAGGGCACGCAACGGACCAGTGATGCGGCAATGCGGGCGTGTCTCGACACACCACAGGTTCGGGCTTTGCGATAGGCAGCCTGATTCCCTTGGCCTTCGACTTCACTCAGGCTGAACGGAGGTGGGAATCGGGCTTCATGCGAAAACGCGTTCAGGCTGAGCGAAGTCGAAGCCTACGCCTCAGCATCGGAACCACTGGAACAAAAGCGCAACCGGGACCATATTCCCCATATGGCGATCCAGATCCGCACCACCCTCGACGAGCCCGAAACCGGCGTCAGCTTCGTCCCCCACCGCCCGTCGCGCCCCGAAAAGGCCGAGGGCGGCAAGCGGTTCGAGTTGGTCACCGAATACACCCCCAGCGGCGACCAGCCCGCCGCGATTCGGGAGCTGACTGCCGCCGCGCGCGCCGGCGACAAGGACCAGGTGCTGCTGGGCGTCACCGGCTCGGGCAAGACCTTCACCATGGCCAAGGTCATCGAGGAGTTGCAGCGCCCCGCGCTGATCCTGGCGCCCAACAAGATCCTGGCGGCGCAGTTGTACGGGGAGTTCAAGAGCTTCTTCCCCAACAATGCGGTCGAATATTTCGTCAGCTATTACGATTATTACCAGCCGGAAGCCTATGTGCCCCGGTCCGACACCTATATCGAGAAGGAAAGCTCGATCAACGAGTCGATCGACCGGATGCGCCACTCGGCCACCCGGGCGCTGCTGGAACGTGACGACGTCATCATCGTCGCCTCGGTATCCTGCCTATACGGCATCGGCTCGGTCGAAACCTATTCGGCGATGATCTTCGACCTGAAAAAAGGCCAGAGCGTCGACCAGCGCGAGATCATCCGCAAGCTCGTCGCGCTCCAGTACAAACGCAACGACGCCGCCTTCATGCGCGGCAATTTCCGCGTGAAGGGCGACAATCTCGAAATCTTCCCCTCGCACTATGAGGATTCGGCCTGGCGCGTGTCCTTCTTCGGCGACGAGATCGAGGAGATCGTCGAATTCGATCCGCTGACCGGCAAGAAGTCGGCCAGCCTCAACTCGGTGCGCATCTACGCCAACAGCCACTATGTGACCCCCGGCCCGACGATGAAGCAGGCGGTCGAGGCGATCAAGTTCGAGCTGACCGAGCGGCTCAAGGAATTGGAGATCGAGGGCAAGCTGCTGGAGCGCCAGCGGCTGGAGCAGCGGACGAACTTCGACCTGGAGATGATCGCCGCCACCGGATCGTGCAACGGTATCGAGAATTACAGCCGCTTCCTGACCGGCCGCCTGCCCGGCGAGCCGCCGCCCACGCTGTTCGAATATCTGCCCGAAAACGCGGTGCTGTTCGTCGACGAGAGCCATGTGACGATCGGGCAGATCAACGGCATGTCGCGCGGCGACCATCGGCGCAAGATCACGCTGGCCGAGTACGGCTTCCGCCTGCCCTCCGCCATCGACAACCGGCCGCTGCGCTTCAACGAATGGGACGCGATGCGCCCGCAGACGGTCAGCGTCTCGGCCACGCCGGGCAATTGGGAGATGGAGCAGACCGGCGGCGTCTTTGTCGAACAGGTCATCCGCCCCACCGGCCTGATCGACCCGCCGGTTGAGATCAAGCCAGTCGAGGAACAGGTCCAGGACCTGATCATCGAGGCGCGCAAGACGACCGAGCTCGGTTACCGCACCCTCGTCACCACGCTGACCAAGCGGATGGCGGAAGACCTGACCGAATATATGCACGAGGCGGGGATCAAGGTCCGCTACATGCACTCCGATGTCGAGACGCTGGAGCGTATCGAACTGATCCGCGACCTGCGGCTGGGCGTCTATGACGTGCTGATCGGCATCAACCTGTTGCGCGAGGGATTGGACATTCCCGAATGCGGGCTGGTCGCGATCCTGGATGCGGACAAGGAGGGGTTCCTGCGCTCCGAAACCTCGCTGATCCAGACGATCGGCCGCGCGGCGCGCAACGTCGATGGCCGCGTGATCCTCTATGCCGACCGGATCACCGGATCGATGGAACGCGCCATGTCGGAAACCTCACGCCGTCGCGAGAAGCAGATGGCGTACAATACCGAGCATGGCATCACGCCGCAGACGATCCGTCGCCAGATCGGCGACATCATCGCGCATGTGGCGAGCGGCGATCAGGTGACCGTGCCGATCGACGAGGATCGTCCGCACATGGTCGGCCACAATCTGCGCGCCTATATCGAGGAACTCGAGAAGAAGATGCGCAAGGCCGCCGCCGACTTGGAGTTCGAGGAAGCGGGCCGGTTGCGGGATGAAATCCGGCAGTTGGAGAATGAGGAGCTCGGCCTGCCGGTCCATGAGCAGAAGGCGCCGATCATGGGCCGCTCCAACGAGGGCAAGCCGGGGACGCGCAAGACGCGGTTCGGGAAGAGCAAGAAGTTCGCGAGTGGGCGGAAGGCGAATTGATTTTCGGGGGTTGGGTTGCTTGGCCCTTGCCCCTCCCCAACCCCTCCCCCTGCCGGGAGAGGGGCTATCGCTCTACGGAACGCCAACGATGTGAGGCGCGCGTTACGCTTCCACGAACACGCCCCTCCCGCAGGCGGGAGGGGATGGGGGAGGGCCCTCGCCGCAAATACTGCGTCCGGTAACCCATCACCCCAAATCCAAATTCTCCGTCCCCACCCCATAATAACCCGCGACCCGGTCGGCATAAGCCTGATCGAAGATCGGCGCATGATTGGCCCAGCTCGGCCCGCCCTCCAGCAACCTGCGGTCGACGGTGATGACATATTGATCGCCCACCGGATCGAACTGCAACAGGCTGAACGGCACCGGGTAGAAGCTCTTGCCCATGCCCAAGAACCCGCCCAGCGCCAGCACGGCATGGGTCGCGCGGCCCGAGCGCTTGTGCACCATGAAGGACGCGACGCTGCCGATCGTGTCGCCGTCGCGGCTTTCCAGTTTCAGCGTCCCTGCGACGTTGGATTGGACCAGGATCAGGGTCGGCGTGTCGTTGTCGGCCATTCTTAACCTCCGTTTATCGCCCTCCCAACCCGCCAGAGCGAGGGGCGGTTCCGATGCCCGCCGCATCGGCACGGTCCGCCGCAGCACAGGGTTGAGCCCGAACGCCCCCTCGCCCATAGGCTGGATCCGATGCGTCGCCTGTCCCATGCTTCCCTTGCCACGACGATCGTCGCGGCCGCCGCCCTGTCGGGCTGTATCCCCGCCGCTCCGCGCCCTGCCGCGCCACCGCCGGTGCGCCACACGCCCCAGCCCCTGCCGCCGGCACCGCGCCCGGTATTGGGAGCCGACTGGCGCGACTGGCCGCTGACGCCGGGCGACTGGCGGTATCAGCGGACCGCGCAAGGGTCGGGCGCCACCTTCGGCACGGGGGGCGTCGCCCGCCTGTCGCTGGCCTGCGATCCGCGCACCCGACAGGTCCGGCTGAGCCGCCCTGCCTCGGTCGCGGGAAGCGTCACCATCCGTACCTCCAGCACGACCAAGGTCCTGGCCGCCCAGGCGGTCGCCACGGGCGCGGAGATGGTGCTGACGGCCAACGACCCGCTGCTCGACGCAATGGCGTTCAGCCGGGGCCGGTTCACGGTGGAGCAGCAGGGCCAGGTCCCGCTGGTCATCCCCGCCTATGCGGAGATCGGGCGGGTGATCGAGGATTGCCGGGGCTGAGGAGCCGCTGTTCGGCGGCGCAAGATGGTCGGCCAAACATCGTCGCATTTCAAGTCTTGTTTATCCGCCTCCGACTACGCACATTGCACATGCGTTCTTCAAAGGGGCGCGTTGGCTATCCACTAGCGAAAGGAGGTGATCCGATGTCTCATGGTTCAGCAATGGGGTCGGTTCAGTTCGTTCGGGGGACCGGCTTCTGACATCGATGGGCGTGATTCGGGGGGTATCCTCCCCCAATCAACGGTCGCGCCTGATGTCATGAGGCCCACATGGTCTCCCGGGCTGGAGCTCTCCGGCCGCTGACCATGTTTAGGGGTTGTCGGAACGTCGCGATGACGTTCCGGCAGCCTCTTTTCATTTTTGGGGAAGCGCTCGTCCTCCGGGTTTGCCGGGGGCCTCACTCTGCCGGGCAACTGGATTCGGCTTTCGCCGGGCTAGCCGAAAGGGCTAAGGCCCGATCGACATGCAAGCGGCGGCATCCTCGTTCCTCCCCTGCAAAGGGAAGGGGACCATGCGAAGCATGGTGGAGGGGTATCCCCGTATCGAGAGCGCGACACCCCTCCGTCAGGCCTGACGGCCTGCCACCTCCCCTACAAGGGGAGGAATAGTCGATCCACTCGAATGGTTTGACAGCTCCCCAAAAAAACGCCCCGACAGGCTTTACGCCTATTCCGCCTTCTCTTCCCGATACTTCATTTCCAGGAAGCGCCCGCGCGTCGACAGGCTGTCGAGATCGGCCTGGGCCAGCCGCTGGGTCATGTCGCCGATTTCCTGCTCGATCAGCTTGAGGCCATCGACCAGTTGCGCATCGGGCGTGCGACCGTTGCGCTCGACCCTGCGAAGCGGTTCGGGCACCCGCTCATAATCGCGGAGGAAGGCGGGGAGCTGTTCGCCGATCAGGCGGCGGACTTCCATCGCCTCGGCGGTGTCGTTGTCGACAGCGGCCAGCTGCGGCGAGAGCGTGTCGAGCCGCCGCCCGATCTGGTCGACCAGCTGCACGGCGGGCGCGGGCAACAGCGGACGTTGCGCCTCCAGCCAGCGTTCGGTCTGGGCGGGCAGCGCCTTGATATCGACCTGCGCCAGCTTGGCGGGCGTCGGCGCACGCGCGGCGGGGGCCAGCGCAATGGTCAGAGTCACCGCCAGCATCAGCAGCATCGCCGCCAGCGCCCCGAAGATACCGATGCCGCCGGGCAGGATCAGGCCCGTCACCATCGCCGCGATCAGGATGGCGGCGTTGGCGACGGCGATCAGGATCACCCGCTGAAGCGCCGAACGGGCGCGGCGGCGCACCCGCTTGACCGTCTGTTGGGCCTGGCCGCGATAATCCTGCGAGATGCGCGCCATCACTTCGCGCGCACGCTCGATCTGGGCATCGACCTCGTTCGAGCGGGGCGTGGTCACGACCTTACAGCGCCTCCAGCTTGAACGACGAAGCGCCGCTGGTCAGCTGCGGCTTCTGCGCCCCCTCGGCGCGGGCGATATAGCCCTTCGACTTCTCGACCTCCTGGCCCAGCGTGTTGACCGTGGTCTTCATCGAATCGAGCGCCTTCAGCTTGAAGCTGTCGATCGCGTCCATCGTGTCGTAAATATTCTGGAAAGCGCGTTGCAGCGTCTCCAGCGGAATGGTCGACGCCGCCGCCTGTTCATGGATCTGTGCGGTCTGGCTACGCAACAGCTTGCCGGTCGAATCGATGATGTTGGCGGTGGTGGTGTTGAGCGCGGTGATCTGGTCGAGCACCAGCTTCTGGTTGGCCAGCGCCTGCGCCACGGTGACGGCGGTGCGCAAGGCCGAGACGGTGGTGGTCGAGGCGCGGTCGACGCCCTTCACCAGCTCGACATTGTTCTTCTTGACCAGGTCGAGCGCCAGATAGCCCTGCACCGTGACCGCCATCTGGGTCAGCAGGTCCTGGGTGCGCTGGCGGGTATAGAAGAGCGCGGTCTCGCGGATCGCCTTGGCCTTGGCGGGATCGGTGTGATCCAGCTCGTTGGCCGCGTCCTCCAGCTTGGCGTCCATCGCCTTGGACAGGTGGATCATCTGCTCCAGCCGCCCCATGGCCGACCACAGATTGGCGCGCTCGGTGTCGATCGCGGCATTGTCCATCAGCAGTTCGTCGCGGCCCGAGGCCAGGCTCTTCAGGATCGCGGCGATATGCGTCTGCGACGAGCGATAGCCGTCGAAATAGTCGCGCATCTTGTTGCCGAAAGGCAGGATGCCCAACAGCTTGCGCGGCGCGGAGAGATTGCCCTGGCGACCGGGGTCGAGGCTTTCGACGACGCGGCGCAGCTCGGTCAGGTCCTTGCCGACGCCGGTTTCGCCGTCCATCGCCTTGACCGGGCGGTCGAGGAAGCGGTTGGACTGACCCGCCGCCTCGCGGATTTCCTTCTGCCCCATGGCGGTGATCGCATCGACGCGGCGGCCGAATTCAGGGCTGTTGACGTCCTGCGCGATCAGTTCGGCGACGAAGCCGTCGACCTTCTGCTCCAGTTGGGTCCGGGTCTTGTCGTCCACGGGCACCAGCCCGGCGGCCTGGGAGGGCGCGACCGTGGGCACGGGATCGGGCGGCGTCAGCGTCAGCCCCTTTTCCTGCGTCACGGTATCGGCGGTCGTGGCCATTCCATAGTCTCCAAATACGCGTGTCTAGTGTGGAGGCGATGGGCGCGGGGTTCAAGTGTGTTATGCGGATAATACTATGAATGGTTCCGCATAGATCTTATCCCCCCTTCGCTCAGGCTTAACGGAGGTTGGATTGGGTTCGGCCGCGCAAGCCCCTCACAGATCGAACAACCCATCCTGCGATCCGATCGGCGGGTTCAGGCCCAGATGCTTCCACCCCCCGGCATTCAGGATACGCCCCCGTGCCGTCCTCGCGAGAAGGCCGAGCTGGATCAGATAAGGTTCGATCACCTCCTCGATCGTATCGCGCGGTTCGGAGAGACCGGCGGCCAGCGTCTCCACCCCTACCGGCCCCCCGCGATAGACATCGGCGATCATCGTCAGATAGCGCCGGTCCATCGCGTCCAGCCCCAGCGCATCGACCTCCAGCCGGTTGAGCGCCTGATCGGCGGCGGCGGCATGGACGATCTCATGCCCCGCCACGGTGGCGAAGTCGCGCACCCGGCGCAGCAGCCGCCCGGCGATACGCGGGGTGCCGCGCGACCGGCGCGCGACCTCGATCGCGCCGTCTTCGGCGATCGGCAGGTCGAGCAGGCGCGCGGCGCGGATGACCACGCGGGTCAGTTCCTCGACCGTGTAGAATTGCAGGCGCACCGGGATGCCGAAACGGTCGCGGAGCGGCGTCGTCAGCAACCCCTGCCGCGTCGTCGCACCGACCAGCGTGAAGCGCGGCAGGTCGATCCGCACCGATCGTGCCGACGGCCCCTCGCCGATCATCAGGTCGAGGACGCGGTCCTCCATCGCCGGGTACAGCACTTCCTCGACCGCCGGTTGCAGCCGGTGGATTTCGTCGATGAACAAGACGTCGCCGTCCTCAAGGTTGGTGAGCAGCGCGGCCAGGTCGCCCGACTTGGCGATCACCGGGCCGGAGGTCGCGCGGAAGCCCACGCCCATCTCGCGCGCGATGATCTGCGCCAGCGTCGTCTTGCCGAGGCCGGGCGGGCCGAAGAACAGCACATGGTCCAGCGCATCGCCACGCCCGCGCGCCGCCTGGATGAAGACGCGCAGATTGTCGCGCGCCGCCTGCTGGCCGACGAACTCGTCCAGGCTCTTGGGGCGAAGCGCGGCGTCGACATCCTCGGGACGGCGGCTGGCGGACAACAGGCGGTCTTGGTCGGTCACGACATGGGCCCTAGCGAGAGGATGACGGGCCTGTCGAGCATCGGGATCGTGACGGTATCGGCGAACATTGCACGAACATAGCAGCGGATGGGCCACAGGGACAGCGGCCATGGCGCACTTGCCAACCTGGATGGCGGACTTGGGTCGAAAATCGCGCTAAGCTCGGCGCCATGCCGCAGGACATTTATCTGGCCACCGCCATCCCGCCCGCCCTGGAAATTGTGCTGGCCGAACGCTTCACGCTCCACCGCGATACGCCGCCCGCGACCACCCGCGCCATCGTCGGCGGCGGCATGATGACGGTCGACGCCGCGCTGCTCGACCGCTTGCCGGAATTGCAGATCATCGCGGTGAACGGCGTCGGCTTCGACGGCATCGACCGGGAGGCGACCGCCGCGCGGGGCATCCGCATCGCAATCACCCCCGATGCGCTGACCGAAGATGTCGCGGATCAGGCCATCGCGCTGTGGCTGGCAGTGGAGCGGCGGATCGCGGCGAACGACCGGGCGCTGCGGATGGGCAATTGGACCGTGCCGCTGGGGCGGCGCGCAAGCGGTCGTCGGATCGGGATTTTCGGGCTGGGCCGGATCGGCCAGGCCATTGCGAAACGCGCCGAGCCTTTTGCCGGGGAAGTCCTCTACACCGCCCGATCCGAAAAGCCGGTGACGTGGCGATTCGTGCCCGATCTGGTGCGACTGGCAGCGGAAAGCGACGTGCTGATCCTCGCCGCGCCGGGTGGCGCGGAGACGCGCGGGGTCGTCGATGCCGAGGTGCTCGACGGGCTGGGCGCGGACGGGGTGCTCGTCAATATCGCACGGGGAAGCCTGGTCGATGAGGACGCGCTGATCGCCGCGCTGGAGACGCACCGGATCGCGGGGGCGGGGCTGGATGTCTTTACCGACGAACCCGATGTCCCGCCCGCGCTACGCCGGATGAATCATGTCGTGCTCGCCCCGCATCAGGGAAGCGCGACTCGTGAGGGGCGGGCGGAAATGGCGGCGATGGTGATCGCGAATCTGGAGGCGCACTTCGCAGGGCGGGAGGTGCCGGGGTTGTTGGGGTGAGGGAGTCCCTTGGGATTCGACTTCGCTCAGCCTGAACGGCTGGCGGGATAAGGCCTTCCAAACCCCCGTTCCGGCTGAGCGAAGTCGAAGCCCACGCCCCTTACTTGGCCGCCTTCCGCAACGCCAACCGGACCAGCGCATCCAGCGACGCCGCCGCCCCCAATTCCTCTTCCGCCGCCGCGACCGCCGCACTCGCCTCGGCGGGGCGGAAGCCCAGGTTGAGCAGCGCGGACACCGCGTCCGCCCCCGCCCCGACCGGCGCCGCGACGCCACCCGATCCCGGTGCCAGCACGATCCCGCCGACCTTGTCCTTCAATTCCATCACGATCCGCTGGGCGAGCTTGGGGCCCACACCGTTCGCGCGCGCGACCATCGCCTTGTCGCCGCTGGCGATCGCGCGCATCAGGTCGGCGGGCTCCAGTGCCGACAGGATCGCCAACGCCACCCGCGCGCCCACGCCCTGAACGCCCGTCAGCAACCGGAACCAGTCGCGCTCATCGGCGCTCGCGAAACCGACCAGCCGGATCGAATCCTCGGACACCAGCATCTCGGTATGCAGCATCGCCGCCTCGCCCACCGGGCCGATAGCGGACAAGGTCCGCGCCGAAGCGCCGACCAGATAACCGACGCCGCCGACATCGATCACCGCATGGTCGATGCCGGTGGAGTCCAGACGTCCCTTGAGATGCGCGATCATGGGACGGGGTTAGAACAAAAGGGGGCATTGGTCACGGGGGTTATCGTTGGGTGGGTGGCTGCTTGGCTGGGCCCCTCCCCCATCCCCTCCCGCAGGCGGGAGGGGTGCGTTACCGGACGGCGTTCGGAGCGCCCGCGAAGGATTCCTGTGGTTGAACCCTGGCACGCCCCTCCCGCAGGCGGGAGGGGATGGGGGAGGGCCTCGCCACAAGCCCCTCGCCGCCGACGACGCTAAACTGCCGAAGCCCGTCGCTGCATCGCCCGCGCGCTCGCCAGATGGTGCGCGTGCGTGATCGCCACCGCCAGCGCATCCGCCGCATCGGGCCCGGTCAGCTTCACGCCGGGCAGCAAATGGCCGACCATCGCCTGCACCTGTTTCTTGTCCGCGCCGCCGGTGCCGACGGTCGCCTTCTTGACGATGCTGGGGTGATACTCGCCGACGATCAGCCCCGCCTGCGCCGCCGCCAGCAAGACGATCCCGCGCGCCTGCCCCAGCTTCAGCGTCGATTGCGCATTGCTGTTGCCCAGCACCTCTTCCACCGCCGCGCCGTCGGGTTGTTGCTGGCGGATCACGTCGTACAGCGCGGCGTGCAGGTTCGCGAGCCGCCGGGGCAGCACCATCGACGGCTCGGTCTTGATCTGGCCGTTGGCGACATGGCGCAGCCGGTTGCCCTCCGCCGCGATCACCCCCCAACCGGTGGTGCCGAGACCGGGGTCGAGGCCGAGGATGATGGCGGGGGGTGGGGTCATTATCGGGCTTTCGGGAGGGGTCGTATGTGCGGCCTAGCTCCTCCACCACGCGGCCCTGCCGCGCGGCCCCCCCTCCCCAGGCACAGCCTGAGGAGGAATGGGTCAGGCCAGCTTTTCCATCACTTCGTCGGAGACTTCGTAATTGCCCCAGACGGTCTGGACGTCGTCGTCATCGTCCAGCGTGTCGATCAGCTTGAACAAGGTCGCCGCCGCCGCTTCATCCACCGCGACCATGGTCTGCGGACGCCAGGCGAGCTTGGCGCCTTCGGCCTCGCCCAGCACGGGCTCCAGCGCCTTGGCGACTTCGTGCAGATCGGCCTGCGCAGTCCAGATTTCGTGGCCGTCCTCGGTGGAGGTCACGTCCTCCGCGCCTGCTTCCAGTGCCGCCTCGAACACCTTCTCGGCGTCGCCCGCGCTGGCGGGATAGTTGATCAGGCCCATCCGGTCGAAGCCATGGCTGACCGAACCGGCGGTGCCCAAATTGCCGCCATTCTTCGACACTGCGGTGCGCACGTTCGTCGCGGTGCGGTTGCGATTGTCGGTCAACGCCTCGATGATCAGGCTGACGCCGCCGGGGCCGAAGCCTTCATAGCGCACTTCTTCGTAATTCTCGCCGTCGTTGCGCGAGGCCTTGTCGATCGCGCGCGCGATATTGTCCTTGGGCATCGACGCCGCCTTGGCCGCGTTGACGGCGGCGCGCAGACGCGGATTCATGTCCGGGTCGGGCGTGCCCATCTTGGCCGCGACGGTGATTTCGCGGGAAAGCTTGGAGAATGCCGCCGAGCGCTTCTTATCCTGCGCGCCCTTGCGGTGCATGATGTTCTTGAATTTGCTGTGGCCTGCCATCGGTGCCTCGTAAGATGATCGCGCTCTCTACGACCGCGACAGGGCCTTTGCCAACCCGTCGATCTTGGCCTCCAGCGTATCGAGCCGTTCGGTGACCGCATTGTCGAGCTTGTGGTGCAGCCGGAGAATGTCGATCTCGGCCCTCAAATTGGTGCGATAGTCGAGACTCGCCGCCAGCCGGTCCTTGGCCGATTGCCGGTTCTGGCTCATCATGATGACCGGCGCCTGGATCGCAGCCAGCGTTGACAGCATCAGGTTGAGGAAGATGTACGGGTACGGATCGAACGCCAGCCCGAAATGGCTGAGCACATCCGAGTTGAGCAGCATCCAGCCGAACAGGATCACCGAAAAGGCGATGATGAAGCCCCAGCTACCGCCGACCGCCGCCACCCGGTCGGCCAGTTTCTCGCCCCAGGTCGAGGTCTCGTCGGCGACATCGGCAGCGTCGCGGGCGCTGAGCTGGCCCGACTCGATATCGGCGATGACCTGGGCTTCCTCCTCGTCCAGTTCGTGCGCGGGCTTGCCGAGTGTCCGGCAGGCGATTTCGGCGGCGGTCGACAGGGCCATGAGGGGAGCGCTCCGCTTGCAGAATCAAATGCCTTGCTCCTTGGGGCGTTGATCGGCCAAACGCCAGAGTCATGACGGTACGCGTGGATATGGGAACCGATGAGCGTGGCTCGTCGGTGCCGATCGATCTTGAGGAACTGCTGGCGA